>Ga0207042_1019_pt1 | contig 45328 bp, 40 predicted proteins | sample Alteio_BWMinCont_70_FD_153310 | JGI IMG/M metagenome (GOLD analysis project Ga0207042, IMG submission 153310) | Enriched cells from forest soil in Barre Woods Harvard Forest LTER site, Petersham, Massachusetts, United States -... | ecosystem: Environmental > Terrestrial > Soil > Temperate forest >... | reverse complement strand
TCTAATATGAATTGTCAGCAGCCCTTAACTTTTGATGCGTTATCGTAGTTCCTATAAACTGAAAAGTGACTAACCCCATGCGCTTTGTCGTCTCACTAAATCCCACAGAGAAGTTGATCCTCGCGGTCGCGGGCAGCATTGCACTTGCTATGTTTCTTGTTGCTGACCCGATTGTTTTCGGCGGGGATTCATACGCCTATTTAAAATACGCAAATGCTATTTCAAAATTGACGGTCGATCCTTCCGTTTATTCGCGGCGGGCCGGATATCCTCTGCTATTAGTCGCCACTCTTTATCCCTGGACATTATCCGTCATTCCTGTGCTGGCGGTGCAAGCTATCTGCACCGCTTTGATTCCCTTGCTGATCTACAAAACATTGCGTTTTGTCTCTCCTTGGGCCGCACTCTGTGGCGCGTGGCTTAGCATTGCGACACTGCTTCCTTTCAATTTTCAAACATATCTATTTCCCGATCCCATACAACTCTTCCTGACTATTTTGTTTTGCTACTGCGCAGTCAATTACATTTTTAAAAGAACCACAAAGATGATGATTGCAATGTTCTTGGTTTACTTTGCTCTTTCATTTTTTCGCGCGCCATTTTTGCTTTTTTACTTGATCATCGCCGCTTTTGTTGCAATCGCAGCATGGCAAGATCGCAACAATCTGATGGCCTACCTCAAGCCTTTTGTCGCATTGACACTGCTGGTTGGTGGCACTCATGTATTTGCGAACACGCTCGATACGTATCTGTACAAGCAGGTAGGCGTCGAACGGAAGACGCTGGCGGGCAAAATGATTTTCTTGAATGTGTATACCCGCAGCATTGGCGTGGAAGGTGCTTTCACTGATGGCAAGTACACCGCTGTGCTGCGCAACAAGCTTGTTGCGTTCTTTCAAGAGGCGCCAGCGAAGTTACGTGATATGCAGACACTTGGTCCGCTAGTCGCTCATGACTTCGATGCATACAAATCCGATCCCACGAAGATGGCGGCTGCCGTATTGAATACGCGCAACAATTACATGTGGGGTGTACTGTTCAATATTTCAGAGAATTGGTTTGGCAGCAAGGAGGGTGACCAGCTCTTCAAGCAAGTGGCGCTAGAGCAGTATCGGTATCATCCCAAAATTCTTTTGAACGTGATTACAACCGGACTCGCCTATTACCTTGGTATTCGCGCTTGTGAATCCCCGCCGAACTACCCATACGATTACTTTGAGGAATTCAAGTGTCGGTTCTGGCCCGCTTATTATCCGGTTGTGAACGAGACCGTAGGAAACCCATATATGTACGAAATCTTTGGAAATCACGGTATAATTACTGGGATGCGGCCGCATATTTCCCATCTGATAAATCCCGTTATTCTCGAAAAGCTTATCGCTCCCTTCAGATCTTTTGCTCTTAAAGTCTGGCCGGATATCTTTCGGGCGGTGTTGCCGATTGCTTCATGCTTGACTGTGCTCGCTTTGTTGTATGCTGCTTATCGTGCTCTTTTGCGAACGGGAACCCCGGCCCTGCGAAACGATCTGGTCGTGTTGTTTACTGTTCTCACAGCGTTTTTGTTCTACAGTGTACCCATGTTTTTGCTGGGGGATCCCCAGTTTCGTTATGTGAGCGCAGGAGCATTGTTTCTTGTCATGTCGGGAACCATCGCGCTACAAATTCTCTTCACTGGATTTTTTTCAGGCAAAACATCACTGAGATCAAATCCATGATATCAGCCCTCTCATTAAAACCCGCAGAGAAGCTAATCCTCGCAGTCTCTGCCGTAATCGCACTTGCCATATTTCTTGTTACCGACCCGATTGTTTTCAGCACGGATTCAAATGCATATTTGAGATTCGCAGATGCCATTTCAAAATTTACGGTCGACCCTTCGGTTTATGCAAGGCGGGCGGGATATCCTCTATTGTTGGTCGCTACTCTTTATCCTTGGACATTATCCGTTATTCCTTTGTTGGTGGTGCAAACCATCTGCGCAGCTTTGACTCCGTTGCTGATCTACAAAACATTGCGTTTTGTCTCTCCCGGGGTTGCACTCTGCGGTGCGTGGCTCAGTATCGCAACGCTGCTTCCTTACAATTTCCAAACATATTTGTTTCCAGATCCCTTCCAGGTTTTTTTGAGTCTTTTGTTTTGCTACTGCGTAGTCAGGTACATTTTTGAAAAAACCACCAAGACCATGATTGCAATGTTCCTGGCTTATCTTGCTCTTTCTTTTTTTCGTTCACCATTTCTGCTTTTCTATCTGATCATTGCTGCTGTTGTTCTGCTCGTAGCATGGCAAGACCGCAAAAATCTGACTGCCTACCTCAAGCCCTTTGTCGCATTGACACTATTGGTTGGCGGCGCTCATGTATTTGCGAATGTGCTCGATACGTATCTGTACAAGCAGGTAGGCGCGGAACGAAAGACGCTGGCGGGCAAAATGATTTTCTTGAATGCATTTACGCGCAGCACAGGCGTGGAAGGTGCCTTTACCGATGGCAAGTACACCACTATCCTGCACGAAAAACTTGTTTCATTCTTTCGAGATGCACCTGCTGAATTACGTGATCCGAAGACGATTGGAGGCCCGATATTTGCGCATGACTTTGATGCATACAAATCCGATCCTGAAAAGATGGCAACAGCCATACTGAATACGCGCGATAATATCATCTGGGGCGTGCTGTTCAATATTTCGGAGAATTGGTTTGGCAGTCGAGAAGGCGATCAACTCTTCAAGCAAGTGGCGCTGGAACAGTATTGGCATCATCCTAAAATTCTCTTGAACGTGTTTACAACGGGTCTTACCTATTACCTTGGTATTCGCGCTTGCGAGCCCCCACCGAATTATCCCTATGATGGGGACTACCAGTGCATATTCCAACCCGCTTTTTATCCGGCTGTGTATGAGAACTTGGGAAATCCGCAAAACGGTATCATTACGGGAATGCGACCGCATATTTTTAAGCTGGTGGACCCGGTTATTCTGCAGAAGCTTATTGCTCCGTTTACTTCCTTTGCTCTTAAAATCTGGCCAAGCATCTATCGGGCAGTGTTGCCGATAGCATCGTTTCTGATCATGCTCGCTTTGTTGTATGCGGCTTATCGCGCTCTTTCGCGAACGGGAATCCAGAACTTACGAAGAGATCTGATCGTATTGTTTACGGTTCTCGCGGTGTTTTTTCTCTACAGTGTTCCCATGTTTATGCTGGGAGATCCCCAGTATCGCTATGTGAGCGCAGGGGTATTGTTTCTTATCATGTCGGGAACTATTGCGATGCGAATTCTCATCACCGGATTTTTTCCAGCCCAACTTTTGCAGCACACTCAGCACTTCTCTGACGTCAAGACTTAGTGCAATCTAAGGTAGTATTTATAAATTTAAAGGTTTACTTGCTATTAAAAATAAACTTTTCCCAAAAAAATAGCGAAGCCCTAATAAATCAAAAAATCTGCTGATCGGGTATAAGACCTTATCAAAAAAAATCAAGCTATTGTCAGAAGAAATAGCGTTCCCTTTTTTATAACCGCGTAATCTTAAATACAACCATGCTATGTATCCAACACTATCCGCATAATAACAATATGAAATGTTAAACCCTGCTGAAGAAACCTTCTGACATAATTCTGTTTTTGAATATCGTCGATAGTGCCCAACCAATTCATCCATTTGACTCCACAGCGACATAAATGCAGGTACAAATATGGCAATACTCCCGCCAGGTTTCAGCAAATCATATAATTCCATCAAAGATGCAGTATCATCTTTTATATGTTCAAGCACATTGGATGTATATATCGCATCGTATTTTTTTTGAAGGTGGCTCATTTTTTCAAAACAAGAAAAGCCTCTCTCTCTAATAAATTGCGCTTGTGCAGGATCTATCTCTATACAATCTGGCTTAATTCCATTCTGGGCAGCATATGCCACCGCGAGAGCCCCAACACCCGCGCCAAACTCTAGTACCGATGAAACGGAATCAATTTTTTTGTTTGATTTCGTAAAGCCCTTAGTAATTTTTTTAATAAGATCAGTACAATAATTTTTAAGGCATCTTTCAATTAAAAATAATTCTTCATTTGCAGAGAATTCTACGTTTATTTCAGTTTGCTTATTGTTCTGGGTGATTTTCATAATATTGATCCTGTATCATTCGAACATTGCCTCTCCAAAACCTTCTGCGCACAATGGCTGCCAAATAACAAAAATTTATGTCACAAATTTTAAATTAATTATTTTTTAATTTTGTGGGACCTCTAAAACAAATTTCACAACATGTCCGAAAATTGCTCCTGTGGAGATATGTTTGATAACTTTAAATTGCTTAAATATTTCTTTCCACTCTGTATTATTAAGATAATTGCAGCCCCCATCAAATATATTCCAATACAAGGTTTGAATAATATTTTTAAAAAAGTTTTCTGATCTAAGGTGATCGAAAACGACGATATGTTTTTTTGTAACCCTAGCTAATTCCTCAAAAACTTTCTGAGGATTTTCAGGCACATGATGGATAACAAATGAAACAATAGAAGTATCAAAGCTTTTATCTTTGAAGGGGATTTCTGTAATATTACCAGCTAAAAATAAATATTGAGGACCAATATTTTCTGCTTTTGTCGCTTCAACAAAAGGAAGCGAGGAATCTATTCCTGTTAGCGTTTTTGCATGCTGAGGTGAGTATTCTAAATACTCTTTTTGTATAGAAGGGCCGCAACCCGCATCAAGAACATCACATCCCGCTATAAACTCATTAATCCCTAATACAGTATCTTTATAGATTAAGCGCTTCATAGCAACAAACAGGGTATAAAAACGAGGTAATCTAAAAATAGATTCGCCAATACCTTTTTTAATTTTCGTTCTTTCCTGAGGTACAAATACCGGGATATTATTAACAATTTCACCATGAAATGTACAATGGCCACACTGATACTTTTCTTCTTTTAAATTGATATCTAAATCCATTTTGCATTTTGGACAGGCAAAATTATCAATCATGCCGGTTTCCTCCATAAAATCAATCAGCTGATATGCTCGGGAAGTATCAATATCAAAATTCTTTCAAAAAGTCACTAGTTAAACCAGAAAAAATCACAGCAGATTCATGAAAGATGGCGTAGCAGAAAGAGGAAGACTTCACCTATATTTTTAAAATAGTTTTTCGAATAAAAATAACTGAGCAAGAGATTCACCGTTGCCAAAAAACTTGAGTTTTTTTCTCACCTTCAGTATTGTCCCAATGGGATGATTGAGCTATCTTGTTTCCCAGCGTGCCTTACTTAAAACAAGGATGTTCACATGAAAGCAGTTATCCTAGCAGGAGGATTTGGAACACGCATTAGCGAAGAAACCATCATTCGCCCCAAGCCCATGGTAGAAATTGGCGGCAAGCCCATTCTTTGGCACATTATGAAACTCTACTCCACTTACAACATTAATGATTTCATCATTTGCTTAGGTTATAAGGGGTACATGATAAAAGAATATTTTGCCAATTATTTCTTACACATGTCGAATGTGACATTTGATATTAGTAAAAACAAAATGGAAGTTCACCGAAATTATGCCGAACCCTGGCGAGTCACGTTGGTAGACACTGGCGAAAAAACGATGACAGGTGGTCGATTAAAACAAGTAGCAGATTACTTGGATAATGAAGATTTTTGTTTCACCTATGGCGATGGCGTAGCTGATATTGATATTGCCGCTTTAATTAACCATCATCGACACCAAAAAACCTTGGCCACTCTCACTGCTATTCAACCTCCTGGTAGATTTGGCGCACTCTCCATTGAAAATAATAAAATTAAAAGCTTTACAGAAAAACCTACTGGTGATGGCGGTTGGATCAATGGTGGTTTTTTTGTTTTATCTCCTAAGGTGATTGACTATATCGACAATGATGATGTGATCTGGGAAAAATATCCTTTAGAACGTTTAGCCACTGAAGAGCAATTATCTCTCTATTACCATCATGGGTTTTGGTGGGCAATGGACACTTTACGTGACAAAAATTATTTAGAAGAGCTATGGGCTTCAGGCAAAGCACCTTGGAAAGTTTGGCAAAATGTCCCTAAAGACATTCATCAAGTTGCTTGAAAATCTGATATTCATCATTTTTAAATTTTAGGCAAATTGATAATGAGTCAATTATTCTGGCAAAACAAAAAAGTGTTAATCACTGGACATACGGGATTCAAAGGCAGTTGGCTTTCTCTGTGGCTACATTCCATGGGAGCACATGTGGTTGGCTATTCACTGCCAACGTCCATCAACACGTTATTATTCAACCTCAGCAACCTCGAAAAAAATATAAAATCTTACGCGGCCAATATTTGCGATCTACCATTTCTGCAGCAGGTCATTGAAAAAGAGCAACCAGAAATTGTTTTTCATTTAGCAGCACAAGCATTGGTACATTATTCTTATGATAATCCGTTAGAAACTTATGCCACAAATGTTATGGGCACGATAAATCTGCTAGAGACTTTGCGCCAAACAAAGTGCGCTCGTGCTATTGTCATCATCAGTAGTGATAAATGCTATGATAATCGCGAATGGGTCTGGGGCTATCGCGAAACAGAACCCATGGGAGGATATGATCCTTATAGCAGCAGCAAAGGTTGTGTTGAGTTAATTACAAATGCTTATCGAAAATCATTTTTTGAAGGTCAACAATCTCACATAGCCTCCGCGCGTGCTGGCAACGTTATTGGTGGCGGAGATTTTGCAGCTGACCGCTTAATTCCAGACTTTATGCGCGCCATGATGGAGGATCGCCCAATAAAAGTTCGTAGCCCAAAAGCCACGCGACCCTGGCAACATGTACTAGAGCCCCTCTCTGGCTATCTTCTTCTAGCAAAACAGTTATGGGCTGAGGGGCAGCAATTTGCAGAAGGATGGAATTTTGGCCCTGAAGATCAAGGCGCCAAACCCGTTGAATATGTGATCCATCACTTGACCCAACTTTGGGGTAAAAAAGCCCGATGGGAATTAGATAAAACAACACATGTCCATGAAGCCCATTATTTGAAATTAGATACTTCCAAAGCGCGATTAAAACTTCGCTGGAGCCCGCGATGGTCTTTAGAGGTAGCACTGCATCATACTGTCGAATGGTATAAAGCTTTCATGGAAAAATCTGACATACGTACCATCATGCTACAACAAATGAATGAATATGAAAAATCTCAACCCTTACAAGAGATCAACTAACTATGAATGCAATCAACGAAATTAAATTGTGTGAAGTATGCGGAAATGATCAATTGGAATCATTGCTTCACCTTGGGTCTCATCCATTATGTGATGATCTCATACCAATCGGTGATGCTAGAGTTTGTCGAGAATATCCCATCGAAATTCTTTTTTGTGATCAATGCATAACTGCCCACCAACGCTTTCAAGTACCCAAAAACGAATTATTTCCCCAAACTTATCATTATCGTTCTCGTTTTACCGCGGATGTTTTAAATGGTATGAAAAATCTAGTTGCAGCCTGTGGAGCACGCTTATCAACCCTAAAAAATAAAACTGTTTTAGATATTGGTTGTAATGATGGCAGCTTGTTAGATTTTTTTCGCGAACAAGGTAGCACTACCGTTGGCATAGAGCCGACAGGAGCGTATCTTGATGCACAAAAGAATGGCCATGCAATTTATAATAAGTATTTATCTATCGATATTGCTAAAGCCATCATAAAAGATCATGGCCAACCCGATATTATCACTTTTACCAATGTATTTGCTCACATTGAAAACTTATCTGAAGTGCTTGCCGCTATAAAAATAATGATGTCGCCCACGACCCTAATTGTGATTGAAAACCACTATCTTGGCTCTATTCTTGCGTTGAATCAATTTGATACTTTTTATCATGAACATCCTAGAAGTTATAGCTTCTCTTCATTTATTGAAATTGCCAAAAATCTTGGCGCTTCGATAGAGGGCGTTGAATTTCCTTCGCGATACGGCGGAAACATTCGTGTTTTTATCGGTGGTCCCAAACTACTTGCGACACAAGACCATCAAAAAATCTTGCATGAAGAAAGTCACTTTAGAAGTCAATTTCTAAAACTGCAATCGAATATTACGCAATGGCAATTGAAAAAAACACAAATGATAGAACGATTAATTAAGCAGCATCACTCCATTCCGGGTAAAGCATTTCCAGGCAGGGCTGCTATTTTGATAAAACTCCTTGGACTTGATGAAACAACAATGCCTTTTGTGTGCGAAAAACCGGGGTCAATGAAAATCGGATGTTATATTCCTGGCACACGGATTCCGATTATTTCGGATGATGATTTCTTTCAAGGCCAAGAAAAACCCGCGATTATTTTCAACTTGGCATGGCATATTTCAAAAGAAATTGAGTTGTATTTAAGATCTCATGGATTTCAGGGAAAGATTATTGATATCCTAAATAATGAAGACTTTCAAACAACAGAAAATTTACACGTTGTTCACGGATAAACTGTATGAATAGTAATGAGCCAAGTGTAGTTGATTTAGAATCATTAAAAAAATCCAAACAACTTATCTCTGTTATCGTTCCAGTGATGAATGAAGAAGGCAATGTAGAAACTGCCTATGAAGCGATCGTGGCTGAATTGCAAAAACATTCTGATCTCGATTATGAAATCATTTTCACAGACAATGCTAGCACAGACAATACGTTTGCAAAATTATCGCAGCTCGCTTCGCAAAATCCGCGTGTTCGTGTTCTACGATTCGCGCGTAATTTTGGATTTCAAAACTCCATCTTAACCGGATATCGTTTTGCGAAAGGTGATGCAGCAATACAAATTGATTGTGACCTGGAAGATCCTCCTTCTGTCTTTTCTGAATTTATTCGTCTTTGGCGTGAGGGACACGATGTTGTCATTGGAATTCGCGCGCAACGAATTGAAGCTAGGCACATGATTTTCATTCGTCGAACTTATTACAAAATTTTAGATTGCATCTCAAACACGCCACACAAAGTAGATGCTGGCGATTTCCGATTAGTAGACCGCCATATCCTGAATCAATTAAAAAATATTAATGAGGCTCAGCCCTACGTGCGCGGCATTATTTCAGAGTTAGCTAAAAATCAAATTGGCATCACTTACCAACGCAGTAAACGACAATTTGGCGAAAGTAAGTTTCCTTTTCGACAACTAGTAAAGTTATCGATAGAAGGTATCTTTGCTTATTCGACCATGCCTTTACGATTAGCGACTTACTTTGGAACATTGATTGCTATGCTGACAACTCTAATGATTGGCGTTTATCTAATATTTCATCTGTTTTTCTCTAATAAGATCCCCCCCGGGTTTACTACTACAACGATTTTAATTTTATTCGGCATCAGCTTAAATGCTTTGTTTTTAGGTATTATCGGCGAATATATAGGCAGGATCTACAATCAGGTACGAAATCGGCCGAATGTAGTGATAGCAAAAGCGCTAAATATAGACCTACAGGATAGTTGAAAAATTAGGGATGACTATGAATTTTAATCAATACAAAAACTCCTATACCCAAACCATAGAAGAATCTTTGCGTATTAGCGGCAAAGAACATGATTTTTTTACGCAAGCGAAAGCGAATTTTCTTAAAACAATCATTACGCGAGATCTTTCAGCTATTAAAAATCCTACGCTTGTCGATATTGGATGTGGCCATGGTCTTATTCATAAGCATCTCCAAGACAAAGCGATACAAATAACGGGCGTGGAAGTCGCAGATGAAGTACTAGAGCTCGCACGACAAGCGAACCCTCAAGTCTCCTATTATGCTTATGATGGAAAAACATTGCCTTTTTCTTCCCAACAATTTGATATTGCCATCGCAATTTGTGTGATGCACCATGTGCAACCAGCCCAATGGCAAGATTTTTTAGTTGAAATGAAGCGTACTTTAAAAAAGAATGGTATTGCTGTGATTTTTGAACATAATCCTTATAATCCATTAACACGCTATATTGTGGCAAATAATATTCTAGATAAAGATGCTGTGTTGCTATCCAGTATAAAATTAAAAAAACTGTTTCGTGGCGCTGGATTTCATCGGGTATATAGTCGCAACATTCTTTTTACACCATTTGCCAATAAATTTTTTCGCTGGCTAGATGCCAAATTAGGCTACATTCCTTTTGGCGCACAATATTATACTGTCGGCATAAATACATAAAATCATGTCTATGCAAAATAAATCTGTATTAGCAGTTATTGGTGGAGGTCGATGGGGACAAGTGATCCTATCGATTTTGGCATCTATTTCGATTCCATTTGATTATGTGGTAATAGTTTCCAAATTTAATGAGGAAGACATTCATAGCAAATTAAAGGAATGGGAAAAATCTTCTGCTACTTGCTTTGAGGTAGTGCCCTCAATAGAGGATTTATTCGCGCAATATTCCGTCACAGCAGCTATTGTTGTGAACGCGGCACAACAACATTTTGATACTGCATTGCAGCTGATTAACCAAGGAATTCATGTTCTTATTGAAAAACCGATTGTATTGCTCACAGAACAGATGAACATCTTAATTGCAAAAGCGCACGAAAAAAAAGTTTGTATTCTTCCAGGATTATGTTATCGATTCTCTTCATATCTTGATAACTTTGCTAAAATAATTCCCACCAAAGGCACCCCTTCTTCTTTTGCTATTCATTGGCATGATATGAGCCATGAAATTCGCTATGGGCAACTTAAAAAACATGATACTACCATTGATGTTGCGCAAGATGTCATGCCACATATCTGGAGTATTTTATCAAAAATCTTTTGCCAGCCTATTGTCGACATACGCGCACTTGCATATGAAATGACAGAAGATTATGCTGCTTTTCAGGTGTCTCTAAGCGATATCACAGGACACGTGATCTTAAAACGCAATGCGCCATTCCGTGAACGTTCTATCTGTGTAGAGTTCAATAAAAATAAATTTCTGAAAATCGATTTCTCTGCTGAGCCGGGCAATATTTTTTGGGAAGCTAATTCTTTTCCAGCAGATAAAGATTGGCAGCAAAAACCAAGTCCATTGACACAGCAACTCAATTATTTCTTTTCTTATCTGAAAACTGGCGCATTTACTCAAGAAGAAATAGACGCTTGTATAAGTTCAGTAACTTGGAGCAAATCAGCTTCTATGCTCTTGCAAAAAACCAAAATCAACTTTATGCATGATATAGAGCCATCGGACCTGCACTAAGCTCACTCGCTTTGCCGAGCTTGTCCCATTTTGGATAAGATAAAGCAATGAACCAAGCAATATGATTGGCGCGCATTCTATTTAATGCTTCATCACGCGTAAGAGAATTTGTTATTGATTGCCTAACAACAGAGTCTCTGTATCGAATAATAGATAATCGGGCTGATTCGGCACGTAGCATTTGTATGGTTTGCTCTCCTAAATAACTTGGCATGCCTGAAATGCTCGATACAACTACTGCAGAGTCTACATATCTGTCATCAGTATCATCTTTGCTGGTTAGAAAAATTTCCCCAGGAACAGCCTTCTGTCGAAGAAACATTGCCACTTGAGTAATATCACGATTCAAGGGTATTTGATAATCTTGGAATAAAGAATATCCTCTAAATAAAACATGCAAAGGATAATTATGCGGATGTAATACTGATAAGATAATTCCAAAAGCAACGCCCATCACAAAGACAGGTTGCATATATCGGAAAAGAATTTTTTCTTTATAAGAAGCTATTATCTTCACGGCATAACATAAAGAATAAATAATAAGAATCGCGTATAACAATCCAGAGGGTCTATGTTGTAACTCATCAGGCATTTGATATGCAGTCGGAGCAAATAAAACAAGCCCGATGTAGCACAGCAATAATATTAGTGGGACAACATCGAGAACTTCCCAACCGAACCGTCTAATTTTGATGCCAAGCAAAACAGGATAAATAATCATCCAGATCCCTAAAATACCGCCCAGCAACAAAGGGATGCCCGTTACTATCATCAGTAGAGGCTGATTCAATTCACTAATATATTTATAAAAATTCGTGTAAACAGTAGCGCCACGTTCGAGATGCACTAATTTCAAAAAAGTGATAACAACAGAATATTTAGCGGCAAAAAGACACATTAAACAGAGTGCACATACAAACAACACACCGGTTACAGGCCAAAAATATTTTTTCTCTGAATAAGTAGCATACAAAATGGAAGCAATTAACACAGGAGAATATAAAACAAAAAAATGCGCGCGGAAGAAATATACAGCACCCGCAAAAAAGAGAGAAAGCAAAAGAGTAGGCGTAGCTTTATCGCGTAGCCACTGCATAAAAAACACGAAAGAAATTAAACATCCCGCTAAACCATAGGCTGTACCGGGTGCTACTTGTATAACATAGCGAAACCCTAAAAAACCATTTCCTAGTCCTAACCACGAATTATCGGGTAACACTAAAAGAAAAATAACAGCTAAAATGCCCGCCATCCTTCCGGCTAGCTGAGTACCTGCACAATAAATGGTAGTTGCTAACAATAGAAAACCTATCGGCAAAAGCAACGCTGTCGCTGCCGCAAGACCTGGCAAATTGGCTATACTTGCAATGGCAGCTGCCAGTAGGTATATCGCTCGGTGATACGGCAAAGGTGAGACACCGGCAAGAAATATGTCTCCGTTACCTATCGCTTTGATATCAGAAAACTGGGCTATTTGCGATCCATGATAATACGCATCTATCCATGTTGATAACACACCTTGATTCACCAGTGTGGGAAAACTGGCTGATATTTGCCAACACCATAATAAAGTAAATCCTATAAGACTCGCGAGTATTAGCAGATCAGTTACTTGATAATTTAAGAGGACGTTTTGAACAAAGTTTTTAAAGTGGAAAATTAAAATATATGAAAAAATGCCCGCAGAAAAATAGAGAAAAGCATATTCTGCTGATGTTTTTAAAACCATGGAAATGAAATAAATAAATAAACTACTAACTAACGTACCCGTGATCAAATAGAGTAGATTTTTACAGTACAAATCCTTTACTTTAACAACAGTAAAAAGACTAAAGCCGGTAGCTAAAATAGCTAAGCTACCCATGAATAATTCAAAAAGCAGCGGCAAGGTTAATGATCCTCCCGCGCAAGTAATTAAGATTGATATGAAGAGTGTTATCAAAAGAGAATTCATAGCATTATTTGCCTAGGAGTTTGAAAAAGTAGTTGAATAAAATAAAAAAATGCATGCATAAATTTCATTGCTAGACTAACACAATTTATTTTTAGCGCAATGGAATACATTTTTATCACCTGGCAAACTACATAAACATCCGAGCCGCGACCGTCAGGGAGCGTCACGAAAAATGACTAAACACCAACCGGTGGAAATTTCATTTTTCGTGACGCTCCCTGACGGTCGCGGCTCGGATGTTTGTGTGAAAAGCTAGGTAAAATTTCTCTTTTCATTTAATCGCTAATCGTTATAATTCGCACTGACAATATCACTACTAAGTCATATCTAGTAGATTTATCAGGGAGCAAAAATGCGATACTTTGTAACGGGATGTGCTGGGTTTATTGGCAGTAATTTGGTTGATCGCTTATTACAACAAGGTCATGAAGTAATTGGTTTTGATAATTTCTCAACAGGGTTAAGAGAGTTTTTAAAGGAAGCCCAGCAAAATAAAAATTTTAGATTGATTCAAGGTGATTTACTTGATCGTGAAAAATTAAATCAATCTATGCAAAATATCGACGCTGTTTTTCATCTGGCGGCGAATGCCGATGTCCGATTTGGTACCACCCATCCCCATAAAGACTTAGAGCAAAATGCTATTGCGACGTTTAATGTATTAGAAGCCATGCGTTTTAACAATGTAACGCGTATTGCCTTTGCTTCAACGGGATCGATTTACGGAGAAGCCTCTGTCATACCGACTCCGGAGAATTCCCCTTTCCCTGTGCAAACGTCTCTTTATGGTGCATCCAAACTTGCGGCAGAAGGCCTGATTCAAGCGTATTGCGAAGGATTTCAATTCCAAGCCTATATTTTCCGCTTTGTTTCAATCTTAGGCGAACGCTATACGCACGGACATGTTTTTGACTTTTATAAACAATTATTAAAAGATCCAACGAAGTTATTTGTGCTTGGCAATGGCAAACAGCGCAAATCGTATCTTTATATTCAAGATTGTATTGATGCGATCTTTTTTGCAATGGAGCACGCTAAAGAAAAAGTTAATATTTTTAATTTAGGCACAGATGAATATTGCGAAGTGAACAACTCAATTAATTGGCTGTGTGAGCACCTCACATTATCACCAATCATTTCTTATGAAGGAAGTGAGCGTGGTTGGATTGGCGATAATCCCTTTATATTTTTAGATTGTAAAAAAATGAGAACGCTAGGTTGGAAGCCCAAACTTTCAATTAAAGAAGGTATTATCAAAACAATATCTTACTTACAAAAAGAACAGCATATTTTGGAGTTATGCGCATGAAGATAGCAGTAACAGGATTGTGGCATTTGGGGTTAGTGACAGCCGCTTGTTTAGCTAATGCAGGCTATGAAGTAATCGCTTATGATCCGGATAAAAAGTTAATTGCGGATTTGAACAATGCAAAAACGCCAATTATGGAGCCTGGTTTAGATGAGATGCTATCAACCTGCGTGACTAATAATAAATTAGTCTATACAGATAATTCCGAAGAATTAAAAAATAAAGAGATAGTGTGGGTTACTTACGACACGCCTGTTAATGATCAAGATGAAGCTGATGTTCAGTATGTAACAAATCAAGTAAAAAGTTTTTTCCCGTTTCTTGCTAATAATACCATTGTCATTTTATCTTCGCAGCTTCCTGTGGGAACTGCTCGCGGTTTACAAAAAGACTATCAAGATAACTATTCAAATCACGTGACCTTTGTTTCTATTCCGGAGAATTTACGGCTTGGTAATGCGATTCGTATTTTTACACAGCCAGATAGAATTATTGTTGGTTTGCAAGAACAAGATGATAAGGCAACCATAGAAAAATTATTGTCGCCTTTTTCCAGCACTATTATTTGGATGAGTCTTGAATCGGCTGAAATGACCAAGCACGCTTTAAATGCATTTTTAGCTACGTCTGTTACGTTTATTAATGAACTAGCTATTTTATGCGAAAAGGTTGGAGCCAATGCAAATGAAGTAGAAAAAGGATTAAAATCGGAAGAGCGTATTGGAAACAAAGCATATGTTCGACCAGGGGGCGCTATCGGTGGCGGTACTCTGCTGCGTGATATTAATTATTTGACGCAGTTAGGTGCAAGAGTGAATGAACCCACGCATCTTTTCTCTTCGATTTTAAGCAGTAATCATTATCATAAAAATTGGGTTAATCGAAAATTAAAATCCATTCTTAATAATATAGAAAATAAAACCTTAGCTGTTTTAGGGCTAACGTATAAAACAAGCACGGATACTTTACGTCGTTCCACTTCAGTTGATTTATGCGAAGCGTTGGCCAAAGAAGGCGTGACTATTTTTGCTTTTGATCCTGTTATTACAAGTATACCAGATGATATAGCACGCTTTATTCACCTTAAAAAAAGCATCGCAGAAGCTATTAAGAACGTGGATGGTGTATTGGTTTTAACGGAATGGCCGCAATTTCGTGAGCTAACTGCTGATGCATTTCTAAAAGAGGTTAATCAACCTTTGCTTATTGATCCGACGGCGTATTTAATGCAAACACTAGGTAACGATTCGCGCATTCAATATCATTCCGTTGGGAGAGCGTCATGAAATTAAAAAATACATGTGCGATTATTACGGGCGCCAACAGAGGGCTTGGATTTCAAATTGCTAAACAGTATTTATTGGAAGGGGCCAAAGTTACAATTTGTGGTCGTGATGAAAAAAAACTCGCAGAAGCACACAGTGAATTAGCAACATTAAGTAATCCTTCTAATATTTTTTCTTTGCTAGTTGATGTTTCCGTACCCGATCAAGTGGATTATCTGTTTAAAACAGCTTTATCCCAGATGGGTGATGTGAATGTATTAATCGCTAATGCAGGTGTGTACGGTACCAAAGGTCCAATTGAAGAAATCGATTGGCAAGAATGGTCAGAGGCTATTGATATTAATCTAAAAGGGGCGGTTCTTGTGACTCGCTCAGTTCTTTCGCATTTTAAACGTAAAAAAACGGGGAAGATTATTTATCTATCGGGCGGAGGCGCAACTAAGCCCTTGCCATATTTGAGTGCTTATGCGGCTTCTAAAGCAGCCTTGGTGCGTTTTTGTGAAACTGTTGCAGAAGAAGTTATCGATTTTGGTATTGATGTAAATGCCATTGCACCTGGTAGGTTAAATACGCGGTTATTAGATGAAATCATAGAAGCTGGCCCAGAAAAAGTGGGTAAAACATTTTACGAGCAATCTTTAAAACAAAAAGATGATGGTGGAGACTCGTTAAGTAAAGCAGCAGAACTGTGTGTCTATCTTGCTATGAAAGAAAGTGATGGTATCACTGGAAAATTAATTAGTGCATTGTGGGACCCTTGGCAGAATATGTCAGAGTATTTAAACGATTTAAAGCAAACCGATATTTATACTCTACGTAGAATCATTCCTTCCGATCGTGGAAAATTGTGGGGTGATGTAGAGTGAAAGTCGCAATTGTTGGATGCGGTTTAATCGGTCAAAAACGCGCAAGTCATTTGTTAGGCTGTGAGTTAGTTGCCTGTGTCGATCAAACAAGCGATAAAGCGAAACAATTGGCAGAAAAATTTCCTGGCGCAAAGGCTTTGTCGGATTGGCGTGAGATGATTCAGGATAAGAGTATTGACATTGTTATTGTTGCAACGCCTCATGTGTCGTTGGCTGAAATTACTCGTGCGGCGGTTGCAACAAATAAACATGTGTTAGTTGAAAAACCTGCAGCAAGAGTCGCTCACGAATTAGAAGAAATTATCCAACTAAATAAACAATCCAAAAGTTTAGTCAGGGTGGGTTTTAATCATCGTTATCATCGCGCATTTCGCCAAGCTAAAAAGTTGGTTGCTGAAAATGCATTAGGCGAGCTTATGTTTGTGCGAGCACGCTACGGACACGGAGGACGGGTTGGCTATGACAAAGAATGGCGCGCACGTCCTGAAATTTCAGGTGGTGGAGAGTTAATAGATCAAGGGGTGCATTTAATAGATCTTGCACGCTTATTTTTAGGCGATTTTACAGATGTTCAAGGTCATGCACACACCTATTTTTGGGAAATGCCTGTAGATGATAATGGATTTTTATTATTAAAAACCGCGAAAAAACAAACCGCATTTTTACATGCCAGTTGCACAGAATGGAAGAATACGTTTTCTTTCGAAATTTTTGGACGGGATGGCAAGATTGATATAAATGGATTGGGTGGAAGTTATGGAGTAGAACGTTTATCTTACTACAAAATGTCGAAAGCGATGGGGCCACCCGAAACTTTTATTTGGGAGTATCCAATGCAGGATGATTCTTGGGAGTTTGAATTTAGCGAATTTCTTGAGGATATTAAACATAATCGACAACCAGCAGCAGGATTGCTTGATGCGCATGCCGCATTAAAAATAGTGGAAAAAATTTATAAGGATTCTGGTTATGATAGTGGTGCGTAGTCCGTTACGTATTTCGTTAGGTGGTGGTGGTACTGATTTACCTTCTTATTATCAAGATCACAGTGGGTTTTTAATTGCAGCTGCGATTGATAAATATGTTTATATTAATTTGCACCAAACCTTCGTAGAAGAATTAATCATAAAATATTCCAAGCTCGAGCGCGTGAAATCCATTGAAGAAGTGGAGCATCCCATCATTCGTGAATCCTTAAAACACGTTAATATCGATGCCTCTTTTCTAGAAATCACTAGTATGGCAGATATTCCAGCAGGAACGGGTTTGGGATCCTCTGGAAGTTTTACCACGGCGCTTTTGAAGGCATTTCATACCTTGAAAAAAAATCTCATTCATCCCCGTGAATTAGCGGAAGAAGCGTGTCATATTGAACTTAATCTTTTAAAAGAACCCATTGGCAAGCAAGATCAATACATTGCAGCTTATGGTGGCATCACATGTTTTAATTTCCTACCAAGTGGCGTGGTGGATGCGTGGCCATTAAAAATTGATTCAGAAACGTTATACAATTTAGAAGATAACTTATTATTATTTTTTACGGGATATTCTCGCTCTGCATCGGATATTCTCAAAGAGCAAGATAGTAAAAGCAAAGACAAAAACCAAGATATGACCGCCAATTTACATTTTATAAAAGAATTAGGTTTTAAAAGCAAAGAAGCGCTTGAAGCAGGTGACTTACATGAATTTGCAGCGTTAATGAATGTCCATTGGGAACATAAAAAACAACGGTCTGCCAAAATGAGCAATTCTAAAATTGACGAGTGGTATGAGCTAGCGCTTGCCAATGGTGCGTTAGGCGGAAAAATGATTGGCGCAGGTGGTGGTGGTTTTTTAATGTTTTATGCGCAGGATAAAGTTCGATTGCGTCACACCATGCGCCAAGCTGCGTTGCAGGAAGTGCGTTTCCGTTTTGATTTTTCTGGCACACAGGTGATTGCACAATCATGATTATGTATCCGGCGGTCATTCTTGCTGGGGGGCTTGCTACTCGCTTGCGGCCTCTCACAGAAACCATTCCAAAAGCCTTGGTGGATATAAACGGCGAACCTTTTATTGCGCATCAATTACGTTTGTTATCTAAGCAAGGTATCACAGACATTATTTTATCTGTGGGTTATCGTAATGAGATGATAAGGGATTATGTGGGCGATGGAAAAGAATTTGATGTGAGGGTGACATATGTAGAAGATGGGCCGCAGCTTTTAGGAACAGGCGGTGCAATAAAAAATGCATTAAAAGAAATGCAAACAAATTCTTTTTTTGTTTTATATGGCGATTCTTATTTGCCATGTGATTATCGTGCAGTGCAGGAATTTTTTATTAACAGCGATAAATTCGGATTGATGACAGTATTTCATAATGAAGATCAGTGGGATACAAGCAACATTGAATTTTCAAATCATGAAATTGTGGCTTACGATAAAAAAATTAAAACATCACGAATGAAGTATATCGATTATGGATTGGGAATTTTGACGAAAGAAAGTTTTGCATCCGTTCAAGAGGAAGAAATATTCGATCTTTCTTTTTTATACCAATTATTGCTAGCAAAAAAACGGTTGGCAGCGTATGAAATTAAAGAGCGTTTTTATGAAGCGGGATCGTTGACAGGGATAGATGGGCTAAAGTATTATCTCGAACGAATCGGAAAATAGATGCTCGCGTTTGCGAGACATCATTTAGGGAATAAAGAACAGTTATTAGGGATAAAAATGGAATTCATCAAACAATTTCTTAATGAAGCAACGCAATTAATTCAACAGATTAACCATAATCAAATAGAAAAAGCGGTGTCGCTTCTCGCTGAAGTACGCGCCAACGAAGGCAGGCTATTTGTTTTGGGTGTGGGCGGAAGTGCAGCTAATGCATCCCATGCCGTCAATGATTTCCGTAAAATTGTGGGAATAGAAGCGTATGCCCCTACGGATAATGTATCCGAATTAACAGCTCGCACTAATGATGATGGATGGCCTTCCGTTTTTTCAAAATGGTTACAAGTCAGTCGTTTAAAAGCCAAAGATGTATTGCTCATTCTTTCGGTGGGTGGTGGAAATGTAGAAAAAAATGTCAGCCCTAATTTGGTGGAAGCGTTGCAATACGCGAGACAAGTGGGTTCAAAAATCATCGGAATTGTCGGGCGCGATGGCGGATATACTGCACAAGTAGCAGACAGTTGCGTCATTATTCCAACAGTCAATCCGGCAAATATTACACCGCATGCAGAAGCTTTCCAAGCGGTGATTTGGCATCTTTTGGTATCACACCCGAAATTAAAAATTGCGGAGACCAAGTGGGAATCTGTGGCTGTTGCATAGATGACACAATAATAAACTCGGGCTAAAAAATTGAATCACAATAAAAAAAACAAAGCTATTTTTCTAGACCGAGATGGTGTGCTTAATCGGGCTATCATTAAAAATGGTAAACCTTATCCGCCTGCTACATTGGATGAATTAGAAATAATAGAAGATGTGCCTGAAGCTTTGGCAATATTAAAAGACTTGGGTTTTATGTTGATAGGTGCTACGAATCAACCGGATGTAGCAAGAGGAAAAACCACAAAAGAATTTGTTGAAACAGTAAATGCATTTTTACTAAAAGAATTACCGTTGCATGATATTAAAGTGTGTTATCACGACGATATAGATTGCTGTAATTGCCGTAAACCATTACCAGGATTGTTATTGCAAGCTGCCAACGAGCACAATATTGATTTAACTAAAAGCATCATGATTGGAGACCGTTGGAAAGATATTGATGCTGGCAAAAACGCAGGCTGCCAAACAGTCTGGATAAATCGAGACTATTCAGAAAAAACCCCCACGTCTGATTTTATGACTACGTCATTATCAGAAGCCGCTAATTGGATTAAGGAGAGACAATGATGACAATGACCCCCACAGATTTGAAAGTCAAAATTTTTGCTGATGGAGCGGATAAAAAAGGCATGTTGGAGTTACACCAAAATCCTTTCGTAAAGGGATTTACTACTAATCCTACGTTAATGCGTAAAGAAGGTATTACTGATTATCAAGCATTTGCATTAGATATTCTTAGCACCATTAAAGATTATCCCATTTCTTTTGAAGTATTTTCGGATGATTTTGATGAAATGCAAAGACAAGCCCTCTTAATTGCAAGTTGGGGTAGTAATGTTTATGTCAAAATTCCCGTTACAAATACGCTTGGAGAATCTTCATCTGATTTAATTCGCCATCTTGCTTCTATGGGAGTTAAACAAAATGTGACAGCATTGATGACTCTTTCTCAAGTTAAAGAAGTGACTAAGGCGCTTTCCGAAGGTCCTTCCGCTATCATTTCGATTTTTGCGGGTCGAATTGCAGATACGGGGCTAGATCCTATGCCATTAATGCGTGAAGCATTGAATATCATGCGTCCGCATGCGCAGCTTGAACTTCTCTGGGCAAGCCCGCGAGAATTGCTTAACATTTTCCAAGCGGATGAAATGGGATGCCACATCATCACGGTCACGAATGATGTCATAAAAAAATTGGCATTAGTTGGAAAAGACTTAGCGGAGTATTCACTTGAAACAGTAAAAATGTTTCGTGATGATGCTGTTAAAGCAGGCTTTAATTTAAAAACAACTGATGTTGAAACGGTAGCTTAACGTTAAAAAAACCGTAACTATTCAGCACAAGGCAAACAAGGATTGCAAATGCGCATGATTTCACTAGCGGCGACCCCAATTGGGTTTTTTCTCCCCTCGCGCTCTACCCATATTAACATCGGAAAATTGGCGTTAATTGGGATGCTCGTTACCACATTTTTCTTATTTACATCGGCGTATAATTTTCCAGGTGGAGCAAGTCATTATCCTGCGTGGGCAGAGGCAATAATGCATGGCAATAAACTTCCTGCGGCAATGGCTCAACGCGAAGTTGGATTTCCACTTCTTTATATTCTTGGGGGATTTACATTTACACATTCATTTATCGGAATCACGTTGATTCTAGCATTTTTTGCAGTGCTGATGAGTGTTTTAGTCTATTGGGCTCTAGAAGGAATCTCTCCCGCCGTCGGTTTTTATACGGGATTGGCTTGCATTGTTTCGCTTTCACCATTTACTTATTTAAAGTTTTTTTATCCCGATCAAGCGTATATGTTCTTCAATCTTTTAGCTGCTACCTTGTTGATTAAATTTATTCAAAGCAAGGGCAATTTTCGATTGTTATATTTGTTCACATTAACAGCTATAGCCGCCTCTTTTACGCGTACGGCTGGAAATCTAATGTACCCCGTACTACTGGCAATTGCTTATTTCTCAGTGCGAGGCAATTTGCGTCATTACGTAGGTTGCATTTTGATATTTACATTGGCTGCAGGACTTTATCAATGGCATCGTTACGATATTTTTGATATGCGTCATCAGCCAAGTATTCCAAGCGGTAAAGGAATGCAAATTTTATATAGTACCTATTTGTATCTCGGCGATTTTGGTCTTCGGTTAGCCCCCGATTTTGGTCCAAATACAAAACGTTTATTCGATAGAATGCGGGAAGAGTTAGGACCAGACGTTCGTAAATCTGCACTAATACAAAAGGGATTAGGCGATTCTCCTAAAGACTTCATGGAAAAATATTTTTATGTTTATACTCCCGAACAATTAATTGAGAAAGTTTCTACAGAGCCCAATGAGGAATACTATTGGAATGTCATAATGGGAGTTGATACGAACGATCAATTTTTCCTTAATGTGGCAAAAGAAATTGCGCGATCTCATCCTTGGTATGTTGTACAGTATTCGATGCGTAATCTTCAACATGCTCTTTTTGCTCCCGGTTATGCTACAACACGATATAATACGCAAGGATATATACATACGGGAAATGACTTCGTACCAGCCTCGCAAGGCTGGGGAACTCGCTCCGAAGATCCTATAACGCAGTATGGTCCAGAAGCAGTTAAAGAAATGGCGTTTTTTCAATTAAAAACAATGCCAGCGTTTATTCAAAAGATTTTTTCTGATGTAACGTATTTCCATGTTATGAATTTTGATAAATATGTTTTGATTACAACAGTGCTGATGATTTTCGCATGGCTTGCCGCTGGTTTGGGCCTATTTTCCCGAGCGTTTTCGAACACAACATTTTTCCGTAGATTGAAAAGTATTGGCATTGATAAACTGACAGGTCCAATTATTGTTGTATCTGCTTTGGTAGTTTATGAAGATGTGCTGACCTCAGTATTCTGCCAGCCCCTTTACCGCTATTTTCATATGACAGAACCTTTAAGAATAGTGATCGCAGGATTTGGCGTTGCTTTTATAGCTAGCATCGTCTCTCCGTTAGTCATGCGAGTGGGAGGAAATTCTACCCAGCCGATCAAAAGCTTAATTACGGGTATCCAAAAATACGATTTAGTTAATGGATATTTTTCATCGAGACGTACACAATGGCTTTTTTTACTCATTAGCGTGAATGTGATTCTGTTTGCTTGGTGGGTATCAAGTATGATGGCGCATACTTAAGGTCTATTCAGGGATCTTTATTCAGAAAGGGAGAGGTAATGTTAGGCTCATCATTGAAAGCACCAGATGTACAAAGCTCTATTCAGGGAGCTGATACGCTTGCAATAACTGAAAGTATTGGTAATTCGTGTTTGGTATGCGGCAGCAGAAAAATACATTATGATTTTTCTATTAGCAAATTTCGAATTGAGGAATGTACGGATTGTAAATTGATGCGTTTAAATCCTCAGCCTACAGATCAAGAATTAGGTGATATTTACAGTAAAAATTATTTTATTACACTTGATGGTAGCCAAACAGAAATCAGTGCATTGAAATCAGATACCGCTAACCATTATTTAAATTTAATCGAATCTTATACAAAAGCCCCTTTGAAAGGACGTTTATTAGAAGTTGGATGTGGGCAAGGTGATTTTCTTATAAAAGCAGCCGATAGAGGGCTTGACGTTACAGGCGTTGAGTATTCGTCGCATGCAGTAAAAATAGCAGAAAAGAAATTGGGTGATCGTGGCCAAGTTATTTGTGGTGAAATCGCTCAGTTGCTTAATGCGAACGAAAGTTTTGATTATATTGTTTTTGCAGATGTGTTAGAGCACGTGCGCAATCCGCGTAAATTTCTACGATCTGTGCATGCTTTATTACGAAAAGATGGTATTGCAATTGCTATTGTACCTAGCTTAGATTCTTTATCTGCACGGTTGATGAGAAATAAGTGGGTAGAGTTTAAACCAGAACATCTTTGGTATTTTTCCACAGCAACCTTACAAAGATTGTTTTATTCTGAAGGCTTTTATAAAGACAAAGTTTATACTGCAAAAAAAACATTGAATATTGATTACATTGCTAAGCATTTTGAACATTATCCAATACAACCTTTTTCAAATTCGATTCGATTATTAACAAAATTATTACCGCGGTTTTTGCGAAGACAGCCATTTCGAGTTGTAGCGAGTGGCATCATGCTGCTTGCAAGAAAAAATGAAATGCAATATCCCAAAAAGCTCTCTGTTGTAATGGCGGCTTTTAATGAAGAAAAAACAATTCGAAAAATCATTGAATCCATTTTAGCAAAGAAAATTAATGGTATTGAAATCGAACTTATTATTGTTGAGAGCCAATCAACAGATGGTACACAAGAAGTTGTGCGTGAGTATGAAGGGCATGACAGGGTAAAAGTAGTTTGGCAGGACAAACCACTGGGTAAAGGAAATGCTATTCGTGCTGGCTTAGAACATATTAGTGGCGAATATGTTCTGATTCAGGACGCAGATGATGAATATGATCTTGAAGACTATGATGCGCTCGTCGAGCCTCTTATCATAGGAGAAGCCTCTTTCGTTCTTGGCGCGCGTCACGGTGGCCGTGCTTGGAAAATGCGTAAATTTGAAAATCAGCGTTTGGCTGGGCATGTACTGAATGTTGGGCATTGGTTTTTTACTTTACTCGTTAATGTTTTATTTGGATTGCGTTTAAGAGATCCATTTACTATGTATAAAGTTTTTCGCGCTGATTGTTTAGAGGGACTGACATTCAGTTGTAATCGTTTCGATTTTGATTATGAGCTATTAATTAAATTAGCGAAAAAAGGCCATCGTCCAATAGAAATCCCAGTCAATTACCGATCTCGTTCTTTCAAAGAAGGTAAAAAAATTAGGATATTCCTTGATCCATGGACTTGGTTAAAGGCTATTGTGAGATTGCGGCTACAAAGACATTAAGACTTGTGCCCACAGTTTGCGAGAGAAGAAATCTTTTTGAGTATGACTTAGGCTCTGTCCCTAAAGTTAATGTTTAGATGAACCCTGTCATCCCGCGCATGCTTTTAGCGCGGGACCCAGTGACTTTTGTATAGTCTAGAATACTTTAGCAACATTATAGGCACTGGGTCCCGCGTTAAAAGCATGCGCGGGATGACATTAGAATTAAACTTTAGGGGCAGAACCTAATGAATGTACATTTTGTAAAAAAAAAATCATTTTTATTGATAAGTAAAATATGTATCTCAATAGCTTTACTATTCTTTCTTACTCATACAGCTCAAATAAAATTTGAACTTTTCGCCTGTATTTTTCGGCAGCCGTTTTTTCTAATAAGTATTATTTGTTTATTCTTGCTGATGATCGTTCTGGGCGCATGGCGCTGGCATACATTGAACTCAGCTCAAGAAATACATCTTGGTTTTTTTAATACTATTATACCTACCTATCTCGGCGCTGCGTTTAATACGCTATTGCCTGGCGCAGTTAGCGGGGATTTTGTACGACTATATTATTTAATTAAGAAAATTCCTGAGAAAAAAAGCATCGCATTATTTACAATACTTGTGGACCGTATTATGGGTTTCATAGGTATTTTTATTATTATGTGTTTTATTGCTATTTCTCATATACAGGTTTTTAGTCAACAACATGAATTATTTTATTTGTTACTAATCTGCGCCATTTTCTGTATTAGTATGTTGCTCGCGCTCGCTGCTTTTGTCATGTTACCACAGCGAATGGGTTTAACCATTTGGTTAGCCGAACGTTTTCGTCATAAAAATTGGGTAAGAGCAATTGTTTCATTTTTGGAGACTGTGCGTCTTTATCGAATTAATAAGATTGTTATTACTAAATGCTTACTTATTTCCGTTCTCATACAAATTTTAATTGTATGCGTTATTTTAATGATAGCTAAAATAATGGCTTTACCGCCTATTTCTTTTTCTGATTACGCCATTGCTCTTGGTATTACCCAAATCGTCAGCCTGATTCCAATTACACCCGGCGGTGTTGGCGTAGGAGAAATGGTATTTGCTAATGTTTTATTATTATTAAACCCCACAATAAGCGCCGCTTTCGCGACTATTTTTTTAGCCTATCGACTCATTAGTATACTGACGTATTTGCCAGGAATAATTTGTTACATTCCGAGTTTTATATTTGCGAGGCAAAAAAATAACATGCAAGGATTAGAAGGGCGAGCCTCGTAGACTCTTTTTGCACGACAGCAGGTAGCGGTACGTATGAAGTGTCCCCCTGTCATCCCTAGGGGGAGTTAAGTAGTTATTGCAGATCTTAAAAAGGAAACTGTTGTCTGCAATAAGTTTCCTTGAGGCATTTCATACTAACAATCATCGCTAAAATATAACAAAGCGGAATCATCACCAACGCCGCACGATAATCATGTACGCTATAAACAGGTGTTTGCCCCATCATGCCACCATTCCAATTTTTATAAAGTAGATAACCAATAATCGGCTGCAGAATTGCGCCACCCGCAACAGTTGCCATGTTATTCAAGCCAATAGCGGCACCTATGCTTCTTGGATGACTATTGTCGCGCACTACGCAGAATGCTAGCGACTGTCCACCGCCTGCTAATCCTAATAAAAATAGTAGGAAATATAAGACTGGCATCGAAACAGTTAAATAGATCACACCAATAGAGCCAATAGTTCCCATTACAGCGCATGTAGCAAGTATAACGCAGCGTCTTTCGATATGTTCTGATAGCCAGCCGCTCAGAGGTGAGCCAAGACCAATTCCGACCCAAATAGTAGCGCAAGCAATCGATGCACTTTCTGTCGTCAAGTGATAAGCACTGGCAAGAAATGGGATGCCCCAGAGACCAGCAAATGCTGCAATCGGTGCCCAGATTAAAAAAGAATAAGCTGCTGTCCACCAAACATGAGCGCGACCAAAAATGAATTTCAGTTTGGGGAACATGTCGGCGTGTTCGTGCGTGGTAACGGTTGAAGCGGCGGGAGTAGATTGTTTTTCAGGAAAATCTCTGACAACTAACCAGACGATACAAGCTAGAGCAATACCAAAGAAGCCAAGCCAGATCATGCTATGCCGCCATCCCCAGTGCTGAATAGCAACTGCCAGCGGGACTTCGCCGCCGATCGCACCGACCGAGCTCATCAACTGGACTAATCCTGAAAGCACGGCAAAATGTTGTGGTCGAAACCAGCGTGCTATTAACATTAATGCGCCGCTAAATGAGAAAGCAGAACCAATTCCCATTAAAAAACGCCCAAAAGAAGCGTCGACTAATCCTTTGCTAAAACTAAAACAAAGTGCGCCTGAGGCACAAGTAAGAATAGCCACAGTTAAAGTGCGTCTTGGCCCAAAGCGATCATGCAGTAGGCCGGCAGGTATTTGCATAGGAGTATAAGCATAATAGTAAAAAGCAGACGCTAAGCCTAAGCTGGCAGCGTTTAAACCAAGATCGCGCATCAGCTCACTTGTCATAACACCCAAAGATACCTGTAGCGTAAATTCGTACATATAAAACGCAGCAGCTAGAATACAGATAATTAAGGCAAGGCGGGGGAAATGAGATGATTTTTTCATAGTGTCCTTTCTTCTGTTTTATCAAAGGGTTTAGATTCTACTGAGCATATCTTAAGGAAATATTAGGTTGTTAAGCATTCCTTAATGCTAACGCTAACTTTTGCATGTTATTAACAATTATTTTAAACTGCCCGTGCATAAAAATAAATTGAAGGGGTGTTCCACATGAAAAAAGTAATCGCATTCTTTTTGAAAAAGAAATTGGCCAAACCCGCCTGTTGTCACGGCTTTAGTTAACTTGTATAAAGTAGCCTGGATTGAGCGTAGCGAAATCCGGGTTATACAAAATCACGTGCCCAAAAAATGCCAAACACAATCCTGCTAGCCGCAGCAAAAAAATATATTTACGCCATCGATTTTTCATTAATCATTGAAAAAATGGTTAAACAAGATGGTTGGAATAAAAAAGCCGCGCTTGAAGTATGCGAGCTATATCGGAATTTTCTTTATTTAAATAAAAAACATGCCGATACCCGCATTTTGCCACCCTCAGAAGATATGGATGAATTCTGGCATTATCATATTTTAGATACAAAAAAATACGTGACAGATTGCCAGCATATTTTCGGATTTTATTTTCATCATTATCCGTATCTTGTATTGGATCATCAGTTGAATCAGGATGAATTGCACCAGGCTTTTTCAGTCACGCAGCAATTGCATATCGAGGAATTTGGTCAGCCAATTTTTGCGATACGTTCACGCTGGTCGTTTTTTTGGTGGCGGCTGAAGAAATTTTTTTGCTTATAGCAGTATACTATTTAATCCATTGCGATATTTTGCCAGTATTTGAATGCAGAGGAGTGCAAGTAATGAATAAAAAAATAATGTCAGATAATCATATTATTGTTTTTAGTGATATTAAAATTCGTAGAATTTTTTATGAAGGAACATGGTGGTTTTCTGTAATTGATGTAATTCAGGCGCTAACTGATAGCATGAATCCTAGGGATTATTGGTACAAAATGAAAGCTAGGGTAAAAAATGAGGAAAATAGTGAACTGTCGACACTTTGTCGACAGTTGAAATTAAAAGCGCCAGACGGAAAAATGCGAGAGACTGACTGTGCAAATACTGAAAGTATGTTCCGCATCATCCAGTCAGTTCCCTCTCCCAAGGCAGAGCCATTTAAGCGCTGGTTAGCCAAGGTAGGTTACGAACGAGTGCAAGAAATCGAAGACCCAGAATTAGCTTCTCAGCGTGCGCGTGAGATTTATAAAGCGAAAGGGTATACCGATGCCTGGATTGAAAAAAGAATGCGCGGCATCCAAGTACGCGAAGAGCTGACAGAGGAATGGAGAAATCGCAATGTTGGCGAAAGCAAAGAATATGCCATTTTAACAGCAGAGATTTCTAAAGCGACTTTTGGCATGACCCCTATAGAATATAAAAATCTGAAAGGGCTGGGACGCGAAAATTTGCGTGATCATATGACGGATCTCGAATTGATTTTTTCCATGTTGGGCGAGGCATCCACTACTGAAATAGCACGGAATAAAGACGCGCAAGGATTTGAGCAAAATAAATCTGCTGCGCGTGCGGGAGGCGAGGTGGCTGGTAGTGCTCGTAAGGATTTAGAAAAGCGATCACGCAAAAAAGTAACTACTTCACAGAATTACCTAGATCAAACTAAAAAACAGATTAAAGACACAGGAAGATGAAGTTGATTCAAAGAAATGAAAAAAGGCTGAAATATGTGGCCAGAGGTGGAATCGAACCACCGACACGAGGATTTTCAGTCCTCTGCTCTACCGACTGAGCTATCTGGCCAGGTGTAACTATTTGGGATGGTGAAAGCTGCGTTATTAAACCGATTGTGAGCGTTTGAGTCAAGTAAAATGTAAAATACTTTTATTGGGGTCTTAGTTTTATTCCGCGATTACTTTTCTACTGAAATTATCCTAAGTATGCTGGCTTTAATGCTATAATTCGGTTCGATTTAATTTTATGGCAGGGGAACGAATGCGCAATTTATTTTCAATGTTGATGGTTGTTTTGTTTGCGTTTGGATTGTTGTTGAGCGATGCGGAAGCTGGACGTTTTGGTGGCGGTCGAAGTTTTGGTACGTATCGCGCTAGCAACAGCTATTCACGGGCAGCGCCGTTACAGTCTCCGCAGCGAGGCGCTACTGGGAATAAATGGTTAGGGCCATTAGCAGGCTTAGCAATGGGTGGTTTGTTGGCTGCGCTCTTTATGCAAAATGGTATTGGCAGTGGCATCTTGTCTTGGTTGATGATTGGTGGTGTGTGTTTATTGTTGTGGAATTTATTCATGCGCAGTCGAGCTCCGATGGCTTCCCAGCAGCAATATAAAAGTAATGTAGTGAGCAATCCATTCGCACAGTTCTCACCAAATCAAGCGCAAAATGCAGCGCAACCCCCAGTTGGTTTTGAGGAAAATGTTTTTTTGCGTGAGGCAAAATCACAATTTCTGCGCTTGCAATCTGCTTATGACGATAAAAATTTAAATGATATTCGCGAATTTACAACACCTGAGGTCTCTGCTGAAATACAGTTACAATTTCAAGAGCGCGGTGATGCTAGCAATGTGACGGAAGTCGTGACTCTTGAGGCTGTGTTATTAGATGTGGCAGAAGGTCAGCAGGGTGCTGTTGCGAGCGTGCGTTTTTCAGGATTGGTAAAAGAAGATCCGAGTCAAACGGCTGAGTCGTTTAATGAAGTTTGGCATTTTCAAAAAGTAAACTCGGGTGATAAGTGGGTTGTGGCGGGTGTGCAGCAGCAATAAATTGTTAAGTCTTTTTGCTAGGTTCTGTTTCTACCACCATTGTCATTCCGCGCATGCTTGTAGCGCGGAACCCAGCGCCTTCTTATGCGCGAGCTCTAAAGTATGTTTAAACGATAAAAAAGTCGCTGGGTCCCGCGCTAAAAGCATGCGCGGGATGACAATGTGGTGCTATGCTTTAGGCGGAACAAACCCAGCCGGCGCATCACTACCCGTACCAAACAAAAACTTTTCCATCTCTTCTCGTAAATAAACCCGCGCTTTCGCATCCAACATGCTAAGACGATATTCATTTATCAACATAGTCTGATGATCCAACCAAAGCTGCCAAGCCTCTGCAGAAATGTTGTCATAAATTCTTTTGCCAAGCTCTCCAGGATAAGGCTGATTTGCCAACCCTTCAGTTTGTTTATGGAGTTTTGCGCAATCCACAATATGGGTCATGTTGAGATTCCAGCTAATAATGTTTTGATAGGAGCAGGCAAGCCTACGGTCTCAGGTTGCAGCAGGTTATACCAAATTTGTTGGTTAGCTTCCATGATTTTGCTTTTGGTTTCCCGGATGGAAAGAAATGCCGGTGTAATATCCAAATGAAAATGACTGAAAGTATGTCGGAATTTTCCCCCCAAAAAGATTTTTTTAATCGTATATTTGAAGCGCTCCTGGCAAATAATTTGAATTTCTTCTGTGGATGGTGTGCCTGGAATTTCAGGTAGGCTCCACAAGCTTCCCCACACGCCAGTCGGTGGACGTTTCAAAAGCAAGACCAGATTATTATTTTTTTGCAAAATTAATAATGTCACTTGGCGAATCGGTAGTTTGGTCGAAGGCTTCTTTTTGGGTAAGGTTTTCGTTAAGCCATCTTTGTGTGCAGAACAAGACGTTTGCAGAGGACAAATCTCACAGCGTGGCGTGCCACGCACGCAGAGTGTTGCACCCATATCCATTATAGCTTGTGTGTAATCCGCAACACGTTTTGTCGGCGTATATTGTTCGGCAAGCGCCCAGAGCTGTTCAACAACTTTTTTTTCGCCTGGCCAGTCGGTGATGCCATGTAATCGAGTGAGAACTCTTTTCACATTCCCATCTAGAATTGTGGCTTTTTTCTCAAAAGCTATAGCAAGAATGGCGCCGGCAGTAGAGCGTCCAATGCCGGGTAATAATTGTAATTGTTCGAGATTGTCAGGAAAGTTTCCTTGAAAATCTTGCGTAATCATTTTTGCACTGCGATGCAGATTGCGAGCGCGGCTGTAATAGCCTAAGCCCGTCCAGAGATGTAGCACTTCATCTTCAGTGGCCTCTGCCAGTGATTCAATATTTGGGAAGCGCAACATAAAGCGTTCGTAGTAAGCAATCACCGTCATAACTTGCGTTTGTTGCAGCATAATTTCAGAAACCCAAACGCGATAAGGGGTTTTACTGTGTTGCCAGGGTAGCGTTTTACGCCCATGCTGGTCAAACCAAGCGAGTATTTGAGACCGGTGTTTTATTGCTAATGCATTGATATTAAGTAAGTTTGACTTCATGTAAATTCTTTTTAGCCCTTCGTACCATTATTGTGCTATCATTTGCGCCCAAAAAAGCGTTTACATTAAAATTATAAATCCGAGGTGTGGTTTAGTATGTCTTCTAATCGAGCAATATCAGCATTACTACCAATAGAAATGCCGGAGTATTTTAGGTTAACCAATTCTAAACCGAGTTTTGGTTATTTTGAATATTTTTATAAGTACGGTACTCAACATGAGACATTTATCTGGCTGAAGCAACAACCCAAGACAGCGGACGATTTCTATCGGTTGGCCGCAGACTTAATTAGTCCTCTTCCTAACGCGCTATTATGTGCGGATGTTCCGGCAGCATTTGAAGAATCAAGTGTAAAATATCATGCCACAGTTAAGCGAATTAAAGATGTGTATGCGTTAGAAACGAGAGTTCCTCATGCGTCATATGCAAGAGAGTTTGATGCCGAAGTTACAATGTTTGATCGCGATTGGGGGTATATTATTGATGAATACCATAAAATCATGCACAACTCATCAAGGTTCATTGATATAGAGAATTTCCAGAGTTTTGAATTCCAATCCGCCGGCCGGGAACAAAAAGAATTAATTCGGGAGCTTGGGGTGATTACCGCTAGGCGAAATGCTGCTCTAGTACAGCCAGAAAACAAAAAAAACTTAGCATTAGCAACTGCAGAAAAAGAACAAGATGAGACGAATGAAACAGCTATTATTGGCAAAAGAAATTTTCAACAAGTGAATACAGCTATATTGAGTCTTCGGTTGTTAGAGGATGCGGCTTTTGCTGGTCATCGAGATGCTGCGAAAATGCTAGCTCCTCACTTACAAGAGGTTTGTTATAAGGGTGTTAATATCGCATTGTCTAAGCCGCTTTCCGAGCTTTATGATCAGCGTGCTTTCATTTCCCATCTTGAAACGCGAGGTCGATATGGATGTTATTATTCAATTAAGAAAAAAGAGGATGTCATTAAATTAAGAGATATTTTATTGGCGGAAATTCATCAAGAAGAGATGTCGCAGTTCGGTCAGTTATTAGATGATCAACTTAACACTATTTTGGAAGATGAGATCAATGAGCCTGGGATCAAAGAGAACGGGCGAAGTGCTTCTATTGCTACAACAGAGTCTGATCTAAGTTCTCCATCTGGCAGTTTCTTCTCAAGTCCAGAGCGTTCTCCGTCTGAAAATTTCTTCTCAAGTTCATTTCGTTCGCCACCTGTTTGTGATGTTGATGAAATGCAAACGCAGTTTACTATCGGCTTGTTCGCCAGTAACGATGAAGAAATGCCTTTAGATCCTCCGCAGCTTGTTAAAACGCCATCGGATGAGGCGAAGGCAGTTACTTTCTCAACTGTAAGATTAAGATAAGCTTTGCGCGTAACAGGGTGGACGCGCCTGCGCGATCCACCCTGTTTCAAGTTACGCAATCATATTAAAGTTTTAAGTTCGTCATTTGTCGCAACAATCCCACTTGAATAATATGCTTAGCTTCTGCAATATCAGGCGCAAAATAACGATCCTTGTCATAAAACGGAACGTGTTTTCGCACGAGTGCAACAATGCTTTCAAGTACTACAGATGTTTTAAGCGGCCGTCGAAAATCAATTCCTTGGCATGCTGCCAATAATTCAATAGCGACAATTCCCAAAGTATTTTCAGTCATGGGCAATAAGCGTCGCGCTGCATAAGTTGCCATACTAACATGATCTTCTTGATTGGCGGATGTTGGAAGGCTATCAACACTAGCAGGATGTGCGAGAGATTTGTTTTCACTGGCAAGTGCTGCCGCTGTCACTTGCGCAATCATGAAGCCTGAATTAAGACCGGCATTGTTGACTAAGAAGGGCGGTAAGTTGCTAAAGCGCGGATCAGTCAATAACGCCAAACGTCTTTCTGACAGTGCGCCAATTTCAGCGATACTTATGGCAAGTGTATCGGAAGCCATCGCAACAGGTTCTGCGTGAAAATTTCCACCCGATAAAATTTCGTTATCATCTGCAAAAACTAATGGATTATCTGACACCGCATTGGCTTCAATCATCAACGTATCTCTCGCAAATAATATATGTGAAAGACATGCGCCCATGACTTGCGGTTGACAGCGTAGTGAATAAGGGTCTTGAACTTTTTCGCAATTTTCATGTGAAGAAATTATTTCACTGTCTTGTAATAAGTCTCGTAACATTTTGGCAACAGCAGTTTGTTGTGGATGTCCGCGCACTTGTTGAATGCGCTCATCAAAGGGTTTAACGCTACCGGATGTTGCATCGACAGATAAAGCACCTGTTACAATGGCCGCGATAAAAACATCTTCTGCATTGAGTAATGCAACTAATGCAAGTGCAGTTGAAACTTGTGTGCCATTTAATAAAGCTAAGCCTTCTTTGGGGCCGAGTGTTAGCGGCGTTAATCCAGCGAGATCTAAACCGGTTACAGCAGAAATAATTTCCCCGTGATGACGTGTGTCACCTGTTCCAATTAATGCAGCGCTAAGATGAGCAAGCGGCGCAAGATCACCTGATGCGCCCACCGAGCCTTGTGATGGAATACAAGGGTAAACTTTCGCATTAAATAATTTAATTAACGCATCAATTGTTTGTAAGCGCACGCCAGAAAATCCACGCGCTAAACTATTAATTTTAAGTGCGATAATTAAGCGTACAATTTTGTCGTTAAAAAGTTCGCCAGTACCTGCTGCATGAGAGAGAACAATACTTTTTTGAAGTATTTCTAAATCGGCTTTATCAATGCGCGTACTTGCCAGTAAACCAAAACCAGTATTGATTCCATAAACTGTTTTATTTTCTGAGATAATATCAGTCACAACTTTTTCTGATGCATGAATGCCAGCTAAACAATCCGGATGTAGCTCAAGCGTTGTTGTTTCATTTAGAAGTGTACGTAGATCGGAAAAATGTAGCTTTCCTGGCGTTAAAATAAATTTCATGAGTGCTTTTCCATTTAGAATTTATTCCCTCTCCCCTTGTGGGAGAGGGTTAGGGTGATCACCCGCCGCTTCGCGTCGACCTCTCCCACAGGGGAGAGGTCAAAACAATTAAATCATGGGTAAATGTAGTTGATGTTCGCGTGCACATTCTTTTGCAATGTCATAGCCCGCATCAGCATGACGCATAACGCCGCTTGCTGGATCATTTGTTAAGACACGTTCTAAACGTTTCCTCGCAGCGTCTGTGCCATCGGCTACAATGACAACACCTGAATGTTGTGAATATCCCATGCCTACGCCGCCGCCATGATGAATGCTAACCCACGTAGCACCACTTGCGCAGTTTAATAAAGCATTTAAAAGTGGCCAATCAGAAACAGCATCAGAGCCATCTTTCATACTTTCTGTTTCGCGATTAGGGCTTGCAACTGAGCCTGTATCTAAATGATCGCGACCAATAACAATCGGTGCTTTGAGTTCACCATTGGCAACCATTTCATTAAATGCTAATCCAAGTCGCGCGCGATCGCCTAAGCCAACCCAACAAATACGTGCAGGCAATCCTTGAAAATGAATGCGTTCTCTTGCCATATCTAACCAATGATGTAGATGTGGATTGTTAGGAATTAATTCTTTTACTTTCGCGTCTGTTTTATAAATATCTTCAGGATCGCCAGACAAAGCTACCCAGCGAAAAGGTCCGATGCCGCGACAAAAAAGAGGACGAATGTAAGCTGGTACAAATCCCGGAAAATCAAATGCATTGTTAACGCCAACATCTTTTGCCATTTGGCGAATGTTGTTGCCATAGTCAACGGTTGGAATCCCTTGATGATAGAAAGCAAGCATCGCTTCGACTTGCGTCCCCATCGATTTTTTTGCGGCCGCAATGACTTTGTCAGGATTTGTTTTACGTAATTCTGCCGCTTCTTCTAGCGTCCAACCGGAAGGTAAATATCCATTCAATGGATCGTGAGCGCTAGTTTGATCGGTGACTAAATCAGGTCGTATGCCGCGTTTCACTAACTCAGGAAAAATATCAGCAGCATTACCTAATAGTGCAACAGAGATAGGTTTTTCTTTTTTACAATGTTCGAAAATTAAAGCGAGAGCATCATCTAAATTATCCGCTAATATATCGAGATATCCTGTATCCAGGCGTCGTTGAATGCGTTCATCGTCGCATTCAATTGCAAGCATAGATGCGAAAGCCATGGTTGCTGCTAGTGGTTGCGCACCACCCATTCCGCCAAGACCGGCTGTGAGAATCCATTTGCCTTTCAGGCTGCCAGCGTAGTGTTGACGTCCTGCTTCGATAAATGTTTCGTAAGTGCCTTGCACAATGCCTTGGCTGCCAATGTATATCCAAGAGCCTGCTGTCATTTGCCCATACATCATTAGCCCTTTTTTATCGAGTTCATGAAAATGATCCCAGGTGGCCCAATGCGGCACTAAGTTTGAATTGGCAAGTAAAACGCGAGGTGCGTCTACGTGTGTTTTGAAAACACCAACTGGTTTTCCTGATTGAATCAGTAATGTTTCATCTTCGTTTAATGTAGTGAGTGTTGCGATGATTTTATCAAAGCATGCCCAATCACGCGCGGCGCGACCAATGCCGCCGTAGACAACAAGGTCAGAAGGTATCTCTGCAACTTCAGCATCAAGATTATTCATGAGCATGCGTAAGGCTGCTTCAGTTAGCCAATTTTTTGCAGTCAATATATTGCCGCGCGGCGAACGGATCAGCCGTTTAGGGTCGTGACGTGATGTGATTTCCATGATGTTCTCTTAAATTATAATACTCGTGGATGATAGCTGTGGATGAATTCGTAAATCAGTGTTGCGGCTAATTTTGCGGTGCGGTTATCAATATCATAGCGTGGCGCTAATTCTGCAATATCATAACTCACAACTTTACCTGAGGCGGCAAGTTGACGTACAAGTGGAATAATATCCCACGGCGCCAATCCCAATGGTTGACTTGCACTAACACCAGGCGCAAATGCAGCAGAAAAAACATCTAAACAAAGTGTGAGATAAATCATTTCATTTTGATCAATAATGCGATCAATAAAATCGACACATTTTTCGCGCTGACCTTGATGTAGCTCATCTGCCAAAATAACTTTGGTGTCGTAGTGACGTGCGGTTTCAAAAAATTGGCGGATATTTCCCGCGTGTTGAATCCCAATGCAATTATAATCAAAGCGCCGTTTTGCGGATTGATGTGATTGTGCGATTTGTAAAAAAGGCGTGCCAGAACTCCCTTGGTTGTTTGGTAAAAGTGGACGCATATCAAAATGCGCATCAAAATTTATAATACCCAGTGTTCTGTCAGGAAAGGCGCGCGCGATACCTTGGTAATGCCCCCATGCTACTTCATGACCACCGCCAAGTACGATGGGTTGTATATTATGGGTGAGCAATAGAGCGACAATGGTTCCGAGTGCATGTTGCGCTTCTTCAAGATCACCGTCAGCGCATGTGATGCTGCCAGCATCATAAATAGAAAAATTTTGTTTTTGTACCGGCAAGCGTGATAGTGCTTGGCGAATTGCAGCAGGGCCTTCAGCAGCGCCCACGCGCCCCGTGTTTCGTCTAACACCTTCATCGCAACGAAAGCCAACCACAGCAAAGCTAGGTTGAGTGACCGCGGGAAACTCTCCTTCCAGTAAATTCATAATTTGAATAACTTGAAAAAAAGAAGAGGCAGGCGGTGTGTCAGGGCGTCCGCGCCATTGATGAGGATCCGGTGGTAAGTATCGTGTATGCCAGCTCATTGTGGTTGAGTCCGTATCATGTTCCAATAGGATTTATTATGATGGCAAAGGTTTGGTGAGAGCAAGAGAATGCAAAAAATGAATCGTATGGAATGGGATGTATTGTGGATAAATGGGTTGTTGGCAACATTTGAAAGCGGATATGGTCTAATCAAAAATGGGGCAATAGCAACAAAAAATGGCCAGATAGCCTGGGTGGGAAGTCTATCCGACTTGCCGGGTGCGCCCGCACAATTAGCATCAGTCGTGCATGATGTGGAAGGCCGTTGCATAACCCCCGGTTTGATTGATTGTCATACGCACTTGGTTTATGGCGGCAATCGCTATAATGAATTTGCATTACGCCTTGAGGGCGCGACTTATGAGTCAATTGCAAAAGCTGGGGGTGGAATACAATCTACGGTTGCTGCAACAAGAGCTGCATCAGAAGAAAGTTTGCTGCAACAAAGTTTGAAGCGTGCAAAAGCATTATTCGCTGAAGGTGTGACGACATTAGAAATTAAATCTGGATATGGATTGGATACCGCAACAGAGTTAAAAATATTGCGTGTTGCAAAACGTATCGGTGAAATTTTGCCGTTAACAGTGTCGTTGACATTTTTGGGTGCGCATACTGTTCCAGCAGAATTTAAAGATAGAAAAGATGAATACATTGATTATGTGTGTGATGAGATGCTGCCAGCAGTGGTTGAGGCAGGATTAGCACACAGTGTGGATGTTTTCTGCGAAAAAATTGCCTTCAATCTTCTGCAAACTGAGCGTGTTTTTAAAGCGGCGAAAAAATTTGGTTTATCTATTAAATGTCATGCTGAGCAATTATCTGATTTGGGTGGTGCGCGGTTAGCTTCTGAGTATCAAGCACTGTCGGTTGATCATTTAGAATTTTTATCAGCGGATGGTGTTAGTGCATTAGCAAAAGCAGGTACCGTTGCGGTATTGCTGCCTGGTGCATTTTATTTTCTTCGAGAAACACAATTTCCACCAATTGATTTATTGCGAAAACAAGGCGTGCCAATGGCAATTGCAACTGACAGTAATCCAGGGACATCACCTGTGACATCATTATTGTTAATGTTGAATATGGCATGTACGTTATTTCGTTTGACGCCAGAAGAGGCGTTAACAGGCGTAACACGTCATGCAGCAAAAGCCTTAGGGTTAGAAAATACGTTAGGTACCTTGACGGTAGGTAAACAGGCAGATTTTGTTGTTTGGGATATAGAACATCCTGCAGAATTAACTTATCGAATAGGTTTTAATCCATTAGTCAGTTTGGTTAAGCATGGGCAGATAGTGCAATGCTAAAGAATCAATTTGCATTGTTGCTGAAGCGAGAATTTTTGCCTTTGTTCATTGCGCAATTTCTGGGTGCGTTTAACGATAACGTATTTAAGAATGCATTAGTCATATTGATTACATATCGGCTCGCTGATGCAGCAGGTTTCAGTGCGCAGATTATGGTGACGCTTGCTGCGGGTATTTTTATTTTTCCTTTCTTTTTATTTTCAGCAACGGCTGGACAACTTGCGGATAAGTACGAAAAAACGATGCTTATTTTTCGTGTGAAACTGGTTGAAATTGTTTTGATGTTAATTGCAGTTGTTGGTTTTTATCAGCAGAGTATGTTTTTGTTAATGACGGTTTTATTTTTGTTGGGGGTGCAGGCTGCGTTTTTCGGTCCGTTAAAATATGCCATTCTCCCGGAGCAGTTGCCAGATGATGAGTTAATTGCAGGTAATGCATTAGTGGAAGCCGGTACGTTTTTAGCAATATTGCTGGGAACGATTTTTGGTGGATTATTAATTCTGCGTGAAAACGGCGATTTTTATATTTCCATTGCGATAGTAGGTTTTGCACTATGTGGTTGGGTCAGTAGTTGGTTTATTCCAAAGACGGTCTCATCAAACACAGAATTACGCATGAATTATAATTTCATGCAGGAAACATATCGTGTCGTTGTTTATGCAAAAAAACGGAAAGATATTTTTCTTGCGGTGGTTGGAATATCTTGGTTTTGGTTGATGGGCGCAACTTTTCTCGCGGAGTTTCCGGTTTTTGTAAAAGATATTTTGCATGCTAACCAAAATGTGGTGACGTGTTTTTTTACGGTATTTTCGATTGGCATTGGGATTGGTTCATTGTTGTGTAATAAAATCCTCAAAGGAAAAATCAATACAACGTATGTGCCATTGGGTGCGGCAGGCGTGACGTTTTTCACGTTGGATCTTTGTGTGGCTGCTGCGCATAGCGATTTCTTTAATGCAAATTTGTTGATGGGGATGCAAGAATTTTTGCAGATATTCATGCATTGGCGCATTTTGATTGATGTGATGATGATTGCTGTTTGTGGCGGCTTTTATACGGTTCCACTCTATGCGATTTTGCAGCAGCGCAGTGATAAGGCGTACCGGGCGCGGGTTATTGCGAGTAACAATATTGTGAATGCGTTGTTTATGGTATTGGCTGCGATTATGACGATGTTGATGTTGAAATTGGGTTTGACGGTGAATCATGTTTTTTTGGTGGTGGGAATATTGAATGTGGGGATGGTTTGTTATATTTGTCAGTAGAGCTCGAATTGTTAAAAAGTATTAAGGGTGGGTCAGTTAGCTTTGTGTTCGGCGGATGATGAGGAATAAAAAAGGCCCAAAAAAGGGCCTTTTTTGAGGTTTTAAATTTATGCAGTTGCTGGTGTGATGGTGGTGCCGATGGTTTGTAGGAGCTCTTTCACGCTGAGGACATTACCATAAGTTGGTTGAAGCGCTGCCAAAAATGCATGATGAACACTTTGTGCGGGTATCGCAATGTTGTGAAATTCTAAATTTTTTGTTGCGCAAGCATCATGTAAAACCGTGCAAGAAAAACCTAAATCATATGCCGCGCGAACAGTCGCATCGATGCATAAATGTGTCATCATTCCACAGATCACCAGATGATTGATTTTGGCTTTAGTTAAATAGTTAAACAAGTTGGTATCTTTAAAGCTATTTGGGTAATGTTTTTTGATAATAGTTTCGTTTTTCGTAGGTTGTACATTCGCATGGAACTCGATACCCTTGGTGCAAGGCAGAAAGTAGGTTGCATCAGGTCGAGTGGATATGTGTTGAATGTGAATTGCCGGTTTTTGTTTAGCACGGAAAATGTGTAATGCTTCTTGTGCTTTAAGGCTAGCGTCGATGCTTCTTTCCAGTGGCATCCTACCGTTAGGAAAGTAATCATTTTGAATATCGATAAGTAATAATGCAGTGTTCATATTGTGTGATTTCCCTTTCATCATAATAATGCTCTATTAAACCATCTTTGATAAATTACGCAATAGTTTCAACGAGGTTTGTACCAGGAATTATTTTACATGTTTTTGAATCAACCACCACTAGAATTACTCGATGCTGATAAAATTAAGATGGCGATTGAGCATGAAAATCAATGTTGCTTAGCATCATTCAATATTTTTGATTCGATTAATTCAACCAATGATTATCTTTTAGAATACGCAAAAACAGGCGGTTCTTCGGGTTCTGTTTGTTTTGCAGAGCAGCAAACCAAAGGTCGGGGACGTCGTGGTCGCGTTTGGTATTCACCGCCTGGTGCGAATATTTATTTATCCTTGCTTTGGCATTTCCCTGCATCTCAGCCTGATTTGCCAGCGTTAAGCATGGCTGTGGCTGTGATGCTGGTGCATGCATTAGAAAAATATGGCATCAATGCAGGCTTAGAGTTGAAGTGGCCAAACGATGTTTTATTTGCCGGGCGTAAACTCGCGGGAATCTTATTAGAACGCTTGCCAGAGTCCAATGGCATGATTGCTGTGGTTATTGGCATTGGGTTGAATTTACAGTTGCCGACAGAAGAGCTGCCTTCTGATCGTGAAAAATGGATTGATGTAGCGGAGATGACAGGGCAACCAGTGAAGCGTAATTATCTGGCTGGATTAATAGTTAATGAGTTATTGGCAAAGTTAAGTGTTTATCAGGCAGAGGGGCTAAAGGGATTTCAAGCTAGTTGGGCGCGATATGATGCGATGCAGGGTAAATCTATTGTTGTGCATACGGCTTTGGCTAGTGTACTAGGGGTAATGCAGGGGATTAATAGAAATGGGCAATTATTACTATTAACGCCCGCCGGAGAGATTCAACAATTTCAGTGTGGAGAGGTTAGTGTGCGTGTGGAATAGGTGTATTTTTAATCAGCTTAATATTACTTTAATGTATCTTTCATATACTAGTTAGAATAAAAAAGGTAAATTGTAAGAGAACTCTAATAAGAAAACCATAAAGTTCCATAAAAACAATATATTACGAGGTTGGCTGCGGGAAAACGAGGTGAAATGTTATGTTAAATCGTAATGTTAGGGATGCAGGCTATTTATTTAAATTCGATCGTGGAGCTTTGGCTAAATTGCGCCAAGAAGGCAATGAAGCCATTATTATGGGTTCAACAGCCTATAAAGACCAATCCGTCTCGCAACAACTCATGAAAGACATTGGAAGAGCATTTTTCAAAATTAATGGGAAGTCTTTGCCAGCAGAATTAAGTGAAGATCAATTCAAGCAATATTTGCTAGAAGCCAAATTTACCGAAGCTAACATCCAGTTGCTCTTCCAGCATTATAGCCAAGATCCTACCTACATGATGAATACGCCGTTTAAAAGGGTAACCAATCTAGAGATGGCAGGGATAGAGCCTGATGACCAATCAGTCAATATAATGCAGGCTGATGATGGTAAGATTTATTATGAAACCAAGCGTAGTAACTTTGCTCTAAAATTTTTAAATAGAGATTATAAGACCGTCAATTGGGGACCTTTGCGAACAAAAACACGTTCTTTGCATGTGTTGACAGATACTGGTTTTGAATTAGTGGAAGTCGCCACTAATAATAGATTAATTGCTGATCTCTTAATTGGCGGAGTCAATAAGAATGTCGTCTATGAAAAATTAAAAGCATTCATTGAAAGTTCAGAAAAAGAATGTGCTTTTATCGAAAAAGAAATGCGGTCGTATAAGAAAGATTTGCGGCGTGAAATTGAAAAAACGTTAAGAAAAAAAGCGCCAAGTGCACATTTAGCTTATCAGAACAGAGTGGCTGATCAACCTGGATTTCAAATCAAAAGATTTGATATTGATGCAGTTGTAGATCACCCAGAGCCAGGCGTTAAAAAGCTTGAGGCTGATGATAAGCAATTCCGATTGGCATTAACAAAATATCGTGTGGTCCGTGATATTTATAATTCAGTTAAGCCTCAAGATGAACCACAGCCTGGAAAGATACAATTACGTTGTGACCAACAGCTAGATAATTGTTATGAAAAATATGTGACGCATAAAAAAACGATTGAAGCTGTGCGTGCTAGCGGCGTGACAGGATTTCTGCAGTCTATAGCAGCAAAACTGCGGTTGTGGAAATCAAAAGGTAAAGCCATTCTCGAAAAACTCGAATCATCGTGTTCTGCATTGAGACAGTATTCATTACTGCGGACGAAGAAAATAAAGTTGAAGAATCAACCTGAGCAATTGATAGCGCCCACTGGGTTGGGGCGAAGTTTTATCCAGTAAGTTTAGCTGTGTAATAAGGCGCTGGGTCCCGTGCTAAAAGCATGCGGGAATGACGTGACTATCATCATCGCGGAAAGATATGGAGAGCACTTGATCCATAGGCTCAGTATAGGTAGGTGTCCAGCCCGCATCTTGCATTAAATCAAGAATAGTAATATAGCACTGACCATCAGCCTGGGCCGTCAATATCACAGAGCAATCTGCGTTTGTGGAAAAGAAGCCTTGTCCGGGGGCAGCGACCCACGCGTAATTTCCAGGGTTCTCATAAGCTGCAGTATTATCGCTTTCAGTGTTTTCATTGTTTATATCATATTGAGATTGTTCGATCTTCGCAGGAAAAAATTCCTTAGCATTAATCGATAGCTTACTAGTTTTTTTAGTCACAACCGCAGGTATCTTCTTTGCTTGTTCGCATATTTTTTTCAATTGCCTTTCTGCAATATCTGTCGAAGTAGTTATTGCCTGGCTATGCAGGATGTAACACTGTTGAAGAAACAGCACAACGTCAGGTGAAAATTCTTTTTTATTTGTTCTGAATCGCCATATCCTCGAATGATCTTGATCACAGCACATAGCAGATAACATCTTCAACGCTGCTAAATGGTCACGACGATCATTCACTGTAATCGTTGGGGAGGTTAGCTTAGATGCAATCTCATTGAACTCAGGAATGACAGTTTCAATTAGCCAATTGTAATATTGTTTATCATCCTTCACGATTTTTTGCGTGGTATTATTTTTTTGAGGTACATGTGGTAACAACATTTTATGCGTGTCAGTTCTTTGCAATAAAGCAGAGATCTTTTTTATAGCATCATTTTGTTTTGAAACAGTATCTTCTTTTTGATGAATTTCAATAAGCTGGTTTAACGTAAGATTTAAGTTTTCAGAAGGTTCAAGCGTGGCATTGTTTTCTGAGGTTGCTGCTGTGTGAGTGCTTGTGTATTGTGAAACGACTTTTTTGTCGCAATTTATTAATTGTGATACTGCAAAATCATAATGATAAAAATAATATAGCGCAGCAAGCTGGCTAACGCGAAAATCATTATTTTTTCGTTCTGATAATGAAATGATATTGCGTGCATTCTCAATGATTTTATCCAATACGATGTTGGATTTTATCGCCGGAGGAGTAAGTTGTGTCTTCATAGAAGGTGCAATATTCACAACTTGTTTTGGTAAAGGTATCTTCTTTTTATGAGAAGCTGGGGGAGTTTTGATTTCTTCCTGAGTCAATGATTCCTCTAGCTGTTGGCTGATATTAGACGCGCCAGATAGCTTTCTTATTCTTTTTTTTGTTTTTTGATTATTCAAGGTTATCAAATCTAAAAGAGCATCGTTTGTCTTTTCATTTTCATTTGAAAGTGTTGAAGGCGTATAGTTATTTTTTCTATTTTTATGTTTGCGTGGCTGTTGCTTGATTTTTGGCGGAACAATTTCCGTCGCAACTTCTTGTACGTTTTGATTGGCGAGCAGCCTATTTTTGAATGTTTTTATCAGGCGTTTCAGTTGGCGAGATACCCATATAGCTGCTGGAATACTGAGGATTGCAAGTGCTGCATACAATGCGGAGCGCGCATGTTTTTCTTGATCTTCTGTGGCTTGTAAAATATCTTTTTGTGACTTTATTGGATGTGATTTAAATACAAATCTTGGACGAGAGTCACGAGATTTTTTTTCTTGTTTGAGTTTATTTTCTTTTTTGAATGGGGCTGGTTGTGGTGGCGTAATTTTTTGTTCTTGCTTGTGCTGCGTATTTAATCTGCGACCTGCATCTTCTCCAAATTGTGAGCGAAGTGCTTCCATTTCATCGGCATAAGCACGCCAATCGCCTTCTGTTCCTCGAGATACAAGCCCTCGATCAGATCTCGCAGCTTCAGTTGGGTTGTTAAAATATGCGGCTACAACCATTAATAGCTTGGGTAATATTTTTAACATAATTGCTCACTGATTTTTTGATGGAAATGCAGAGTCAGTGTAATAGTAACCAATAAATGTGTCCACTATTGCTGATTATGTTGGTGGCGCAATAGGCGGAAAAAAACGGGGTGGATTTGTATGCTATAAGTACATTTGTTATTATAGGATCAAAATAGCATGAAATCAAAAAACACAAAATACATCGAGCGAGTAATCATGAGTCAGAAAAAAATCACATTCTTTGCCAATGTTTGGGTAGAAGCATGGGAGCGCAAAGACGAAAACATACTAATAAACAAGGCAATCATCGCTGCTATTTGCGAATTTCAACGTATTTTTCCTGCAAAAAAAGCCATCTAAATTTACGCTTGACTGATGTTGAGCTCAAAGAGATTGCAATGCGTATTGGTACTTTAAAAAA
>Ga0207042_1018_pt1 | contig 45971 bp, 47 predicted proteins | sample Alteio_BWMinCont_70_FD_153310 | JGI IMG/M metagenome (GOLD analysis project Ga0207042, IMG submission 153310) | Enriched cells from forest soil in Barre Woods Harvard Forest LTER site, Petersham, Massachusetts, United States -... | ecosystem: Environmental > Terrestrial > Soil > Temperate forest >... | reverse complement strand
ATAAAACGACAAGCAAAAACAAAAAAGCGAGAGTGCGTTTGATGTTGGGCATACCAACATGTTCGGCATCAGCGCCAAAAAAGTGCTTTGTCTTTGTCTGTTTTCACCTGGCCTTGCTCGCACAAGTAAATTGCCGTCGCTAGTACAGAACGTGTAGCGAGAAACAGGAGCTTCTTCGGAAGTTCCCGCGCATAGATGCTCTGCGCGATTTGCTCTGCGCCTGCCGCGTTCTCGTGTCCCTTGGGGAGGAACTGAAGGACCTGCTCCACTCTGAGCAATCGATGCGCCAGTGTCTCTTCGATTTTCGCGCGGCCGTCTTCCATGGGCTTCCCATGCGCTGGAATGACAACGCCTAGGTCAAGCTTTAACAAGCGATTGAGGCTGGCCATATAGGTTGCGAGATGCCCATCTCTCGGATCGATCAGAATTGTTCCAAAGCTCGCGACCATGTCCCCCGCGACCAGAGTTTTGCTCGTCGGTTCGTAAAAGCACAAATGTCCTGGAGCATGCCCCGGAGTAAAGATTGCTTGCAGCGAGATTTGTGGGTTGCCTTCCAGGATGAAATTTTCTTCGTCTTTTAGAAAACGGTTAACTCGAAATGGGACACGTTTCGCAGTTTCAGCGTGTGCCCAAATAGGAACGTCGAATTTCTGCGCAACACGCACCGCATCAGCGACATGATCAGGGTGATGATGCGTGAGCACAACTGCAAGCAAACGCTGGTTTTTGGCAGACCTTTCTTGCACGATCTGATCGAAGCGCTCCTGCTCCGATCGATGTGAGGTCGCTGGATCAATTACGATATAAGTATGATCGCCAATAAACGTGGCGTTGGTGGTTGTCGCTGGCGGCAAGGTATCGGAAAGTAGCGGATACACAACGATGTGTGGGACTACCATTGTATGGCTCATAGGTATATTCTAACACACGGCAAGTAACTTGAAATGAGAGAGTTCGGTGGCGCTTGAGCTAAGGCAGTCGGTCAAATTATCCCAGTCTCTGATGATGACGCCGCAGGTGCAGATGGCGCTTAAAGTGCTGGCGATGGGGCGGCTCGAACTTCGGGAAGCGATTTTGCAAGAGCTTGCAGAAAATCCAGTGCTCGAAGAGATAGAGGATGAGCCGGATGTTGATGATCTATGGCCCTGGGAAGCCTTGCGTCATCCAGGAGTTGACGAGGATTACCCTTCAGTGGATCAGACCTTTAGCCGAAAGCCGACGTTGAAGGAACACTTGCTGTGGCAAGTGCAAATGAGCCATTTGAATGCGGTAGAGAGAAAAATCGCTGAGCGCTTATTAGGGGAGATGAATAGCGACGGTTATCTTGAATCCATCGCTTTTGAAGAAGAAAAACTCGCTCTTCTTACGGCCGCAAAAGCGCTTACCACAATTGATCGCCTAAGAGCATTGCAAGATCAACAAGTCGCTGTGGCCGGGCATGTCTCGACGGTTTTAGCGGTAGCGCAAGAGGCACAAGTCACTGGTTCATTTGTTGAGAACGTGAGGCAAAACGTGATGCGCATGGATCCGCTCGGTTGTCTCTCCATTGATCTCAAAGAGTGTCTTCAGGTGCAGCTTGAAGCACGCGGGTGCCGCTCGGCGGGACTGGAATCTGTTCTGGTGCGTGATTTTCTACCCGATGTCGAGCGTCATGATTATCGCAAATTGATGAAGGTGACCGGGTTTGGACAAAAAAGGCTCATCGCTGCGATCAAAACACTAGAGAGCTTGGAACCAAAACCTGGCCGCGCATTCGCAATCGACGCTACGGGTCCACAGTATGTCGTTCCAGACGTCTATTTAAAGCGCGTCGCAGGAGAGTTGGTCGCCACCACAAGTGAGCATGGGCTGCCAAAAATTAGGATTGGATCGGCGTACATCAAACATCGTTTTTTCAAAACCAATTTGCGCTCTGCATCTTGTTTAATCCGCGCCATTTACCAGCGTCAGCGCACGATCTGCCGAGTGACAGAATGCATCGGAAATTTGCAGAAAGATTGGTTTGAAAATAAAGGCCCCTTGCGGCCCTTGATTTTGAAGACCGTGGCAGAAGAGCTGGGGCTTCATGAATCCACCATCAGCCGCGTAACCAATGGCAAGTACATCATGACCGAGAAAGGCATTTTTGAATTGAAGTACTTTTTTTCTTCAGCGGGCGAGACGGTGAAAGAGTCCATCAAAAAGCTAATTGCGTTGGAGAGTCCGCAGAACCCGCACAGTGATGACGTGCTGACGCAGCTTTTGAAGGCCAAGAATATTCACTTGGCACGACGCACAGTAGCTAAGTATAGAGAAACGCTTGGCATTTTTTCCGCTAGCAGACGTCGCCATCTTTCTGTGTGAATCTGGTACACTTTGGGAAAGGGGGGATGTCAGTTGAAGAACGTGGAAACTGTGTTTTTGCTCCCAGAAGGCGGGATTCATCTGGAGCAGCTAGAAAAAAGTTTGATATCCCAAGCACTCGAAAGAACCTTCGGCAACCAATCTGCGGCAGCACGTCTGCTCGGCATTAGCCGCTTTACTTTGCGCTATCGAATGGAAAAATATGGTCTTTTCCCGACTCCGGTGGAGCAGTGGGAAAAGCCACAGGAGCAGTAAGCTTCTGTTTGATCGTGTGAATTTGTGCTTGCAATTTTTTGATGGCTGCCAGTTTTGGTATATAATACGTAAAGTGGGATGAACATCCGTAGGGGCGGCCTGTGGAAGCTGAAGTATTCAAAACAAGAACAGCGAGCATCTGGCTTGGCGACGATGGCATTATTCGCAAGATATTTTTGGAAAATGCTGAAGAAACGCTAAAAGATGCGCTGGAAAGCGGCGAGGTAATTAAAAAACTGAGCCCCGAGAAAAAGCGGCCACTCTTAGTTGATTTCACGCCTGTGCGCTCCATGGATGCAGAGGCACGGGCATATTACTCGGGCGAGACCGTCGGTACCTTAATCGCTGCTGTCGGTGGCATCACCAAGTCACGCATTGGCAAAGTGATTGGCAATTTCTTTATGGGCTTCAACCGCCCTCCAACACCAGGGCGGCTGTTTCTAAATGAAGAGGACGCCCTGAAATGGCTAAAAAAGTTCCTCTGAAACAAGAATCAACGCTGAGCGAAGCGGAGCGACTCACAGAAGAAATTCTCGACGTGATTCTCTCGCTTGCAGCGCTCGATTTTTCCAAAACTGTTCGCGTGGGCTATGAGGATACAAATTTCAATGCGGTAGCAGCTGGTTTGAATATGCTTGGCCAGGAATTGCAACGCTCAGTCGTTTCAAAAGAATTTCTGGAAAAACAAGTAAAAGAGAGAACGAAGGAACTCTCCGAAGCAAATCGTTTGCTCAACTTGGAAATTGAGGAAAGAAGGCACGCCGAAGCAGAAGTCAGCGCGCGTGAGCAGAAATATCGAAACATTTTTGAGTCTACGGCGGTCGCGCTTTTAGAAGAGGACTTCTCAGAAATCTTCCAATCTTTGGAGGCGCTGAAGGCAAAGGGAATTTTGGATCTCAAGAGTTATTTGGATGAACACGTGGAAGTTGCTGGAGAGTTGCTTGCAAAAGCAAAAATCATCGATGTCAACAGTGCGACGCTGAAGATGTTTGAAGCAGACAGCAAAGAGATATTGATCGAGAATTTCAACGATCTATTTTTACCTGAGTCGGCTGATGTATTTAGACGTGGCCTCGTTGCCCTGATGGCTGGCAGCGGGAATTTTAATACCGAGACAATTGCCAGAAGCATGAAGGGGCGACGTATCAATATTCTGCTGCAGGTACAGCATCGAGATGTCATTCCAAATGTCTTGGTCAGCATTACCAATGTGACGGAGCAAAGAGGGCTTGAGGAGCAATTGAGGCAGTCACAAAAAATGGAAGCCATTGGTCGACTTGCCGGAGGCGTCGCCCACGATTTTAACAACCTGCTTACGGTTATTTTAAATTACGGTCAGATGGCGGCCGATGAACTGCCAGCGGTCAGCCCGCTTCGAAAAAAAATCGATGCGATTTTGGATTGCGGCAACCGCGCTGCATCTTTGACACAGCAACTGTTGGCTTTTAGCAGGAAGCAGATGATCGAACCAAAAGTCCTTGACCTGAACAATGTCTTAACGCGTATGGAAAAAATGTTACGGCGTTTGCTCGGCGAGGATATAGAACTCATTAATAAGATGGATCCAAGCATTGGCATGGTGGTTGCTGATGCAGGTCAAATTGAGCAAATCGCGATGAATCTCGCTGTGAATGCGCGAGATGCAATGCCCAAGGGCGGGAAATTGATTATCGAGACAAGAAATGAAGATCTCGATTTGAGCTTTCAGAAAGTGCATGCAGAGATTAGAGAAGGTCATTACGTGATGTTTGCGATAAGCGATACGGGCACGGGAATGACACCGGAAGTAATGTCACGCATTTACGAACCATTTTTTACGACGAAAGAGGTTGGCAAAGGCACGGGTCTAGGCTTGTCGACCGTGTACGGAAACGTCAAGCAGAACGGTGGTCATATTCTCGTCTATAGTGAAGTCGGGCACGGCACGACGTTTAAGGTCTACCTACCAAGAATTGAGGAACGGAACGCTGCCGGTCTGCCTATGCCAAGTCTAAAAGAAATATCCGAAGGACACGAAACAGTTTTATTGGTCGAAGATGAAGATGTTGTGCGGGAGGTGGCAAGTGCGCTGCTTCGCCGACACGGTTACAACGTGATCGAGGCAAAAGGTCCCATGGAGGCCATTGATATTAGCAGTAAGCACCAGGATCCCCTTCATCTGCTATTAACCGATGTAATCATGCCAAAGATGAATGGTCGGATGCTTGCAGACAAGCTTCTGAAGGCGCGGCCGGGCCTGCGGGTCCTGTTCATGTCTGGCTACACCGACAACGCAATCACACATAATGGCATTTTGGAGCAAGGAACCGCATTTTTGCAAAAACCATTTATGCCCAAGAATTTTCTCGCAAAAGTGCGGGAAGTTTTAGACATGGGGCAAGAAGGTTCTAAGCCAGTCGACAGCGTCTGATTCGGAGCTGAAGATTTGTGCCGGATAGGGCGGTCGGTGAATCTGCAGAAAGAAGCGTGCAATAGCCCGAGTTAACGCTCTTCCGACGAGAAACGCCTGCGCTGAGACCAGCTCCGTATGCTCGGGGCTGGTAAAATAGGAAATCGCTTTGGACTCCACGAATTTGACATTTCGGATATCGATAAGCATCACCAGCTTGCCGTTAGTCCGTAGCTTCTTCATGGCATTGGTAATTTCAATGGCATCGTCGAGCGTATGTACGGTACCTGGCTCGGTGATGCGGCCATAGATAATGCCATCCGGCGAACGTGTGATTTCGCCATTTCGAATTGTAACGGCTCCTTCCGACACTATCATTTTCCCTTTCCGAAGCGATGCTCGAGGATCTGCTTGAGATTGGCTGCTTCGATCTCATGACCAACTTTGAAGAACTTCCAGATATCTCCCACCCAGGGCCGGTCTTGCCTGGCTTGCCCATCGACAATATGCTTTGGCGCGCCTTGTTGGCCACGCAGGTAATGGGGATGTCTGCAATTAAGCCACATCAGAATAGATCCTGGTTTATTGATGGCAGGCATCGCATCAATAAACCTGCAATAGTAGCGCATCCACAGTTCTTGCCCTTGGTCCCAAGCACACAGGTAGTCGACAGCGCGCGCATCGGTATAAACTTCCGTTCGCACATAGATGACGGTGTTATTGGCCAAGGCTTCTCGGCCGCAGAGCAATCCGCCGCCAACCTCTTTGAGGTCGCGCACGCTGAACGTCCATTCCTCGAGACTGTAGGGGTTTGAGGCATAGGCAACCGCCTCATCTACCGGGCAGTTAATATATTGATTGACGTTGCAATAATCTCCAAAGACTTCTTCGTGGCTGTATTGATCTTTGGTCTCTTGCGCAAGTTTTTGTTGCGCCTCTTCCATGGGATGATCCTCGGATCGGTAGAGGCCGGGGATTTTTGAGAGGGGCCAGCTCCCTATCTTGATATCTTCACGTCGCCATTTGGTATTATTAATATTCTTTGACATCCTACCACCTCAAAACCATTGAGCCGACGAAGTCACCACCGTTGGAAAACGTCCCCATTGCGATTGTATCATTGGCGCGAATTTTTCCGCAATCTACCGCATCAGAAATGGTGACAGGGATGGAACTTTGAAAGAGATTTCCATAGCGTTGAAATGTATCGTAAACCCGCGGCTCATCGATGCCGATTGCTAGCCGCCACTGCTTGATGAGGCCGACATTGGGCTGGTGGGTAATGAGAAGCGAAATGTCTTCGGTCCTAAAGCCCGCCTTTGCGATACTGGCTTTTACTGACTCGCTGACCAAACTTACAGCGTTATGCTTTAGCCGTTCTATCATGCCCTCGGAGAATTCCACCTGGAGTGGGCCTGCCCCGGTATCCCAATAGTGCTGCACTTCATTGTTTTTTCCGCGCGGTTGACAGACCATGAGGCCGTAGTTTTCGCCGAAAGACTGTTCCTGGCTCGCCAGAATATTTGGGGTTCCTGCCACCACAAGTGTGGCAGAAGCGCCATCACCCAAAACCCAAGATTTAGGTGAGCGCTGGAAGTCTTTTAGCCGCGAGATAAAATTTGTAACGGTAACAATCGCAATGGTTTTGTAACGTCCGGCTCTGATGAAAGCATCCGCTGTGTTGAGCATCGATAGAAATGACACGCAGCCCGTGTCAATTTGTAAGACCGTGGCGTTTGTTGCTCCGGAGCGATGTTGGATGTCCGGGCCAATGCCGATGTTGACGTAGTCGGTGATCGCGCAGGAATATAGTATGAGATCGATTTTTGTCGGAGAGATGCCTGTTCGGCCTAACAACTCTTTCATGGCCATGGTGCCGAGATCGGCAGAAGAATACTGCGGAAATGCAAAACGACGTTCTTTCGGAGATTTGAAAAAATCGTTTTGCAGGAGCGGGTCATTTTTCTCCTCCTCGTTCATTTGTGGAATAGCTATGTGTTCTGGGAGGAAGCGCGCAACATCAATGATTTTTGCTCCAATATTTGATTTCAATTGCTTCTCCTTAACAGTGTGGTGGTTGGTGCATCTGTAGCCAGGAATGGCGTAAATGGTGGCAGTTCTTCCTGGGAGATGCGGAGTTCAAGAACACCTGGTTTGTCCAGATTCTGCTTGTATTCTTCGAGGCGTGATTTGAGTTCGCTTGCGCTACTAGCCTGTGAAACCCAGAGTTTGTTCTCAGGGCCAAGGCCGCGTGCGACTTGCGCGACGCTGAAGGGGGAGTATGTCGAGGCTTCGATGCGCCCTTCAAAAAATAAGCGCTGTCTGGCCAAGCACATGCCGTGCATGTTGTTGTTAAACACAACGTAGAGTATTGGGAGGCCAAGATCTACAGCGGTGTGGATTTCTAATCCGGACATGAGAAATGCACCATCACCAACGAAGGCGACTGTGCGCGTGCCGGCTGGAGATCCGATTTGAGCTCCGATGGCACCTCCGATGGCATATCCCATGCCTCCCATCCCAAGTGCAATGGTAGAGCTTGTTCCTCGAGGAACCAAGGAGAAGTGCATTGCTGCTGCTGCGCAATCTCCGGCGTCGTAAACAAGGTGACCATTTTCCGGTAAAATTTCGTTGAGTAAAAAGATAGCCTCGCTTTGCAGCAGACTGCTCTCTTCATTGTCCTTCACCGGTGGTGTGATGAGTGTGGGTTTGAAAATCTCCAGCGCGTAAGAATTTAGCTTGTCAAAATGAAGCGGGTCAGTTTTAATCTCAGCGAGCAAGGCGCTAAACACTTCACCATCATCGCCGGAGATGGCAATTTTGTCCGGATAATTTTGATGTAGCGCAGCTGTGTCAATGTTCACAAACACGACCTGCTTCTTGTTAAGTGCTTCCCCAAGGGGGCCTTTGGTCATGATATTGAGCCCGCTACCAACCACAACGATAAGATCCGCCTTGTCATTGATGTAGCGATGGACAGAGGGATGCCCTGCGACACCGATGCAGCCCAGGTAGTTATCAGCGTCGTTCGGGTACTCACCGCGCGCAGATAATGTGCTTGCAACAGGAATTCCCGTGGTGGTGGCAAACTGGATAACCGCGCTTCCGGATGGCGAACGTCGCACACCGTGGCCAATCACCAGAACGGGCGCTTTCGCATTTTGCAGAGCATTCTTGAGTCGCTCAATGTCCTCAAGAATTGGCTGCAGCGATGAAATGCTGCGTAGAAGGTCAGGCCCCCAATTGGGAGTTAGATCGGATACATCTTGGTCGTAAATATCTCGAGGTAACAAAATGACTGACGGCCCTGGGCGCCCGGACAAGCATGCCAGTATGGCAGTGGAGAGAAAGGGCCAGAACTCCGAAGCGGATTTGACGACGCCAACATATTTACTCACGGATTGCCAGAGTTGTTCGCCCTTCACCGTTCTGTGCAGTCCCGATGAGTCTTGAAACGCTCCTTTGTCCCACAAGCTCATGGGTGGCTGTCCTACTAAAGCAAGCACTGGAACAGATTCTGCGTAGGACTCAGCCACGCCCGTCAACAGATTCGTCATGCCGCCACCAGATGTTGCGCAGCAAACACCTAACTCTCGATGTACGCGAGCGTAAGCATCAGCCATGAATGCGGCCCCGGATTCACATTTTGCCAGCACAGACTTAAGCTCGGTGCCGCCAAGTCGATGAATGGCGTCGTGAAGATGTTCAATATTGGCACCGCTCACACCAAACACATATCGAACACCAAGTTGGCGCAGAGCGCATACAAGGGCATCGCTTAACTTCATGTTCAATGTGACCACGGAGTCCAACGTCAGGTCAAGTCAGGCGATATGAAATCTACGTTCGTCAATCGATACGAGTAGTTGCACGGTCGCCCAGCAAGCTTTACACAAGCAGCGAAGAGGTTTTACATGGCAAAGCGAATTTTAATTCTGGGATCCGGTGGGCGAGAGCACGCGTTGGCGCACTGTCTGCGTGCTGACAATGAGGTCATTGTAGCGCCAGGCAATGCCGGCATCGCCAACGAATTTGAATGCCTCAAGTTACCTGCCGAGGGCGTTGCAGGTCACGTGCGGGTGGCAAAGCAAACGAATCCCGACTTGGTGGTCATTGGTCCAGAAGAGCCTTTGGCCTTGGGTATCGTGGATGCGCTGAAAGATGTAGGCGTAACTGCCTTTGGCCCATCCAAAGCGTGTGCTGCGCTTGAGGCGAGCAAGAGTGTGATGAAGTCCCTCTGTGAAGAGGCCAATATTCCCACGGCAAATTACGACGTATTTGATAACAGCCCAGACGTCGCGCGGTTTTTGCGAGGTAAAGAGGGCCGCTACGTTGTGAAAGCCGATGGGCTTTGCGCCGGCAAAGGGGTAATGGTGTGCGATGACGTGAATCATACGCTAGAGACGGCACGGGAGTTCCTAGGCGTGGATTCGGAAGCCAAATTTGGCGTTGCATCCAAGCGAATTGTCGTCGAGCAATTTTTGCCCGGGAACGAGATTTCTGTTATTGGCATCTGCGACGGTGACAGTGTGAATCTGTTCGCTCCGGTGCGCGATCATAAAAGATTGCTTGAGGGTGACGGTGGCCCGAATACTGGAGGCATGGGAGTAGTCGGGCCGATTACGAAAGTTCATGGCCTTTCTGCAGATTTTTCCCAGCAAGTCAAAGAGCGTGTGTTTCTCCCTACGCTGCGCGCGATGAAGGCGCGTGGTACCCCGTATCGTGGTTTTCTCTATGCTGGTTTGATGGTGAACGATGGGGACTTTAGCCTCCTTGAGTTTAACGTGCGTCTTGGCGATCCGGAAGCACAAGCGCTGCTATTTGGTACGAAGCTTGACTATTATGGGTATTTGAAGGCGGTTGCCGATGGTGAACAACTTCCTTGTGCCGATCATGATTTTGCGGATCAGATGGAGCCAACGGCTGTCGTCGTGATGGCCAGCCGAGGTTATCCGGAGCGCACACAAGTGGGTGATGCGATTGTAGGTCTCGAGAAAGCGAAGCAGACAGACAGGGGTCAGGTGTTTTTTGCTAGCGTGGCAACCGGTGAGGGCAATTTAGTCACTTCAGGTGGTCGCGTCCTATCGCTCGCGGCATCCGGGGATACTATAGCAAGCGCGCTCAAAACCTGTTATCAGATGGCAAGCCACATTGATTTTGCTGGCGCACAAATTCGCAAAGACATCGGACACACCATTTTAGCTGCAGGAGCAAATGCCAATGCCATCGTTTGACATCGTCTCGGAAGCAAATTCGCATGAGGTACAAAATGCGGTTGATCAAACTGAACGCGAGCTTGCGCAGCGCTATGATTTTCGTGACACCAATGTAGAGCTATCACGCTCGGATAAAGGCTTTACGCTTCTTGCCAACAGCGAAGACCGGGTTAAGGCGGCATACGATGTACTCATGGACAAATTTGTAAAGCGTAAATTATCGCTCAAGTTCCTCGACAACAAAGACGCCCAGCCTGCCGGTGGGCTGATGTGGCGCATGGATGTGACGCTTAAGAAAGGCGTCGACAAAGACAATGCTAAGCAAATTGTGCAGACCATCAAAGAAGACAAGTCGCTGAAAGTGCAGGCTGCTATCCAAGGAGATAGCGTGCGTGTGACAGGCAAGAAAAAAGATGACTTGCAAGCTGTGATGGCGATGTTGAGAGCCAAGGATTTTCCTTTGGAACTTTCGTTTGATAACTTTCGCGACTAGGCTTTTGTGAAAGATCAAATTCGCCAGTTTTTTGCTGAAGATGGGCCGCTTGCCAAGCGCCTCTCCGGGTACGTGCCCAGGCCCGCACAAATTGAAATGGCTTTGGCTGTTGCGGGTGTTCTGGATCAAGAAAAAGGTCGGTTGATCGTCGAAGCCGGAACGGGCACCGGCAAGTCTCTCGCTTATCTTGTCGCAGCACTTCTTTCTGAAAAAAGGGTGATGATCTCCACGGGCACGCGCACCCTGCAAGATCAGCTTTTTCACAAGGATCTGCCTCTTGCTCTTGATTGCGTGTACGAGCTTACCAAGAAGCGCAAGCGCACTTTGCTGATGAAGGGTCGCGCGAATTATTTGTGTCTGCATCGTGCTGAAAACTTTTCGCCCACTGGCGACATGTTTGATGCCGGTGTCAACCGCATGCTCGAACAGATTACAGATTGGTCTGGCAAAACGATGACTGGTGATCGGGCTGAACTTGCTGGATTGCCCGACGACGCGCTGATTTGGTCGGAGCTCAATGCGCGTGGTGAGATTTGCCTCGGACAGGAGTGTAAGCTCTACCAAGATTGCTTCGTGACGCAGATGCGCAAGAGCGCGCTCGGGGCAGATGTGATTGTGGTTAACCATGCCCTACTCTGTGCCGATCGCACTTTACGCATCAAATCGGCGTCCGAGTCTGCCGAGGGAGACGGCTGGTCGCAAATCATCCCCGATACCGATCTTTGGATTATTGATGAAGCGCATTCACTTGAAGATAACGCAACCAAGCACTTTGGGGTGTCGCTGAGCTTGCACCAGGTGAAACTTCTGGCGCGTGATTTGCTCCAGATCTTTCTTCTTCTGCCTGCTCATGAGCAAGCGTCTTTTCGGGTCGCACTCGACGAAATGTCCCGCACATTTTTGGCCATTCTGCAGAATCTTATCAGGCTGACGCGCACCGATGAGAACCGTGCGCGGATTATGCTCGCGCTACAGCAGCCAGAGATCGTAGAGCTGATCGGCACATTTAAAGAGTCTGTTCGTACCATTTTAGTTTGTCTCGTTGCGACTAGGTCTGCTGAAGGGGGAAAAAAAGCGGAGATTTCAGCGATGAATCGCCGCGTAGAAAAATTGCTGACAGACGCGCTCTTCTTATTTGAGGATGGTGCAAAGCAGGCCGGCTACGTTACATTTCTGGAGCATGATGCACGCGAATATACCATCTCAGCAGCGCCGATTGATGTTGCTGAAGTGCTTCGGAAAAATCTGTGGTCGGGGAAAAATCCCATCGTATTTACAAGCGCTTCACTGGCCGTCAAAAACAGCCTCGAGCCTTTTGTTCGCAAAATCGGCCTCTTTAATGATGATAAATTACAGACGCAAATTTGGCCAGCACCCTTCGATTTTGAACAACGTTCTTCACTTTATGTGCCCCCTCACTTCCCCGAACCGAGTCATGAGAGTTTTGCCGAACACTTCGAAGACGAGGCGCGTTTTCTAGCGCGCCTAAGCGGCGGTGGTACCTTTTTACTCTTCACCAGCCATCGTGCGATGCTGCAGTCCTATGAACGTCTGAAGCCTGATTTCGATGACCTTGGTTTGCAATCGTTTAAACAAGGTGACGCACCCAAGCTCGAGTTGCTCAAAGCGTTCGTCGAGGCGGATGCAAGTGATGGTGGCGTTTTATTTGCAACCCATTCTTTTTGGGAAGGCGTTGATGTGCGTGGTAAGGCATTGCGCATGGTGGTGATCGATAAGTTGCCGTTTCGCTCGCCCTCCGATCCGATTTACCAAGCACGCATGGAGCGTCTGGAAGAGCAGAAGTTGTCAGCGTTTGCACATCTGTCTTTACCCGAGGCGGCACTTGCTTTGAAGCAAGGCGTCGGGCGTCTTTTACGTTCCATTGAAGATGCCGGCGTTGTGGCTGTTTTGGATAGCCGGTTGATTCACAAAAATTATGGCCAGGTGTTTTTACAAACACTTCCGCCCATGCGGCGGCTACATCAGAGAAGGCAGCTTGAAGAATTTTGGCTCAAGAATGTGCTTGGCCATTTCAAGGCTGTATCATAACAGAATCTATGACACGCGAACTTCCAGGATTCGATCAACCATTTCCCATCTCACCAAGTCTGCGGGCACTTGTTGACACCGTCTTGCAAGCAGGTGGAAAACCGGTTGCGGTGGGTGGTTGTGTGCGTGATCACTTACTCGGGCTGTCGCCCAAAGACATTGATGTTGAAGTCTACAACATCGCATTGAATGATCTTGAAGCTGTTCTGACAACGCTCGGGGATGTGCATGCGGTTGGCAAGAGTTTTGGCGTGCTCAAAGTCTCGATGACCAGGCCGGAAATCGCGAATTTCGATGTCAGTTTACCTCGACGCGAAAACAAAGAAGGCCGAGGGCATAAGGGTTTTTTTGTCGAGATGAACTCCAATCTGTCATTCGAGGATGCATCTCTGCGTCGTGATTTCACAGTGAATGCCATGGGCATAGACTTGGAGACCAGTACACTCCTAGATCCACACAGTGGGGTACGAGATCTGAGACAAGGTATTTTGCGTCATGTCTCCGAAGCGTTCGATGAAGATCCGCTGCGCGTTCTACGCGCCGCGCAATTTGCTGCACGCTTTGCGCTTTCCCTCGATCCGGGAACGATAAAAAAATGTCAAAACTTGCGCAGTGAACTATCTACCCTTCCCAAGGAAAGAATCTGGGAAGAATTTAAGAAGCTTATCTTCGCTGCCAGGCCCTCGATTGGGCTTGAAGTGCTACAGGACACCGGCGCACTCGAGCTATTTCCTGAGCTACTTGCGTTAATGGGCTGCCAGCAAGATCCCACATGGCATCCAGAGGGAGATGTGTGGGTGCACACGCTTATGGTAGCGGATGAAGCTGCGCGCATTGTGCGCGAAGAGCAGCTCGACGAAGATGAATCGCTCAAGGTTCTTTTCGGAGCGCTCTGCCATGATTTGGGTAAGCCCCCGACGACGAAATTTGAAGATGGTCGTTACCGGAGCAAGAACCATGAAGCCGCTGGTGAGGAACCAACACGCTCTTTTCTTTCTCGCGTCGGAGCGCCAAATGATCTGATTGATGCCGTGGTGCCTTTGGTGCGGGATCATTTGAAGCCTGTGCAGCTCTATAAAGAACGCGAGAAAATCTCCGACGGTGCTATCCGACGCTTGTCAGCACGGGTGCCGATTACACGCTTGTGTTTGGTTGCTAAAGCTGACTTTTTAGGTCGCACGACCGAAGACGCCAAAGCGGGAATTGATCCGTCGGTTGTGTGGTTGCTGCGCGAAGCGTCTCGGCTATCGGTGCAAAATGCAGCGCCCCGGCCGATCTTGATGGGCCGCCATTTGCTTGACGCCGGAATGACTCCGGGCCCGCAGGTGGGAGAAATTTTGGCGAAGGCATATGAGGCTCAGCTCGATGGCGAGTTCTCCGATCTAGACAACGCATTGAAATGGGTAAAGTTAAATTCTAGATGAATGTATTGCGCTCGGATGCCTACACCGATTACCATCAATCCATTCTTGTAACCTACTCAAAAAAAGGGGCGCTTATGTGTATGTGGACGATGTGTGGTTTTGGTTTCGCTTGGTGGATAATTGCGGCGGTGTTGCTGTATTTTTCATGGAACAAAGTCGTGGCCGACATTCTGCAGGTAAGGCCGGGGAAATTCTGGCAGGCTCTTCTTGTGGTGCTTACTCTCGCCGTCTTTTGCGCCCCGCACCATTGGGAGCATTCGCGTTGCGGTAGCTGCAAGGGTTGGGAAGGACACCAGGGAGCGGGCCATATGTGGCATATGGACAAGGGCGAAGAGGCGCCCAAGGAAGCGCCAGAAAAAGCGGCACCAGAAAATAAGTAATTCTGGTCATTCAACCCAAAACTTTTTCGACGCGCTCTTTGAGCTTGCTCTCGATTTTGCTGCGGAAAAGTTTTGCCTTGAACCCTAAATCGAGCTCAACCTTGATTTCATCATCCGTGATTTCTATTGATCCTTGAGCAGGGCCAGAAATGGAGCAGGCATTGCCTTTCCAATCTGCTTCAATTTGGAAGAAATCACCTAACGCTGAAGCCAGAATTTCTTTTTGAATCAGCTTCTTAGCTTGGGCTTTGCCCATCTTGTGAGCAATGCAAAGAGAGATATCAGCCATTTTCTTGTCTCCAGTAGCCAGAGTGATCATCCTTTCTTATAACTACAGTATTCACAATGACCAATTCCAAGCCACATAAAGAGCGGTTAGACGCTCTGCTGGTCTCAAGAGGCCTGGAACTTACGCGTACTCGAGCGCAGGCTCGCATTTTGGCTGGAGACGTGCTGGTCGGCGAGCACAGGGTGGATAAGCCCGGCACGCAGGTGTCAGTGGATGCGGTGCTTCGCATTAAGGAAAATAGTATCCCCTATGTTTCTCGGGGAGGATTTAAGCTGGAAGCTGCCATTCAGAAGTGGCCCGCACAGATTGCAGGCGCTATATGCCTGGATGTAGGTGCGTCGACAGGTGGCTTCACCGATGTGCTGCTCAAAAATGGTGCGAAGCACGTGTTCGCCGTCGATGTGGGGTATGGCCAACTTGCTTATCAGCTTCGGCAGGATGCGCGTGTGACATCGATGGAGCGTACGCACATGCTGAAAGTGCCTCGGGGCACTTTTAACCCCACTCCGACTATCGGGACCATCGATGTCAGTTTTATCTCATTGTTGAAAGTGTTGCCGGCAGTTTTGGGGCATCTTGCCCCCGCGGCAGTTATTTACGCGCTGATTAAGCCACAATTCGAAGTCGGGCCAGAACAAGTGGGAAAAGGGGGCATTGTCCGTGACGAGAATGCGCGGGCAATGGCGCTCCAAAAAGTACTTGATTGTGCGCAGGCGCAGGGACTTCATCTGCTCGGGTACGCTGAAAGTCCTATCACAGGCACCGATGGAAACGTCGAGTACATTGCCGGTTGGAAGGTGCCTTAGTTAGTGCCCAGATTCGGTGGCGATGGACATATGGCCAACGCCCTTGCTTTTCACGAGGTCCATGATCTCGACCACTCGCCCATAGGGGACACCCTTGTCGGCGTGTAAAACTACGCGCGGGTCGCTGCCCTTGGGCATTTTCTCTAATTGAGATTTGAGCTGATCGGCGGTCCGCTGCTCGTCGTTGATCAGAATAGATCCATCGGAAGTGAGCACGATAGAGAGATCCTTGGCATTGAGTTCGGAATCGGCATGGCTCGCTTGGGGGAGATCAACGTTGATGCCTGAGTGCTCGGCGATGCTCGAGGTCAGCATGAAAAAGAGCAGCAGGTTGAACATAATGTCAACCAGGTTGGTTAGATTGATGTCTACAGCAAGATGGCGGCGGTCACGCCCCGCGGAGTTGGAAAAGCGCATGCTTGCATCCTACCATTTCTGGACGCTTTGTCCCAACCGAATTGACACGCTTATCAATAGATAATAGAGAAAGACCAGCCTGAATTATGAAAATATTACTAAGAAAATATTGCCTATATTCTGTCGGCTGGGCGGCTTTGTTGCTTGTGGCATGCCCATTCGAAACGTCTGAGCCGGAGAAGGCACCTACTCCTGGTGAGGTGGCTTTTGAGCAGCTGCGCTTTAATGCGGAACGCAGCACATGTGCGGCGCAGAAGACGGAATTGCTAGATGCGAGGAAGGGTGAGCTCGTTGGTGCGATCGATCAACTTGCGACTGCATCGGCCGAACTTGCGCCAATAGCCGATCCGAACGAGCTTGTTCACCTCGGAAAAACCATCTTGCCCTTGATTGATTCTGGGCAAATTGAGCGCAATCTCGTGCAGACCGCTGAAATCTTGCATGATGTGAATGTGCCATCCGTTAGGGCTAAGCTGCTGGCTTTTGGTAAGCATCTGGGCAGGGAAAGAGAGGCAATCGATACATTGATTGCACTTGCTGCCAATGATCCGCTTGATGCAGATTTTTTGTATCATCTCATCCCTGTTCTCTTGACACCATGGCAAATGACAGGGTTTAAGTTTGCTCTCAATCATTTTCCTGGCGTTTGCACCTCGCTTGGGACAACGCGTGCGGTGCGGATCTTTTCTTCAAATCACCCCGGGCTTAGTCAGGAAAAGTCAGAAACCCTAATCGATATTTCGTCGCGCTTATTTGCGCAGCAGAATCTGGATAGTGAGTTGCATGCTCTCACGGACGAGTTGTTAGCGCGAATGCCCGCGTCAATGATTCCAAATGGCAGCGTGCAAGATTTTTTGACTGTAGAGCAGTTTCGCTCCCATTCTATTGTTCTGCATACACTCATGAGAAAACCCGAAGAGGGAGCGTCTGCCATGCAAGTTCTCGGCGACACATTCTTTCGAATTGCGTCCATCACCGAGAGCGCCTCGGGTGCATGTGGCGAAGCGAGATCTTTTTCCGACTGGCAAGACGAAGACATGGATGTTGCCATCGAGCGCCTAATCGCCTACGTGTCCGACACGAACGCAGGACCCATCGCATTGTTTAAATTATTGCGAGAAATTCGAGCTGCCCGTTAGGTGACCAATGGCATTCAAAAAAATTGCTCTACTTACTGTATGCATCTCGACGATTTCTGGTGCACACCCCATCGAGGACTTGCTAGGCGCAAGTGCGCGGATGCGAGCCATGGGCGGTGCAGGTACTGCGCTCTCGGCAGACGATTCATCGGTTTACTATAATCCCGCCAATCTAGCCCGCTGCGCTTCTCACCTTGTGAGTCTTTCCGCTGATTATGTGCAGAGCAATTTCAGCGTCGATAATGGCACGCCAAATGTTCCCGTTGACCAGGTAGGTTCGCAAGGGTTAGTGAGCCTCGGTGGATGCTTTAAGCTGCCATATGATATATCGCTTGGCTTTCATGTGACATTTGGATTGCCGAATCCGATGTTTGTAGGCCTTAGGACTGTCGACGATCAATTTCACATGATGATGTATGGCTCGGGGTTGAAGCTGCCCTCAGCGATGGCGGGAATTGCTTATCGACCGATTAAACAATTGTCTGTGGGTGTTGCGTTCGCTTTATCGGGAGGAGCGACGCTTGGCATGGACATGAATGCCTCGCTCGCGACAAAACAGGTGCAGAGTCTGCTGTCGGGGCCAGCGACAGCATCAGTGGCAGCGATCGCTGGAGTCACGTATGAACCACTTGACAGTCTCTTCCTGGGAATCACCTATCGAAGCGAATCCTACGGCGCAATGTTGGCTCCAACGCACATCGTCACCGAGGTTGCAGGAATACAATCGATCATTGACCCCACCATGGAAGCCTATTTGGGATATTCGCCGCATCAAATTGCCATAGGTGCTGCCTATTCGCCGCTGAAAGCATTGACTGTTGGAGTAGACGTGACTTGGTACTACTGGCCAAACTACTCTGGACCATTTTTGCAGTTTACACCACCTCCAGAGAATGCATCCGCGGAATCTGCTCTCTCGAAATTTGTGCGCGCACACAATACGAAATTTTCTTTTCGCAATGTTTTTATGCCGCGAATCGGCGTCGAATACACCTTTCCACGGGACATTCACGTGCGCGCTGGCTACGGCTTTAGGCCCGCTGCGGTTGATTTGCCGACAGGATCAGCAAATTTATTAGATGCTGATTCACACAATGTTTCTTTTGGCGCTGGCTATCGCTTTGTGAAGACCAAGAACGTAGAGCTTAGCGCGGATGTCTACAGCATGTTGGCCATCATGCCCAATCAGACTGTAGAAAAAGCAGGTTCGCGCTATACCTTCGGTGGCTCGGCTTGGAACGGCGGGTTAGCCGTTACCGCCGGATTTTAGAAACGGCTAGGCTGCTTGCTGTCGTGCGGAACGTTTGCGATAGCTTTCCAAACAGAAGGTTTGTGCACCCTCCATCTTGCTTGGTGCTTTAATCACGCCTTCCCGAATAGCGTAGTCAAAGAGTTGCTCCTGCATGAGCCTTCGTCCGCGAAATAGGCGCGACATCACTGTGCCAATGGGAATGGCCACCATCTCGGCAATCTCTTTATAAGAGAAGCTGTAAATATCTGACAAGATCACCACGACGCGGAAATCCACTGGTACCCGATGCAAAGCACCTAGCACTTCATCTGATAATCCACGATCCGCAACGATATTTTCCGGATTCATATCGCCTTTGGCGCGAATATCGATAGAAGCAAAAACCGTTGGTGCACGGGATTCACCGTCGATGATCTCGCGTTCTTTCACTTTGCGGCGATACTTATTAATAAACGTGTTGGTGAGAATACGAAACAGCCATGCCTTGCTGTTGGTGCCCATCTCAAACTGCTCATAAGAGCGAAAAGCTTTGAGATAAGTTTCTTGCACCAGGTCTTCCGCATCGGAAGAAGATCGCGTGAGGCGTAATGCTGCGCCAAACAGGGTGTGCACGTGAGGCATGACTTCCACCTCGAATGCTTGCAAGTCCGCGTGAGTATCACTCGATCGCAAAGGCAAAGGCATCATCGGCACTCCTCCTGTTTGGGGATGGACAATAGAGAGCTAACAGGCAGGTGTCGACGATTTATTTCAGCGACGTGGATCTGTTTGAATCTGCGAGGGAGATCGGCGGATAGATTCGATTTCGATGAGTAGGCCGCGGCAGCGGGGTTCGGCGCGGGCGAGGAAGCGTTCGGCGATGCCGCGGCGCCAAGGACCATCGGGTGTTTTGGCGGTGTTGCGGGCTTGGTGCACTAAGATCTTGGCCGCCGCCATGTCGGCAGCGATTCGGGTGAAGCGCTCGGCGTGTAGCAAGCCAAAGCTGAAGTCCTTGGCGGGATCCCACGACTTGAAAAACGCCGTCCGCCAATGCCAAATTGGTTTGCCTTTTAAGTCGCCAAGCTTGTCTGCCATAATACGCGTCAAAATTGTTTTAATCGCACTGAAATAGACAGCCTTGACCCTCGCAAGTCCGCTCTCCATCACATCCGTCGTACGCAACGCGTCGAAGCGTGCCTTCGCTGAGCCTGCTAAAAACAAGGCAGGATTGCGTAACGCCTTTTTCAAATGATCTTTCATCGCCATCAATGCTTGAATCTGACTCGTGCCCTCGTAGACGGGGATCACCAGAGCATCGCGCAAGAGTTTCTCCGCGCCATACTCACTCATATAACCAACACCGCCCATAATCTGCATGTTCATGCGTGCCACATACACTGCAAGCTCCGCTCCCGTGTATTTCACCAGTGGCGTGAGCATGCGACTCTTCCAACGATGCTTGCGCTGCACTTTTTCCATCTCTCGTTTTTTCTGCTCATCCGTCGGTGGAAAAAGTCTGAGCAAAAAGCGGTAGCGCGTCGCCATCTCTTCTTGAAAGCTCGCCCAATAAGTCATCGCCCGCAGCCCACTTACACGCGTGTCCATGTCCTCGAGGTAGTCGGCAATTATCTCGTGCTCCGCGATGGGCTTGCCCATAGTCACACGCGTGTTAGCAAAGTCTCGCGCCATGCGCAGCGCAGCTTCGCATAGGCCCAAGCCCTGCATGCCACATGCAATACGCGCGTCGTTCATGAGCATCAACATGGCTTGAAAACCACGCCCGCGTTTGCCGAGCAGGGTGGCCTCGCTGTCGTTGTAGTTGATCGTTGCCGTGACCATCGAATGCTGGCCCATTTTCTTCTCGATCCCGGCGACTTCGATATTGCGCACGCGCTGTCCGTCACGCGTTACATGCGCGGGCACATAGAAGAGCGAAAGACCATCGAGACCATGGACGGTTTTGGTGTCCTCGGAGCGAGCTAACACCAGGTGATGTTCTCCGTTGCCACAAGTGATCCAGATCTTTTGGCCATTCACATGCCACATGCCATGGTCATCTTGCCATGCCTTGGTGGTGATCTTCGATACATCGGAACCAGCGCCAGGCTCGGTGATGGCCATCGCGCCAACTTCAATGCCTTGTGCCATCGGCTTCATCTGTGCATCGAAGCACGTCGATTTGAGTTCGCCGTTCTCGACAGTGAAATCGCCTGCATCAATGGCCTGGCTGAAAAGCACCTGAGCTTGACCCAAGCAGAAACCATAATAGGTCATCACCGCGACATCCGCGCGCGCCAACACTTCAAAAAGCGCGCTCGATAGCACCCATGGTAGACCCAAACCACCGATGTGCTTGGGCATAGTCAATCCCATAGCACCAAGTTTCGCTAGGCCATTGATGACGGTCTTCATGCGCGGTGCATCATCGACTTCGCCATCCGGCCTGATGACAGGCCTTTGGGCATCAAGTTCGTGGGTGTAAGGAGCGATCTCATTGGCGACAAATTCGCCAAGCGCCTGCAGCATCTCTTCTGATGCACTGCGCAATTCGTCTGCAGGTATAGACATCACCGAAGCGAGATCTTGCCAAGGAAGATGACGAAAGTGAAATTGCATATCGGGGTTATCGGCGAAAAAATTGCGCGAAACCATGGTCTGCCTCAAGTGCTAAAAAAGTCGATGATCTTTTGTCGCTGCGCATCTGCATCGTGCATGCCAAGACGAATGAGGTCTGTGGCAAATTCGCCGTCGAAAAGCAAATAGCTCAGCAAATCGGTTGGCTGGCCTTCGCTCATGTCTCCCATGCGACGCAATAGTGAACCCACCAGTCCACCCGCTCGCGCCACAATGCTGCCGATGCGCAAATGGCGGCCAGCGATTTGCGCGATGTCTTCACTCGGCCGAATCAACAGCGTATCGATCTTGCGATAGGGTGCTCCCCGCACGGTCGTCATTCTTTGATCAAATGCCGTGCGAAACGCTGGGCCAAAACTCTCTTTTTGTATATCTAGCAAGTGGTTAAAACGTTCAAGGCGTTTCAAATCATATTCGGTTTGATCCAGCATCAGCGCGTTTAAAATTTTACCAAGTAAAAACGCCGCCGAGGGATAGCGATCAATACGCTCTGCTTTCTTTTGTGTAGATTCGTTATGCTGGCCCTCCGACTGTAGGCCAATCAATAACAACCGATCTGCACCCAGACGCAGCGCTGGAGAAATAGGCGTGTTGAGTTTGAGCGCGCCATCGCAATATGTTTCCCCTTCAATCTCGACGGCAGGAAACAACCAAGGGATAGCAGCTGAGGCAAGGGCATGGTTGGGGCCGATCTCTACCTGGTGGGCCTCGATGCGCGGATCTGTACTCCACGGTGGCAGTGTACCCGATGCAAGTTGGACAAATACATGGGTGTTACCAGAGCGAATATGGGTGGCATTTAACGCCAGCGCTTTCAAATCTCCCGACGCCAAATTAGCAGAGATATTATCCCAACGAATATCGCGACGAACAAGTTGTTCGAGAGGCGATGTATTTAACAGCCCGCCAAGACGGCCAGGACCTGCTTTTTCATCCAGTTCACCTCGACCACGAGAACCAAGAAGAAATTTGGGCAGGTTAAAAATTTCCTGCCAGCCCACTTTGTAGATGGAATCAATGCGCAATCGCTGCCAGGTTTCTGCCAGGATACGCCCCTGAGCTTCAGGAATATGATTGTAAGCGGCGAGAAAACAACTGTTGACTGCGCCGATGGACGTCCCGCAAATCACTTCAAAGCGCATATGTGCACGCACGCGCGGGGGCATTTCGTCGCGCAAATAGCGAATCACGCCTGCTTCATAGGCACCGCGCGCACCGCCGCCAGACAGCACAAGGCCCGTCCACGGCGCCCGAGAAGCATGTTCCATGGTGCTCAAGCTCCATCATTTACTTGCACATGGTATCACAGGCGTCTAAGCAATACACGCACCTTGGCCCCAGTTCGGTAAATACCTGGCATGGTCCACACTTTCTCTACCCGTGGCTGAATCGGTACGTCGTAGTATTGGGTGCTATCGAGACGTGATCCATTGGCTGCCAAAATTTCGAGCGCGATTTGCACCGCGACTTGGCTGTTGGTGCGGTTGTGCAAGGTGACTTCGACTTTGCCGCCGTCACGGCTTTCGATATCTACCCGACGCACTTCGACTTCGGAGCACACAACGCCCTTGCCGCAATACACTTCGCCCCAGTCGAATGTGACTGTCGTCGCGTTGTCGATAGACTGCCCAAGGCCCGTTTGTGCAGACCGAGTCTGGGCGCAACCGACGTACATGGCGATAGCTGATAGAAAGAATAGTGTTAGAAATTTTTTCACTGGTAAATCACTCCCACATCGCCCACTTTTTTGGTTTCAAAGTCACCAGCCCACAAGATGCCGCCAGATTCAGCGTCGATCAGTGTAAAGCTGTAAAGCAAATAATCGCTCGTGCCTTCCCGCGTAGATTTTGACAACGCGCGCATTTCACCTTTGAGCAAGTAGTCAGCACCGGCGAGCGCTTTTGTTTGTCTTCCTTGATCATAATAGCCAGCACGCTTCTTGGCGCGTTCTGCCATCACGGCATTCTCACTGTCGCGGGCCAAGAACATAACTTTACCGCCGGCAAAACCCACCAAGTCTTTGACCAGCTTATTTTGCAAAAGTTTTGGATCAATGCGAAAACGCGTTTGGTTTTCAATAGGCAAGACAGCGATGCGCGGTAATTCACCTTGACGCGGCCAGTTGATGCCTGCGATCTCGCGTGCCATGCGCTCGGCCATTGCTTTGACGTCGCCGGAACTCGTTCCATTGCCGCCCAGATTATCGTCGGCGCTGGTGTCTATGATCTTGGTATTGCCTTGTGCTGTTGATAGACGACAGGCAGATAAAGAAAAAAGAGCCGGCAGTAAAAACATTAACAGGAGCGCGTGCTTCATGGACAAATCCTCACTAGGTATGCCACTGGGTAGCCAAACACAGTGCAATGATCAATACCTGAACATCCCATCATACAGGAGCCTATATGCGCAGCGATGGCCGCAGCAATGACGCACTCCGAGACATTCGTTTCGAGACACACTATATCGCACATCACCCCGGCAGTGTGCTCGTGCACTATGGAAAAACGCGCGTGCTGGTAACAGCTACGGTAGAAAACCGCGTGCCACCTCATCGCCAAGAATCTGGAGGTGGCTGGCTCACTGCTGAATATGGCATGCTGCCAGGATCGACCATCGATCGCAAAGCGCGTCCGGGCAACAAGGGCCCTGACGGCCGAGCCATGGAAATCCAGCGCTTAATTGGAAGATCGCTTCGGCAAGCTATTCGCCTTAATGCAATCGGTCCGCGCACAATCGCTATTGACTGCGACGTGATTGAGGCAGATGGAGGCACCAGAACTGCGGCCATCACGGGCGCGTGGGTCGCATTGTGGTTATGTGTGCAACATCTCATCAATAAAGGCGATATTAAAGATCGGCGAATTGAAGAGATCGTGCATACGCAAGTTGCGGCGGTGTCGCTTGGTATCCTTGGCGACGAAATCTACACAGATTTGTGTTACTCAGAGGATGTTGAGGCAAATACCGATTCAAATTTAGTTGCGTGCACAGATGGCGGCATCGTGGAGTTTCAAGGAACCGCAGAGCGAGAGCCGATGAAGCGAGCACAGCTTGATCAGATTTTAGATCAAGGACTAAGAGCTATCGCAACACTTTGCCAACTACAAAGAGAAGTTATTGCACGCTCTCCAAGTACGGCAGCGGGTTAAGTGGGACGCCCTTTTTTCGCAGCTCAAAATAGAGCTTAGCGCCATCTAAACTCTCGGTGTCACCCACGTAGCCCAATACCTGACCCCGCTCAACTTTTCCACCCTGTTCAACGGCAAAGTCTTGTAGATGCGCATAGAGCGAGTGCAATCCCTCGTCATGCTCGACAATTACCATGCGGCCAAAGCCACGCATCCAACCGACAAAAACTGCTTTGCCGTCGGAAATCGCATGCACAGGAGTGCCCTCGTTGGCGCGCACATGAAGACCTTGAGATTCTATCGACAATGTCGCAGGCGATGTTTCGCCAAAGTGATGCAATAGCGAGCCCTTCACAGGCCAAAGAAACTGGTGCCTGGTCGAGGACGCGACACGGCCCGGTAAGTGTCTAGATCCATGTTGCCACAGTTTTTGGACAAAGCCAGACAGCTTGTGCTGCTGCTCTGCTCGCTCACTAGCTGCCTTGGCAAGTAGCGCTTTATCACTCAAAATTCGCGCGATTTGATCCTGTCGTGCTTTCTTGAGTTGCGCGAGACTATTGTTTTGCTTTTGCAGCTCCGCCTGGAGCGATTTCTTGTCAGCCAAAAGAGCTTGATATTGATGTTTAATCGCCAAATCGCTTTTTGCCTTGTTGTTAAAAATGTAGCGATGGAACGCTAAATCTTCTGTTGACCCCGAATCGAGTACGGTACTCAAAAACCCGCTCTCGGAGGCGATAAGCAACTGACTTAACGCATGTGCAAGTTTTCGTCGCTGGACGTCGACAACGCTCTGCAGCGCCTTTTCGTCCTCGGTGAGCGCTTTGATATGCGCACGCTGCGTAGCAAGCTGCTGATCAATCTCTGTTAGGCCTTGCGCGTGTAGCTGCACTGCTGAGAGAGCAAAGGCAACGCAAACGAACACTTTAATGGCTGCGAAACGATCCATAAGCGCTACCAACCGCGAGACAAAGCACTGCGGCAAAAGAAGGCAGTAAAAATTCGAGCGGCAATAATTCGGCCTGTGCAAAATGTGTCACAGCGAAACTTTGACAAAGTCTTAGCAGCAGAAATCCAACAGCTGAACCAAGCATGCCGAGCAGCAAACCTTCAAGTAAAAATGGCGTCACGATGAGTTTCTCTGTCGCTCCAACCAAACGCATGATCTCGATCTCGGGGAGACGGCTGGAGATGCTCAAGCGAACAAAAGCGCTGACCACAAACAGCGTCAGCACCGACACCAAAATTGCCGCCAACGCTGCGGCAAACGCACCAATATTGAACATGTTTTTAAGACGCATAACGTCATCGCCGAGGTAAACTACCTCATCCACACCTTCGATTGAGGACACCTTTCTAAACGTTTCTTTTTGCGCGGCAACTTGATCAAAACCGCCATATACCATCACCATCCACGGCATGCTCAGATCGGGATCTTCGAGCAACGCGGCAGGCACACCTGCACCAGCTAGATAGGAAGCTGCTTGCTTCGGCGACAGAAAGTCTATCTTTTGCACGCTCGGCAAGTCCATCATCTGGCTCGCCACTTTCTGCACCTTTTCGGCGCTATCAACAGATAGAAACGCGATTCCCGATGGGTGCTTGAGCGTCTGCTCAAAAAGTTGGTGAAAATTGAATAAAAACGTTGCGACCGCCAAACACAAAAAAATACCGAAGCCAATAATCAGCGCAGAAACCATAAAAGACAGTTTGCGTTGCGCGATATTGCCAAGCGTGTGGCGAAAAACTAATCTCATTCTCGGACCTCCACCTGTCCACGCAAGAGCGAAATCGCTGGTCCATCATGACGCGCAGCCACCGTAGGATCATGGGTAGCCAACACGATGGTGACTCCCTTGGCATGCTGTCGTAACAAGAGTGCCATGATGCCACCGGCCAAGCTCGGATCCAGATTGCCGGTAGGTTCGTCGCAAAGCATAACCTTAGGTTGCACAACGAGAGCCCTGGCAATGGCAACGCGTTGCTGTTCTCCTCCAGAGAGCCAAGAACAAGGCACATCACGTTTGTGTAAAAGCCCTACTTCCTCGAGCGCGGCAGTCGCCCTTTTGAGACTTTCTTTTCTGCGAACTCCAGCGATGTCGAGCGCGAAAGCGATATTTTCCAGAGTGGTCCAGTGTAAGATCAGCTTATAGTCTTGAAAGACCATTGTGACCTGACGACGCATAAAAGGGATATTCCCCTTTGGCATTGCGACGAGGTCTTTGCCATCAAGCGTGATCTTGCCAAAGCTGGGTCGCTCATCGGCGAAAAGTAAGCGCAGTAAAGTCGTTTTGCCTGCCCCCGACGGACCCATGATGGTGCAAAACTGACCTTTTTTGACCTGAAATGTGACGTTGTCGAGCGCTGGCCGGGCGAGGCCCTCATAGCGTTTGGTGACGTGATAAAGCGCGATCAAAGCTTTGCCCCCTGTTCTCCTATAGCTTACAGCAATTTTCAGTCGTTTGGGGGTTGCGAGCGCACTTGATTCCGTTTAGGTTCCGTGGGCTATCATGCGGACAGCTGGCCGAGCGGTTGAAGGCACCTGATTCGAAATCAGGCAGGCCCCTAAAGGGTCTCGGGGGTTCAAATCCCTCGCTGTCCGCCATGGAGAGATGGCCGAGCGGTTGAAGGCGCACGATTGGAAATCGTGTATAGTGTAACCCACTATCGGGGGTTCGAATCCCTCTCTCTCCGCCACCGCCGCCGTGCGACTTGATGTGCCCGAACTCCGCTAGGCCTGGAAGGGAGCAACGGTAGGGAAACAGCAAGTGTGTGCGGCGGCCTACTAATCGTCGTATCTTTTTCCAAAGCCCCTCTCCCGCCAGCGGGAGAGGGACCAAGGGTGAGGGTGGGAGTACCCATGAGCTACCTCGTTCTAGCCCGCAAATACCGCCCGCAGACTTTCGCTGATGTGGTTGGGCAAGAAGTCATCATCGACACACTTACGCGCGCCCTCACCAGCGGCCGCGTTGCCCACGCGTACTTGCTCACTGGTAGCCGCGGCGTTGGCAAAACTACTGTTGCTCGGCTCATGGCCAAAGCGTTGGTTTGCCAAACTGGCATCACGCCTATGCCGTGTGGCACATGCACACATTGCCGAGAGGTCACAGCGGGTTCTTCCTTAGACGTGATCGAAATCGACGGCGCTAGCAACACCGGCGTAGATGATGTCCGTGAATTGCGAGAAGCCGCTCGCTATCAACCCAGCAATTGCCGTTTCAAGATCTTCATCATCGATGAAGTGCACATGCTTTCCACCAACGCTTTTAATGCGCTGCTTAAAATTCTCGAAGAACCACCACCACATGTGAAGTTTGTCTTCGCGACCACGGAGCCGCATAAAATCCCCATCACCATCTTGTCGAGATGCCAGCGCTATGATTTCAAGCGCATTCCCACCAAGGTTATTGTGGAAAAGTTGCAGGCGATTTTAGCTTTGGAAAACCTCACGATTGACGCTTCGGGTTTGATGCTCATCGCGCAATCCGCGGAAGGGGGCATGCGTGATGCATTGAGTCTGACCGATCAGGTGATCAGCTTTTCACCGGAACGTGCGACATTGCACGATGTTACACAGATCCTAGGCCTGATGGATCGCAAGGCGATCTTGTGCGCTGTTGATGCGCTGATTCAAGGCAATGTGAAAGATGCGCTGGATGTTGTGGCCAATGCGCATACCAATGGTTTTGATTTAAAGCAGTTGATCGATAAGGTCGCGGGTGAATTTCGCAATTTGGCTATTGCTGCTTCTGCAGGTGGGTTGTCTGACTTGGCGGATTTGTCGCAGGAAGACATCGATGCTGTGGCGCAGAAAGCGCAAGGTCTTGATAAGCTGGATTTGCAGCGTTTGTTTGCCATGTCCATTGATGGGATCGAGCAAGTTGCGCGATCGGAGCAGCCAAGACTTGCGTTGGAGCTAACTTTTCTGCGCATGGCAGATCGGCCGTCGCTGCAAGAAGCGATGCATATCAACGAGGCGATCGCCAAGCTCGAAGCGCTCGCTTCTTCTTCCCCTCTCCCGCTCAGCGGGAGAGGGACCAAGGGTGAGGGTGGTGGATCTGCAACAGATTCGATACCAAGCTCGGCAACCCAAGCGACCACCCTCACCCTTAATCCCTCTCCCGCTGAGCGGGAGAGGGAGAGCAAACCACTCTCCGGGGTGGACAGCAAATGGCTTTCCTTTGTTGACGCCGTGACGCAGCAAAGTCCACTCCTTGGGCATCACCTAGAGCATGGGCGTGTAGCAAAAATATCATCAAGCAGCGGCACTCCAATGATTCTACTGGAGTTCACCAAGCGGCTGCATTTTCAAAGCGTGTTAGACGCACGTGCAGAAAAGAGTCTACGAGATACCCTTGCCCAACATTATGGCCAAGGTGCGCGTCTCGAGCCTGTGCTGGCTGCAACTGCCACGTCAGCTCTTACAATCGATGAAGCGAGAAACATCGCGACGCAAAAAGCGCAGGATGATCTTGAAGCAAAAACACGAGAAGACCCCACCATCCAAAAGGCGTTATCGATGTTTGGTGGGGAAATACGATCGGTGAAGAAAATATCGCAAGAACCAGCAGCGGAGTAACAATAAATAGCGTGTCTGGGCGCTAAGATTTCCTTCTCCCGCTGGCGGGAGAAGGATTAAGGATGAGGGTGGAAAAGAAGCACGTCGCTACTTCCCACCCTCACCCTTGGTCCCTCTCCCGCGAGCGAGAGAGGGGATCGCGCTTACCCGCGGCCTGCTGCTAGAATGTCTGGCGTTGCAACATTGTCTGCCGGGCCCATCTGAACGGGCTTCTCAGCAGGCGCAGCCAGCTTCACCGGTTTTCGACCTGGCTTGCCTGGTTCCTTCGGTGGACCAGGTTCTTTACGCCGAATGCGTGGCGGAGGTGGCTCGTCTTTGGGCTTCACGCCCTCTTTGGCCAACGCTCGCAACTTTCCATCTACCAGCGACAAGAAAGCCTCAAGATCACCTCTCGTCGCAAGCTGCGCTTCAATCCAACGCAATGGCCCTTTTTTCGGCGTCATTTCATAGAGGTTACGCGCGCGCGGCGTGAGTTCTGTATCGCGATCGAGATACCCACCCACCTTATCGCCTACACCCACAAGCCCCATGAGCGGGTTCTGTGCCAAATAAATGCCGCATACGGTCACTTCACCGATACAAAACCGCGGCGCCCAACCACTGGATGGGCCATACCAATACATCTCCGGGTACAGCTTGCGCTTGCAAAGCTCTGCCACTGTTTCCTGATAACGAGGCCACCGGTTTGCGAGAATTTTGCTCAAAGATTCATCGTCGGGAATAAAATCTTTGTCTTTCAAAGGACTTTTGGCCATTTTGATAACCTCAGGAAATATTAGGCGCTAGTCTCGCATGAAATCGCTCTAAGTTAAACGCTTTTTTATGCGTGACCCGTCCAATTTGCACACAAATCACGAGATTTTGGAGATAATGTACATAAAATCGCGAGAATTGACAAAACCAGAAATTCGAGCCTGCTCTACAATTTCACCGTTCTTATTGAGAAACAAAACTGTTGGCAGCCCAACAACGCCGTATCTCACCTGCAAACTCCGCAACATTTCCGTGTCCCTTGTTGCGTCGATTTTGATGCGCACAAAAGGCTCTAGCATTTGCGCGACGTCCTGATTCTTAAGCGTGTGTTTCTCGAGCTCCTTGCATGAGACACACCAGTCTGCATAGAAATCGATAATCGCTGGCTTGCACTGGTCCTTGGCATCCTTGAGCAGCCGTTCGAAATCCGTCAATTGGCCAGCCTTTGCATCAAAAATATGCCAGCTCTGCACTGCCAACTTGGGCGCACCAAAGATGGCGACTTGTACTCTATCGAACGTATTCTTGATCGGTGGAATGGCAAACTGCAAATAATAGACGCCGGCCAAGAGAATGATGACGCCAAAAACATTCTTGATACCAGTCATCCATGGCCCACTCTTCGGAATATGGGAAAGCGCGGAAGAAAACGTGCCAAGCACCAAAAAAGGGACGCCCATCCCGATGGCGTAAAGCACCATCAAAACAGCGCCGCGAGAGAGATCACCTTGTGCTGCGATCAGCGTCAAAATTACAGCGAGTACGGGCCCGGTGCATGGTGCAGCGACAATACCCGCCACGAGTCCCATGAAAAAGGCGCCTAGGTAACCATGGCCACCAACACGGTGAAGAGTTGCCATCAGAGAATGGGGCAGCACAATATTAAACGCGCCAAACAAACTTGCTGCCATCAAAATGAAAAATAGGCCTACACCTAAATTAACCCATTGGTTTTGCAGCGCCGACCCAGCCAAAAGGCCTACCGACGCAAATGTAATCCCCAGCGCAGAAAATAAGACCACCATACCGCCCACATAAGACGACGACAAAGCAAAACCCTGTAGGCGAGATGAATACTGACGCGTCCCCATCACACCAAGGGTGATGGGAATGAGTGGATATACGCAGGGAGAGAGAGCGGTCAGAAATCCTGCAAGAAGCGCCAATAATGCAGCCAGCCACATATGCCCCGCGTGCATGGCACCTTCAAACTTGGTTTGCAGCCAGCCAGACATTTTTTGTTCACGGCTTAATTCGCTTGGAACTTTCTGCACGCATGTTGTAGTTTGAGGAGCTTTGGCGACGGGCAAGGCAAAACTCGGCCCCGCAAAAAATCCCATAAGGATGGCCAAACAAAATATGTTTCTCAACAGCATCACATGGCCCTCACCCTAACCGATACTATTTCGTTTGATCTTAGCGCTATATTGGCGCGCCAACAAGGAGCATGACAAACATGACAGGCTTGGAAGTACTCGATGGCGGTCAGACTCGAGAAGAGTGGTTGAGAAGAGTTCCTGACGTGCCGAGCAAGGGCGAACCCTTTGAGCTACCCAAAGACGATGTCCGCTTCATGTATCAGCCCAAAGCAGCCAATCGGGATGCTTCAGATCTGCCAGATTCATACGACGGCACCCGGCCAATCCCCTCACATTTTGCCAAGCGATTCATGCATTCGCCCAGGCATATGCTCGAAGCGGCCTGGGGACCTATCGACGATGCGTCTTGGCAAGACTGGCGTTGGCAACAACGCAAACGTTTTCGCCAGATCGACCAGCTTGAGCCCATTTTGCGTGTGACCAACGAGGAGCGAGAAGCTTTTGCCAAGTCAGACGCCATGTTTCATATGGGCATCACGCCCTACTACGCCGCTTTGATGGATCCAGACGATCCAAACTGCCCCATTCGGCTACAGTCGGTCCCGAAGCTGGCCGAGCTCGATATTTTGCCGAGCGACCTCGAAGATCCGCTCGGTGAAGAAAAAGACATGCCTGTATCAGGCATTACCCATCGCTACCCAGATCGGGTGTTGTTTTACACCACACACAATTGCCCAGTGTATTGTCGCCATTGCACACGCAAGCGCAAAGTAAGCGACCCGACCTCAATGGCTGATAAAGAGCAAATTGAGCTAGCGCTGGCTTACATCGAAAAGCACACCGAAGTTCGCGATGTCGTCGTCTCCGGCGGTGATCCCTTGTCGCTGTCAGACGAGCGGCTCGATTATATTCTAGGTCGCCTTAGGGCCATTCCCCATGTTGAGATCTTTCGCATGGGAACGCGCAATTTGGTGACCTTGCCGCAGCGCGTGACAGACGATTTTGCCAAGATGCTACGCAAACATCAGCCGGTGTTTGTGAACACCCATTTCAACCATCCCAAAGAGTGCACAGCAGAAGCCCTGGACGCGTGTCGCAAGTTGGCAGACGCCGGGTGTGTAATTGGCAACCAGATGGTGCTTCTCAAAGGCGTCAATGATGACTGGCGCATTGTGAAGGAACTCAACCACCGGCTACTTCTCATGCGTGTCAGGCCTTATTACATCTACCAATGTGACCTGGCGCAGGGCATCAGCCATTTTCGCACGCCCGTCAGCGTTGGGCTCGACATCATTGAGCACCTCAGGGGCCACACTTCAGGGTTGGCCATCCCCACTTACGTGATAGACGCGCCCGGGGGGGGCGGCAAGATTCCACTGCAACCGCAATATGTTCAGCGTCACGATGAAAAAACATGGATATTGCGCAACTTCAGGGGGGATACCTACAAGTATGTAGAGCCCTAAAAAACGGCCAGGGGCAGAAACCCCTGGTCTAAGGCGAATTGCTCATCGTCTTTTCGGGACTAGCCCTACCGAGACCAATCTTGTTTGCCTTCTACCCCCATTATAACAACTTCTTTTTGTTTTGCCCATTTGACCCCTTGAAACTTAGTGAAAACCCATACACAATGCCCGCTTCGGAGGCTTTTAGGCATGAACGTTGAGTTAACAGAAAAAGATGATGGCGGCCGTGGCGGGGTTTTCCGCAACAAACGCAGACTCGCTGATTTCTACCTGCAAAATAAAACGCCGGTTGATTATCACAATGCAGATGTGCTGCGTCGCTTTTTGACACCAGAAGGAAAAATTCTGCCTTCACGTCGAACAGGCCTCACCTCAACGAACCAAAGAAAAATGACCAAAGCTGTAAAACGTGCGCGTATGATTGGTCTCTTGCCATTTACCAGCGCTGAATTTTAAGCCGCTCTTGGTTGACCTCAGGCTCTCTGTGGTAATGTAGGGTTATGATACGACCACACCATTTGGTCATGTTTTCTCTCGCAGCATGCATGATTGTGGTTGGTTACTGTGTTTTAGCACCCTCGGCGCTGCCGCGCTTGCGTTATATGAAGCAAAAAGAGGCAGTGCTCCGTGCTGAAGTCACAGATCTTAGGGATCAAATTCATCTTCTTGGCCTTGAAACCCGACTTCTCGCCGGTGATTCGTCAATTTCATTTAAACATCTAGAAAAGATCGCGCGCGATGAATTCGGTTTGATCGGCAAAGACGAGGTTTTGATCCTACTTGACCCCAACACGGATTGAAGCCTCACATGAAAAAAACCTTTATTCTCGATACCAACGTCCTTCTACACGATCCCAGGGCGATGTTTAGCTTTGAAGACAACGATGTGGTCATTCCGATCTACGTTGTTGAAGAGATCGATAACTTCAAAAAGGAGCTTTCGGAATTAGGTCGCAACGCACGCGAAGTCAGCAGACATCTCGATACCCTCCGAGAAGAGGGTTCTCTCTCCAAGGGCGTTAAGCTCGATTCTGGAGGCACACTGCGCGTCGCCATCACGTCGCGCACCCTACCGCCGGAAATTACCACAGATAGAGGCCAGGATTCTCGCATTTTAGCTGTTGCTGTGGACCTGCAAGAAAAGCTTGGTAGCACGCAGAAAATTGTCTTTATCACCAAGGATTCCAATCTTCGCATTCGCGCTGATGCCATTGGGCTCGAAACAGAAAACTTCGCGCCCGAACACATCGAGGTGGACGAGTTATATACCGGTTTCAGTACACTTGATGTCGCTGGCACGGATATCGACGCGTTTTATGCGCAGAATTGTCTCACATTGCCGGATCCTTATTACAGCCCAAACGAATATCTGGTTCTCAAGAATCGGGACAACCCGTCGCATACTGCGCTTGCGCGTGCCAACTTACATGATCGACAAGCAATGCCCATTCCGACGTTGAAGCACTCCGCATGGGGCGTTAGGCCTCGTAATAAAGAACAAATATTTGCCATGGACCTCTTGCTCGATGACAGCATCAAGCTGGTATCTCTCGTTGGCAAAGCCGGAACAGGCAAAACACTTTTGGCAATTGCAGCAGGTTTGCAAAAAGTCGCTGAAGAGCGCGTCTTTCAGAGACTTTTGGTAAGCAGACCGATCTTCCCGTTGGGACGCGATATTGGCTTCTTGCCTGGCGACGTCGAAGAAAAGCTAAATCCCTGGATGCAGCCCATTTTTGACAACGTTGAGTACTTGATGGGGCTCACCGCCAGCCGCAAGAACGAAAAACATTCGCGCAGCTACAAGGAACTTATTGACCTTGGCATCATGCAGATTGAGCCTCTCACCTACATTCGAGGGCGATCCATTGCATCTCAGTTCATGATTGTAGACGAAGCACAGAATCTCACGCCACACGAGGTCAAGACCATTGTTTCGCGAGCAGGCGAGGGTACTAAAATCGTTCTCACAGGCGACCCTTACCAGATTGATCACCCCTATGTGGATTCCACCAACAATGGGCTTATCCATGTAGTGAACAGATTTAGAGGGGAAAAAATCGCCGGCCATGTGAAATTGGCTAAGGGAGAGCGCTCTGAGCTTGCAGAAATAGCTGCCAACCTGCTGTAGTGCAGATTAGTTAGTGCGCCAACGTCGCCACGAGGCGAGAACATCGCCGCGTACGACGTCTTGCGCAAAACCGGTTTGCTTGATCAAAACCGTCAGATCTTCATCATCTGGTTGGGCACGCACAATCTTTTCGCCAAAAAGCGATTCGACCACACGGCAATACTCAATGCTTTGGCCACGGCCGAGTGGTACACTTACAATACGCTGCCTCAATGCATGCTGCTCACATCCGGTCGCAATCACAAACTCGGATTCCCCTGTCACGAGAAGCGCTTCTGCCGCAGTTTCAAGCTGACTTTGGGGGACATATGCACATACATTCGTCTTCGGGTACTTGCCGTCCTGCAACACTTGCGAGGTGGTGATATTCCTGGCGCCAAGTGTCACTAAGCGCCGAAAGAGCTCATCCAAATCTACCGCGACGCCTACCAATCCTTGAATTTGCAAAGCGGGCTCAACTTGTGCCAAGGAAGACGGTCCCTCGGTCGCGCGCGTTGCCATCAAGCTAGGCTCGCACCACATTGCGCGGCACATCAGGTCTGGGCCAAGGCCCATCCTCACTAAACAGCTATTTCCTCTTGGACCAAAGCGCGAAACGACGGCCTTAAGCACAGCAGCTCCAGCCACATCGCAACTGGGTGCCGGCCACTCCCGCTCGTAGGTGGGCACGCCCGCCAAAATCTCGAGCACGCAATGGTGCCAATATGCGGATCGTGAATCTTGGGGCCAAGAAATTGGGACACGCGTCGCTGTCACCGCAAGAGGCGATAACTCCGCAATGAGCGCTGTGAACGCGACTATATCGCTCAGCAACTGAGTGGCCACTTCTCTACGCATTGCCTCGCCCGCGAGCGGTGGTGCAAGGATCTCCAGCGCGCGCATCGCGATTTGCTTCGGGATCAGATCAAGCCCAGTTTGTTGCAGATGATTTTGCAAATCTTCAAGCGTCATGACCGGTGCTAGCCTTTGCAACTTCACATCTGCAAAGCCCAAAGAAGCTAGCGCGATTTCCATTGGTTCTGTCGCCACACCGAGATCGAGCAGAGCACTGCACATGGATGACGCTGTGCATCCTTGCGTGACATCGAGATGCAGCACACCGGGGGCAAAAGACATAAAACCTACCAAATTTGCATGTGAAAAATTAGCGCAAGTACACCCACAACAACCAAAGAAACGTCCGCAATCATGCTGAGCATGAATGGAACATAAAACCTTTTGGCCGTTTTGGCGATAGACTCCATCTGATCCGCGTCAATCAAAGCAAATCGATGGGTTAAACTCTCTAAGTAGCCTTTTGCCAGTAGAGCCAAGAGTACCGCAAAAGAGGCGGATAGCGTGAACATCGTAATCGCAGCACGTTCTGAGTCGACCAGCTCTCCACCAAGCAGTGCAAAAGAGGCGGTCATGCCAATCGCGTTTAACGACAACATGAAGGTCAAAATCCCACTCAATGGTCCGATACGAATGCGCGCATAATCTGAAATGCTCAGATCTTTTAGTTTCTCAGTCACATCTTTAGTATATATCATTAATCTTGCAAATGTTTCATTTTGGGGTCTTACAAAAAAAATAATTTGCTGATAGACAATACTAACCATGACTCACGATCCGCAGAAAATACGTAACATTGCCATTATTGCCCACATCGATCACGGGAAAACCACGCTCCTTGATGGTCTTCTCAAGCAATCGCATATCTTTCGTGACCACCAGGTGGTGCCTGAAAGAGTCATGGACTCGTATGACCAAGAGCGTGAGCGCGGAATTACCATTTTCTCCAAACATTCGTCTATCCGCTTTGGCGACTACAAGATCAACATCATTGACACGCCTGGCCATGCTGACTTCTCTGGTGAAGTAGAGCGCGTGCTGGATATGGTCAATTCGGTTTTGTTGCTTGTGGATGCGCGTGAAGGCCCCATGCCGCAAACGCGCTATGTGCTGAGTCAGGCACTGAAGCGCGGCTATAGACCTGTTGTCATCATCAACAAGATAGATCGCCCTTATGTCGATTCTGATCGGGTTTTGTCTGAAACTTTCGATCTGTTTGTTGAGCTCGGTGCAAACGATGATCAGCTTAATTTTCCCTATATTTTTGCGTCTGGGCTGAATGGCTACGCGTGCAAAGATATCAATGATCCCCACAAAGATATGGCTCCCTTGCTGCAAATGATTGTGGATGAAGTGCATGCACCAGAGGGATCCTTGGACAAGCCGTTCCTGATGCAGGTTGCAACGGCACCTTATGATGATTATCTTCAGCGCGGCGCCTGCGGACGCATTTTAAATGGCTCCGTGCAAAAAGGTGCAATGGTCACCCATGTGAATGCCCAAGGTGAGGAGCATACATTTCGCATCACCCGCATTAGGGGTTATCACGGCATCCAGCAAGTTGATTTAGATGAGGCTGCAGTTGGTGACATCGTCAATATTTACGGCATGCCCGAAGTTCTGATTGGTGATACCCTGTGCGATCCCAAGCACGTGGTGCAGCTGCCTGCCCTTCGCGTGGAAGAACCGACCATTTCCATCAACTTTATGGTGAACTCTGGCCCATTTGTTGGTCGCGATGGCAAGCATGTTACCATGAATAAGATCAAGGAGCGCCTCTTGCGAGAGAAGCGCGCCAATATCACTTTGCGCATAGAGGAAATCCCCGGTGTGCTAGATGCCATGCGTGTTTCTGGGCGTGGCGAGCTGCATCTTGCGGTACTCATCGAAGCAATGCGTCGAGAAAGCTATGAATTTTGTATCTCGAAGCCTAAAGTCATCACCAAAGAAATTGATGGCGTCATCAATGAATCATTGGAGCGAGTTTACCTTGAGGTTCCCGAGGAATTCTCCGGTAGCGTGATCGAGACGTTGTCTCGACGCAAGGGTGAAATGCAGAGCTTCGATACCAACGAGCATGCTATCACTCGCATGGAATTTTTGATTCCGACGCGCGGTATCATGGGATTCCGGCATGACTTTCTCACAATGACCCGTGGCGAAGGAATCATGACGAGCATCTTCGAGGCGTTTGTACCTTGGAAAGGGGATATCGAGGGGCGCAAAAACGGCGTGCTTTTGTCTGCGCATCAGGGACGCGTAACCCCCTATGCATCCTTCGCGTTGCAAGAGCGCGGAATTTTGTTTGTGAGCCCCAACGAAGATACCTATGAGGGGATGATCGTCGGGGAACACAATCGTGAGAACGACCTGATTATCAATATTACACGAGAGAAGGCGCTCACGAACATGCGAGCAGCAGGGAAGGACGAGAATATTATTCTCACTCCGGCCCGTAAAATGACGCTTGAACAAGCGATTGATTATATTGAAGACGATGAGTTGGTAGAAGTGACGCCAGCTCTCTTTCGTTTACGCAAAATCTTCTTAAAAGAAAACGATCGAAAGCGGGCGCAGAAGTAATTTATCCTTTCCGGTTCTTGAGCAAATCGCCAAGCTTGCCAAAACCTTGCGATTTTGTGCTGGCTTTCGAGTATGTTTCGACGAGCTCGCGCTCCTCAGCTTTTTCGAGCGCCGTGATCGATACCCTTACGCGATTTCTGTCGTCGATATCAATGACCAGCACCGCAATGCGGGTGCCTATTGGATAGGCGCGAGCAAGATCTGCACCCTTGGGCTGATCAGTTTCAGCCCCGGGCAATAGCGCCGTTTGTCCTGAGTCGAGACGCAAAAACACACCATAACGTTCCACGCGCTCCACGACACCTTCTCGCTTGTCACCACGCTTTAAGCCGGGCGCTGCTTTGGCTTCGGTGTGGGTACGCTCAACGTTTTCACGAAGGCTCAGTGCGATACGTCGCTTCTCCGGATCTACCTCGAGCACACGTACGGTGATCGCATCGCCGATTTTAAGCACTTCGCTGGGATGCCGGACACGCTGCTCACTCAATTCACTGACGTGAATCATGCCGTCGATGCCAGGGAATAACTCTACAAATGCACCGAAACCTTCAAGACGAGCGACTTTCCCTTCCAGGCTTGCACCGGGCACAAGCTCATGGCCATAGGTATCCCATGGATTTGGCATCGCCGACTTCAACGACAGGCTGATACGCATTTGGCCTTCACGTTTCGGATCTGGCTCAATACTTCTCACGTCCACCGTGACCTGATCGCCCACATGAACGACCTCTTCCACCGAAGCGCGATGGCCAAAGGAAAGCTCGGACATCGGAATAAGGCCCTCAATGCCTCCCAAATCAACGAACGCACCAAAGGGCATCGTGCGCGAGACCTGGCCAGTCACGCGGTCACCTACGTTTAATGTCGCGAGTGTACGCCTCGACGCCTCGCCACGTTCACGCTCTAGCAAGGCACGCCTGCTAAGCACAACGTTGCGACCACCGTTTTGCACTTGCTTCACCAAAAACGCAAGCGTCTTGCCCACAAGTTGGCTTGGATCTTCCACGTAGTGAATGTCGGCTTGACCAATCGGGCAAAAAGCCCGCACGCCGGCAAGAGCAACCTCGAGGCCACCCTGGTTCACCGACAGCACCTTGCCCTCGACGGGAATCCCGGAAGACTGCGCTCCCTCAAGCGCTGAAACATCCAGCATGTTGCGCCCAGCTTTCTTGCTCAGCTCGATCCCGTTCTCGAGGGACACCACATAGGCATCCACAACATCTCCAGGATGAACCTTCATCTCGCCATTTTCATCGAGCAATTCCGAAGCCAACATGAACGCTTCTTGTTTTTTGCCCAGGGCAAAAAATGCGGTGTCTTTGGCGCGATGAATCAGCTTGGCTGAAACGCGTTGCCCAACTTGCAAACGCAACGACTCGATGGGGCCGCCTTCTTCAAGCATTTGCGCGAAATCGCCACTCTCGTCCCACTCCACGGGATTGGGCCGAATGATGGCAGCAGGCTCTGGCTTTGCTACTGCGACGCGGCTTTCTACTTTCTCCTGAACCAGCACCTCATTTTCGGGCTCTTTTGGCTGATGTCGCTTTTGCTTTTTTTGCGGCTCAATCACAACTTCGCGCACAGCGTGATGCCTGACCATTGTGCTTGATCTGCCTGGCTTCATATGGCCTAAATCAAGACGTCGACCAGTATCAATCGCGCCATTTGGCTTTGTCGTATTTTCTGTTGTTGTCACGGTTGTTCCTTGCTTGGTTTAGCCAAATAGCTCTTTGACCTTATCAAAAAATCCTTTGTGTTGCGGATAGCAATCTTCGCTCGAAACGTTAGCAAATTCCTGCAACGCCTCTTTTTGCTTTTTGCTGAGTCGCTTCGGCACTTCCAACTGCACTCTCACCAGCTGATCACCGCGCGCATCTTTGTTGCTGGCGCGCAAATGGGGGATGCCCTTTTTGCGCAAGCGAAAGACTGTGCCAGGCTGCGTACCCGCTGGTACCTGCATGCTGACTCTGCCATCCAAAGTAGGCACTTCGAGGGTTGCACCGAGCGCAGCTTCGGCGAACGAAATCGGCACGTCGCAAATGACGGTATCACCCTCGCGGGAGAATAATGGGTGTGGCTTGATGACAATCACCACATACAAGTCGCCACGCTGTCCGCCCTGCAAACCACCTTCGCCTTCGCCCATCATGCGAAGTTGCGTGCCCTCGTCGATACCTGCAGGAATTTTAACTTTCAGCTCACGCTCAACTTGTCGTTTACGCCTTCCACGGCATTGCGTGCAAACCTCAGCGATGACCTGACCCGCACCCTGACAAGTAGGGCAGGTTTGCGAAATGGCAAAAAATCCCCGCGCCATTTGCACTTCACCCGCACCACCGCAGGTGCGACATGTTTCAGGGCGTGTCCCAGCCTTGGCACCCGACCCGTGACAAGCTTCGCATGCTTCATGCCTTTGGATTTTGATTTCTTTCTCGACGCCAAATGCTGCTTCTTCAAAGGCAACTTCCAGATCATAGCGCAGGTCTGCGCCACGTTGGCCGCCGCCACGTCTTTTACGTTGTCCGAAGATATCACCAAAAATATCGCCAAAGATGTCTTGAATATTGACGGAGAAACCGTCTGACGCGCCAGAAACGCCCGCATGGCCAAAACGATCATATTGGGCGCGCTTTTCTGTGTCAGCAAGAATGGCGTAAGCTTCCGACGCTTCCTTGAACTTTTCTTCAGAGACTTTATCGCCCGGATTTTTATCCGGATGGTACTGATGTGCCAGCTTGCGATAGGCTTTTTTCAGCTCGCCTTCAGAAGCATCTCGGGAAATCCCGAGGATTTCGTAATAATCTCGTTTTTGTGCCATGCTCTTGCCAATTGTTGGGTGCAACCTTAAACCCTAGTCATCAATCTGCAATGGGCAAGGGCGAAGAGGACAAAAACATGCCGAAAATATCTGGTTTAGACCATGTGGCTATTGTGACCAAGGACCTCAAAGAGAGTCTACGCTTCTTTGAGACCAATCTCGGCCTTGTGTGTACCCATATCGAGGATCTGCCCGAGCGCGGTATTCGCGTTGCCATGATTCCGATCGGCGACACCAGGATTGAGCTCATCGAAAGTCAGCACGAAAAGAGCGAGGTTGCTGCTTTTTTGCAAAAGCGTGGGCCGGGCTTACATCACATCGCCTTTCGAAGCGAGAACGTTGCCAGCGATATGCAAGCGCTGACCGCACAGGGCGTGCCATTTACGACAGACACACCCAGGCCCGGCGCCCATGGATGCCAAGTGGTATTTGCACATCCGAAGGGCACCGGTGGTGTTCTGGTGGAGCTGGTGTCTCAACCTTAAGCTGGTTGCAACACCTGCCCAGCACTGATGGATCGCGCGCGCTGCGTACGTTTCGCTTTACGCAAGCTTTTGCGCTGTCCATCTTCGAGTTCCCGCACTGTACCGACGTAGCGCTCGCGGGTGCCTAAGATGATATCGAACCAGGGTTTTGTCACACACCAGTTGGCATCTTGGTTGGGACCCATGTGGTGATCGACGTGCCACGGCACATGTTTACGTGCCCACTCCGGATCCAGATGTGCTTTTTTGTGCACGCGATAATAGTTCACTGCACCATATACCGCCGCACTGGCAAAAAACGGTGCCACAGCAAACAAGGGCAAGTGTACAATGCCCAACGCGGTCAGAGCGGCCAGTTCTTTACCAGGAGCAGTCCAGCGCAAGAGCGGCTTCGTGTAGTCCACATCAAAACCTTCGTCTTGTCGCGAGTTGCGGTGATGTTCGTGCCAATGAAAGCTAAAGAAGCGCTTCCTATCCTTGCCCACACCGTGCAAAATGTACTTATGAATCGCCCACTCTGCGGCATTGGCATAAAGTAGACCAAGCGGTATTCCAATCATGGCATCACCCTCTTATGATTCTCAATCATATAACAGCTGGCAGACACAAATCATATCCATGGATCGACCAATTTGGACATATTTCGCGTTGCGCATGATCCGCTTCTATCAGGTGGCGATCAGTCCGCTTAAGAGACCGACGTGTCGCTTTTACCCGTCGTGCTCATCTTATGCGCATGAGGCGATCTGCGCACATGGATTTCTGCGTGGATGCTACTTAACACTGCGCAGACTGCTGCGCTGCCATCCGTTCCATTCCGGCGGATACGATCCTGTGCAGAAATAATTTGCGCGCAAATAGGCTCCTGATTTAACATATATATTACCTAGGGGGGTAATAAGATGCGTTTTCATCGACACTTTCTACTTGCTTGTCTGCTCGCTATCGTCATTTCTTGCCAGCAAAACTCAGCACCGAGTCCGGCAGCGCCGAGCTTGGGCGTTGCCACCAATCCAGCTGCGGCGTGGAGCTATGAGCAAGTCATTGATGAAAGCGCGTGGGGAACAGCTTTTCCTGACTGTATTGGGCAAAACCAATCGCCCATCAATATTATTACAACGCCCAATGCCCCTGCGCCTGTGGGATCAGCGCCACAACTCAGTTATCAGAGCAGCTCATTCTCCGTGGTGAATAACGGCCATACCATCCAATTCAATGCAGACGACAACAAAAACTACGTCATGTTCAACGGCGACAAATATACGCTCCGCCAGTTCCACTTGCATGCACCAGGCGAACATCATGTACAAAACGCCTCGTATGATATGGAACTACATTTGGTTCACCAAAATGCCAATGGCCAATATCTCGTGCTCGGTGTGTTGATGCAGGTTCCAACTGGGCCGGCTCCGAACACAACCTCCGATTTTGCCACGGTATGGAGCGAGGCTCTACAACTCGAATCCGGCCCGGCAACCTGCCTCGATGGCCTCCTCAATCCGAGCGGATTGTTACCAACTACAAACACAGTGTATGAATATGACGGTTCCTTAACGACGCCGCCTTGCTCCGAGGCTGTCAATTGGTTTGTTTTTTCATCTCCAGTGCAAATTTCGCAAGCTAACAAGGAAGGCTTTCTTGCCCTAATCGGTGCCAACAACAGAGAAATCCAGCCGCTCAACAACCGAACAATTTATATTTTGCCCGGGATCTAATTATATTTTGCATCGAGGATTGTTGTGCCTTGATGACTGAGTCAATTTTGTTTACCGGCATCAGCGGTGCGCTTGGCCAACTCATCACGCACAAGCTGCACAACAAGGTCCATATCATTGGCATCGACAAACGGCCTTTTTCAGCGAAGCCAGCGAATGTCGAGCTGCATGATTTGGATCTACGACGCAAGTCTGCCATTCAACTCCTCAGCAAAAAGAAAATTGATTGCATTATCCACATTGGCGTCATTCGAGGCGATCGGCCGCGTCGAGAAAACTCGGCTGCCTCCTACTTCAATTTGGAAACCACCACGCAAGTGTTGCGACTGGCTGAGCAACTTGGTGTGCGCAAATTTATCTTCTTGTCCTCGTCGTATCTATATGGGCCATCAGGGCACACCGCCGGATTTTTATCAGAAGATTCCCCCTTGCATGGTGCAGCGAGCATCCCCGACCAGGGAGATTTAGTCGCGCTCGATATTATGGTGCAGTCTTTTTTTTTGGAAGCAACCAAATATCGAGACTGTCATTTTGCGTCCCGTCCACATTGTGGGGCCGCACCTCAATAACGCGCCGACGCGCTATTTAAAGCTCAAAACAGTGCCGACGTTGCTGGGTTATGATCCCATTATTCAGGTTGTGCACGAAACTGACACGGTGCGTGCGTTTGAACTGGCACTCAAACCTTCAGTGCGAGGTATTTTTAATATTGTCGGGGCTGAGCAAGCGCCACTATCGCGCATCATTGAGGCGCGCGGTGCACGCGCATTACCACTGCCGGAGATATTGTTTCGCAAATTTATTAGAGCCGCATTCAGAAGAGGCCTCACCACATACAGGCCCGGGGAAATTGATCATCTCAAATATACTTGCTTGGTTGACGGTTCTCATGCCACCAAAGAGCTCAGCTTCAAGCCCAACAAGACACTGATGCAATCGCTTCACGATCTTGGTTAGGTGAAATAAGGCGCAAAAGCAGGAAATAGATTGGCAGGATCATCACTCATGATCCCATCCGCACCCTTGCGCAAGAGCTCTTTTGCAACGTCACGCTGATTGATCGTCCAGAAATCGATCTTCAGCCCCAGCCTGTGACACTTATCAATAAAACTCTGCTCATCAAATTGAAGCGGACCATATTTGAGGGGGACTTGAACCCGATGTCCCTTGCCGCGAAGAAATTGGCCAACATAGCGTTCGGGAACAAAGAAGAGAGCCGCAACTTCCCAGCGAGAAAGGCCAATCTGACCCTCATAGCCAAGCCCGCGCACAGCGTTGACAATCGGCAAGAAAAAGCTCGTGAGGAGCACGCGGGATGTAGCTTTGTGACGTCTAATCACATCGATGACCGTGGCAACCTTGGTCGTATCTGACGTCTTAATATCGACGTTAAGTTGTACATTGGAAAAAGCATCGAGAACTTCGGCAAATTCAGGCACGTGATATTTATGGCCGGTAAAGTGTCTCTGCACGGAGCTTGGAAAAAGACCCGCGCCCACATTCCATGTTTTGATGACAGCCGAGCTGGTCTCTGCAATCACATCTGGTTGAGTCGCAGTCCTGAAGCCATCTTCGTCATGGAACACCACGACCATGTCATCTTCGGTGCATTGCACATCCATTTCCAGCGCTGTGGCACCATCTTGCAGGCCTTGGCGAAAAGCCTCCATGGTATTTTCTGGCAACTTCAACGATGCCCCGCGATGCGCATAGAGCACCCGATCTTTGGCAACTGCACTTTGCTCCAAACGAGACTCCCTCAAGCAAAACGGCTTACGTAGCGTGTTGGATCAGGCACGCAGGCCGCCTCAAATCCACGACGTCTAATCAGGCACGAATCACATTCGCCACACGCTAGATCTCCGACCGGATCATAACAACTGTGGGTTAGGGAAAAGTCTACACCAAGTGCATGTCCTTTGCGAATAATGTCGGCTTTTGTCATTTGCAAAAGCGGTGCGTGCACGCGCGTTCGTGTACCCTCGACGCCGGCCTTTGTTGCTAAATTGGCAAGTGTAGAAAACGCGTCTAGATATTCTGGCCGGCAATCGGGGTAACCTGAGTAATCGATAGCATTGGCGCCATAAAAGATGTCGCAAGCGCCCATTACTTCGGCAAAAGCCAGGCCGAACGAAAGGAAGATGGTGTTGCGTCCTGGGACGTAGGTGTTCGGGATGGTTTCATCGAGGCTGTTTTTGGGCACATCAATGTTTGCCAGAAGCGACGAACTTACAAATGCCCGTAGATCAAGATCAACCGTGCGGTGATCGATGATGCCCAGCGATTTCACAACTCTTTTGGCTGCCTCAAGCTCCACACTGTGGCGTTGGCCATAAGCAAATGATAGTGCGCAGACTTGAAATCCATCTGCTTTGGCGATTGCTGCCACGGTTGTGGAATCGAGACCGCCGGAAAATAGGACAATGCAGCGTTTCATGTTGCATGCCTTATGAAATACAATGGCGTTTTACAACCACTGCAGAAACACACATCGTGGGCTCTCATTATTCTGCCAAAACTGGAAGGAGCTTTGGTTGAATGGAAAGCGCTCCGTCGAAGGTGTTGATCTTGGGAGATCCAATCTCAATGCAGTTTTTGGAGCGCGTCCAGATCTTAGGCCTGGCATCTGTTTCAGAAAGTTAAAAACCCGACCATCCCTATCGTCGGGTATGACGTTGCCACCAGGCCGGGTGAGCGAGGCGGCATAACCGTGCTGCTGCGTGACAGCCTCTTGGAGAAGCGCCCACGATAGATCCATCGCTGCTCCTGCGCTGAGATGCTCCGCCGGCTGCGAACCCTTGCGAACCTGTGCCAGTATTTTGTTTCCTCTTTGAACTTGTTCTAAAACAACATTAAGATCGTTTGGCAAATTCTCAATTCTATTCTGAATAACGACGTAGTGAATCAGATTTTGCTCCTGTGGACTGAGCGTTTTTCCATCGAGTTGTGAAAGCAGCCTCACCCGCTTTGCCTGAATTTCCTGTCCGGCTTTAAGCCTGGATAATTCGCGTCGAAGCTCAGATCCCTTTCCAAACCAACGTTGAAAGAAGCCCAGCCCAGACAGTTCCTTTTTAGTTGCGCGCTCCCGTTCCCCAAAATTT
>Ga0207042_1017_pt1 | contig 47504 bp, 50 predicted proteins | sample Alteio_BWMinCont_70_FD_153310 | JGI IMG/M metagenome (GOLD analysis project Ga0207042, IMG submission 153310) | Enriched cells from forest soil in Barre Woods Harvard Forest LTER site, Petersham, Massachusetts, United States -... | ecosystem: Environmental > Terrestrial > Soil > Temperate forest >... | reverse complement strand
GTCATGCCACGTGAGCGGCATTCATCTACGTCATATTTGGGGCGATCAAACTGGTAACTTACAAATTCCAGAGACGCGGTCTCATTGTAGTCTTTGATCGGGAATACCGATTGAAAGACTGCCTGCAACCCGCTGTTATCGCGCTGGGTTGGTGCAACATCTGCTTGGAGAAACTTTTCGTAACTCTTTCGCTGGATGTCGATCAGACTTGGAATTTGAAGTTTGGCCTTGATCTTAGCAAAATTCTTACGGGTTGCGAAGTTCTGCTGAATTTCAGTCACCATGGGCTGGAATACTCCGCTACTCAATCGTGTGGAAATGAGCTCGCACTTAACAAGAACCCCCACCCGGTAAGGGGGGGCAATGCCGGGAGGGGGTGTCTTGAATTTAGTTGGGTAGGGAATAGGACTCGAAAGATGATCTGTCAACCCCCAATTTAACCGAGTGTTCCAAATTAAATAAAGTGCGTGACATAGGGGGCATGTGCAACGCTCTTTGTTCGCACCAATTCGACCCTGCGGTAACGCCGTGGTGCTGGGGCCACACGACGCTTTGCCGTGATGCGGGGTGGTTCATGGGTAAATTCAACTTTGTAGGGCTCACATAGGCCCGCCAAAAATAGCTTATCTGGTGAAATCTTGAGTTTCATGCGCATCATGATCTCACCTTCAAGTAGTTTTGCGATGGGTTCGGGAAACCCTTCTTTTTTTAAAAGCAGCTGTCCATGGTCTCGGCGGCTCAAGTAGAACGTGTTTGCGAAACCGATGCCAAAAAACGATTGATAGCCACCCGCGACTTCGCGTCTTCCTAAAACCAAGGGTCCAAACTGGGCGAGCGTCACACGCTCTCTTCCTAAGGCGCTGTCTTGGTTTTCGATGTCGTCACGCTCCCAGGTTCCAGAGATGGAATAGATCACGCCCAGGAGCGCCCAGGCGCCCACAAGAAGCATGACTACAACCAGCAAAACGACTTCAAGCATGAAATGGTTCTACTCCATTTCTTGGATGCCAGCAATCTACTCGATGATGTGATTCTCGTATGCGCTCAGCCGCGCCTGGTAGCGCTGGAGACGATGGCGTTCCTGTACCAGCTTTTTAATTTGCTTACGCACCTCATCTGGATTTGCACAGGTTTTTGTTTTTTCCATCATGGCGAGTTCAAGCTCTTCACGCTCGTCTTCCATCTCTGTTAGTGACTCCAAAGTATTATAGCGGCCCCTACGTTCAAGCGCGCGCTCAATTTGGTTGTGGGCCAACTGCATGGATGAGAGTTCTTCGATGGTTTCGCAGGAAATAACGTCCTTGAGACGTGCCACGCTTACATGAATCGCTTCTACGCTGGGCAGATTATTACTGGGTGGAAGGTATCGCCGGGCTCTCACCGTCTGTTCTGGGTAGGGCGGATCAACGAGGTTTTTTTCCATAAGGGAGGCAGGCCCCTCGTTGTCATCGCCAAGATCATCGTTGTATCTATGAACAGTCACTGTTGGGCGAAATGAAATCGGCATGCCTGTTATTGCGGCGCTCTAGCCATATTGGCGGGATCACTGTACCCGCGCAAGTGCGCCGACAGCGGCGGCGGGGCATGGGGTTCAGCGTCAAGATCCACTAACCGTTCGAGTGCCATAGGAACTATGGGAGGGGGGCGAGGACGACTACGAGGCGTTGAGGCGACCATGGAAGCTGTAACCACGAGGAGAGCAGGGACGGATGATGACGCCACAGCTCCCGACGCAGAAGCTGCAGCGCCCGAACCCCCTATGATCGCCCCTCGACGAGGACTGGTTCGCCGTGGATTCACGTTTGCAGCAACCACAATCACGCGAGAAGGGATGGGTAACGACCCTGGCATATCTGACGCAAAATCACCCCTGCTACTCGCGCTTAATCGCCTGGGGGAGGAATCTGTAGATAGCGCCACAACCGGTATGGGGAGTGTCATCCTTGCTGCCGACACCGGCGTGACCGACAAAAGTCCCGAGGACGCCGCTGAAGATGCAGAGCTCGGTGTTAGAGCGCTGATAGTAGTCGACTCACGCCCAGAGGGGCGCGGGCTTGCGACGATAAGAGCGGCAGGAGCGACAGGAGTGACAGGAGTGAAAGGAGCGGGAGGAGCGCTTGGGGGAGAAGGATTTGCTGCAGGACCAAAGGCTGTTCTCACAGCAGGTATATCAACAGGTCTATCAACAGCTCTATCTGCTACCAACTGCACAGGCTGTTGCGCCTGGTACTGCTGCTGGCCTCTGCGCTTGCTGAGAAGAGCTCCAGCATGGGAAAATTGGTGGCCGACGAGAATCAACGAAAATACAAAAAGAAACTTTCGCATAGCACATCCTTTTTTTATATGGCTGCATGTCCCACAAGTGGCTTTAACAGCTTGCTTTAGGAATGCAAGATAAGTTCCCTCACATAGTTCACTAAATCTCCAATCAAGACACGCTTTACATCCGCTTCACGACGCAACTTAACCTCGGCAAAACCTTCTTTCAAAGACCGACCACCAATAGTTACCCGCACTGGGCATCCGATCAAATCATGTTCAGCAAATTTAACGCCTGCACGCTCGTCGCGATCGTCATAAAGTACTTCGACTCCGTGACCCAGCAGATCGCTATAAACTCTGTCCGCTTCTTGCACAACATTTTCGTCGTCACCAAGGCGAACAAGCGATACTTGAAATGGCGCAATTGAAGCAGGCCAAATGATACCATTGGCGTCGTGATTTTGTTCAATCGCAGCTGCCGCAGTTCGGCCGACGCCAATGCCATAGCAACCCATTTCGATGGTTTGTTCCTTGGCATTCTCGTCAAGAAACGTGGCCTTCAAAGCCTTGGAGTACTTTGTCCCGAGATAAAAGATGTGACCAACCTCGATGCCGCGATGCAGCTTAAACAGCGACCCACACTTACCACAGCGATCACCGTCTTTCGCAACACGCAGATCGAAGAACTCAGATTTGAAATCTCGCCCTTCAGCCACGTGGGCAAAATGAAAACCATCCTCAGAGGCACCAGCAAATACGTCATTTTGCCCGCGCACGGCAAAGTCTGACACGATGCGCATCTTGCCCTCGGCACCAACCGGCCCAGATGACCCCTCAATCTGGCCACAAGCTGCAATCTCAGCGCTTGTCAGCATGCGAATTTGTTTCGCTTCAAGAACTTTCTTGAGCTTGAATTCATTGACATCGTGATGACCAAGACACAGCGCCATGACGGGTTTGTCATCCACCATATACATCACAGCTTTTAAAATCTTGGACTCGGGAATTTTTAAGTACTGGGTGATGTCTGCAATGGTCTTTTTGCCGGGCGTTGCGACTTTTTCACGCGCAGCAACAGGTGCAGGAGATTCGCTTTTCTCTGGGGCAAAAATACGCGCGAGTTCCACATTTGCGGCGTAGCCACAAGAATCGCAAGAAGCGATCAGATCTTCACCAGTCTCAGCCAGCACCTGAAACTCATGGCTTCTGTTACCGCCAATGCTGCCAGTGTCAGCCTCGACGGCACGAAATTTTAAGCCACAACGCGTGAAAATGCGCTGATATGCTTCTTCCATCGCTTCATATGCCTGATAGGCAGCTGGCACGTCACGACTAAACGAATAGGCATCTTTCATGATGAACTCGCGCCCACGCATGAGCCCAAAGCGCGGTCTAATTTCATCGCGAAACTTCGTTTGCACTTGGTAAAGCGTAATAGGCAGCTGCCGATAGCTTTTCACATGATCGCGCACCAAGGTCGTGACGACTTCCTCGTGCGTAGGCCCCAAGCAAAAATCTGCCTGCTTGCGATCTTTAAGTCGCAGCAGGTCTGGCCCATATTCGTACCAACGACCAGACTCTTGCCAAAGTTCTGCAGGTTGCACCATCGGCATCAAGATTTCTTGCCCACCTGCCCGATTGATCTCTTCTCTTATAATGGTCGCTACTTTCTGAACGACTCGCCAACCCAGTGGAAGATAATTATAGATGCCCGCGGCGACCTTGCGGATCATGCCTGCGCGCATCATGAGTCGATGGCTGATGACCTGCGCATCGGCCGGATCGTCTTTCATGGTGGGGATAAACATTTGAGAATGGCGCATTTGGGCATCCTTTGCTAAAAACCCTAAAAACCAACTGCAAAACCTGCCATGGATACGCGCCAAAATGAAGACCGGTTTTCTCAAAGTGTTATTTTTGTCTGCGCTCTTTGCCACATTGGCAAACACTGACCAGATCATTCGCATTGCGGTAGGTCATGAAAAAGGCGTCGTGCACATTAGCGGCCCTGATCTGGAAGCTGTGACCGGCGATGGCAAGGCCATTAAGAATAGCGGTTCGATCAAACTTTCGCCCGGTAGATCAGCAGTCATGCAAGGATCAAGTTCTACCGAGTCACAGCTCGTGCGCATCAAAAGTCCGGGACTCATTACCGTACAGAACCGCAAATTCCGCGGCAATCTCGAGGTGATTTGGCAACATACTGGCGGCACACAGGAGCTGTTGCTGGTGCATCTTTTGCCCATCGAAACCTACGTGGCAGGAATCGTTGCCAGCGAAACCCCCAAAGGCTGGGGTCTGGAAGCACTCAAAGCACAGGCGATTACATCGCGCACATATGCTGTGTGGCAAAAATACCGTCGCCTTACCGGTGACTACCACATGGAATCAACAACCATCGATCAGGTTTACCGTGGCATTGACGCAGAACACTCTTTAGCGGTCAAGGCGACCGAAGACACCAATGGACAAGTGCTCACCTATGCTGGCAGACCAATTCAAGCATATTTCCATGCAGCCTGCGGTGGTCACACGGAGAGTGCAGAAGATATTTGGGGAACCGCGCTGCCTTATTTGCCCGGAGCAAAGTGCGGCTTTTGCAAGGGCAGCAGAAGCTATAAATGGGAGTATAGAATCAACAGACTCAGCCTAAACAGTGCATTAAAGTCTGTCTCGCCAGGATCTGTGAAAGCCATTCGAGCAGGTCAAAAGACTGAAGGTGGGCGACTCAAGACTGTGGAAATCCTCGGTAAAAAGGGCAAAAAGGTGATCTCTGGCGACATGCTTAGAAAGCTGCTCGGCTACAACAACCTTCGGTCTACCCTCATCACTGATATTTCCATCGGACCACTCTTTGCAACGTTCTCAGGCCGCGGGCATGGGCATGGAGTCGGTCTTTGCCAGTGGGGCGCGTATGGGATGGCTAATGCTGGTTATTCTGCTAAAGATATCTTGGAGCATTATTTTCCCGGAACAGAAATTAGAAAAATGTATTAACCCAGGTGTTTCTTAAATGTCATTCAATTCTCTTGGCCTATCAGCGGAAATTCTCCGCGCTGTGAGCGAAAAAGGTTACAGCGAGCCTACACCCATTCAATTGCAAGCCATTCCCCCCATTTTGGAAGGACGCGACCTCCTGGGCGGTGCACAAACCGGAACGGGAAAAACCGCTGGTTTTACCTTGCCGCTCTTACAGCGTTTGCAACTCGCCCCAAAGACGCATGGTCGCCCCATTATACGCGTACTGATTCTGGTTCCGACTCGCGAGCTAGCTGCTCAAGTGGCTGAAAGCGTTGCCACCTATGGCAAGTATTTGCCCTTCCAGTCGGCTGTTATTTTTGGTGGTGTTGGCATTAACCCGCAGATCGATAAACTGCGTCGTGGTGTCGATATTGTCATCGCCACACCTGGGCGCCTGCTCGACCATGTTGGGCAAAAGACCATAGATTTGTCTCGTGTTGAGTTTCTGGTGCTCGATGAAGCTGATCGCATGCTGGATATGGGCTTCATTCGTGATATCCGCAAGATTCTTGCGTTGCTGCCCAAAAAACGGCAGAACTTACTGTTTTCGGCGACGTTCTCTGATGAAATCAAGACGCTCGCCAATGGCTTTCTTCACTCTCCCCAGACTGTCCAGGTTGCCCGCCGCAACACCACTGCCGAAGGGATCTCGCAGGTCATTCATCGTGTCGACAGCAAACGCAAGCGCGAGCTTTTGTCGTTTCTGATTCGCGGTGAGAAATGGCAGCAAGTACTGGTGTTCACTCGGACAAAACATGGTGCGAATCGGCTCTCTGAACAGCTGAATAAGGATGGAATCGTCTCTGCAGCAATTCACGGCAACAAGAGCCAAGGCGCGCGCACGAGAGCATTGGCGGATTTTAAGCGGGGTGCGGTGCGGGTCTTGGTTGCTACCGACATCGCTGCGCGCGGGCTTGATATTGACCAGCTGCCACATGTGGTGAACTTCGAATTACCGAACGTCCCGGAAGATTATGTCCACCGCATTGGACGTACCGGCCGGGCTGGCAGCAGCGGTGTGGCTGTGTCGTTGGTGTGCGTCGAAGAAAACAAATTGTTGAGAGACATCGAAAATCTACTCAAGACCGAAATCAGCAAGAAGGTCATTCCGGGTTTTGAGCCGAAGAGCAGATAAATGGCCGAGTTTTTAAATCAGCTCTCCGCATACGACTTTGTTCTCCCGGACCGTCTCATTGCGAAGCGTCCGCTTGCTAACCGTTCAGATTCGCGCTTGATGGTGCTTGGCAAAAACATGGCTGAGCCCAAGCACGACCAATTTAGAAATCTCTTGCAGTACTTGTGTCCGGGCGACGCATTGGTGCTCAACAATACCAAGGTTTTTCCTGCACGCCTAACTGGCAAAAAAGCGGAGACAGGTGGCAGCGTCGAGATTTTGCTCTCGCGGCCAGAACCGGATGGTTCTTGGATATGTTTGGTTGCAGCGCGTCGGGGGGCTAAACCGGGGACGAAGATCCTGGTGCAATCTTCAAAAATCCCCCTGCCCCCTTTTCCAAAGGGGGAATTAATTGCGACGGTCTTGTGTAAGCTTGATGATGAGCCCGGGGCATATCGGGTGCGATTCGACGGCGACATCATGGGCTTTGCCAATCAATTTGGCGAACTACCATTGCCTCCCTATATTGATCGCCAACCCGATGCGAGTGATGCGGAGCGTTATCAGACGGTGTTCGCGCAAAGTGCCGAACAACGTGCGGTTGCTGCACCCACAGCGGGGCTTCACTTTGACGAGGATATGCTTGAAAAGATCAAAGCAATGGGCGTATCCATTGTTTACGTCACATTGCATGTGGGGCCGGGGACATTTCTGCCGGTACGAACAGAAAATCTTGATGAACACAAGATGCATGGCGAGATATGGTCGCTCTCTAGCGAAGCAGCAGAGACATTGAATCAGACCCGGGCGACGGGTAAAAGAATTGTTGCGGTCGGAACGACGAGCGTTCGACTTCTGGAAACGGCTTCTCAAGCGGGAGAATTTTGCGCGTCCTCTGGACTTTCAAAGCTATTCATACGACCGGGTTTTCGCTTTCGTGCTGTCGACGCATTTGTTACAAATTTTCACCTCCCAAAAACGACACTATTAATGCTCGTCGCAGCGGCGATCGGGCGTGAGCGCATGCTAGCCGCCTATGGAGAAGCCATGCAGGAACAATATCGATTCTTCTCTTATGGTGACGCCTGTTTTTTTGACGTCGTGGACGATGCAAAATGAGTGAATTTTCTTTTGAGCTGCTCAGCACCGATGGCCTCGCTCGGCGCGGACGCATCAACACGCCACATGGCGTTATCGAGACCCCGGTATTTATGCCAGTTGGGACACGAGGCTCCGTGAAAAGCCTCGGCCCGGATGACTTAACCGCTGCCGGCACGCAAATTCTGCTCGGCAACACTTATCACCTCATGCTTCGCCCAGGCGCAGAACTCGTCAAGCGCATGGGTGGGCTGCACACATTCATGTCTTGGAAGGGACCCATTTTAACCGACTCCGGTGGTTTCCAAGTATTTTCACTCGCACAGGGCAAACAAACACTTGTCGAGATCGATGAAGACGGCGTTACCTTTCGAAGCTATATCGATGGATCGATCCATCGCGTCACACCCGAGGTAAGCATGGCCATCCAAATGGATCTGGGCGCTGACTTCATCATGGCCTTCGATCAATGCCCACCCGGCAAGAGCTCACGTGACGATGTGCGCGCAGCGATGGACAAAACCTCGGCGTGGCTCAAGCGTTGCACCGCTACGATGGATCGGCCAAACTCCCGCCTACTGGGGATTATCCAGGGTGCCATCTATGACGATCTCCGCGCAGAACATGCGCAGGAGATCTGTCAAAGCAATCTATTTGGCTACGCCATTGGTGGTCTCAGCGTAGGAGAAGCCAAGGAAGATATGTGGCGAGCCTGCGCCGCAACCACCGCCCATATGCCGCAAAATAAGCCACGTTATTTGATGGGCGTGGGCACACCAGAAGACCTGCTAGATGGCATTGCGCTGGGGGTCGATATGTTTGACTGTGTCATGCCCACCCGCAATGCGCGCAACGGCTCCCTCTTCACGTCTCGGGGAAAAGTATCAATCAAAACTGCCCAATACCGAGAAGATCAAACGCAGCTCGATGAAGATTGCAGTTGCTATACTTGCCGCACATTCTCGAAAGCTTACTTGCGTCATTTATTTGTCTGCGAGGAACTTCTTTTTTATCGCTTGGCGAGTATTCATAATACGCAATATTACTTAACACTGATGACTCAAGCACGCGAGGCGATCGCTCAGGGAAAATTTGATGCGTTTCGCAAAAACCGAGTTTCCCATTGCGAATTGAGCCGCTAAATGCTTTGTATGTGGTGTTTCGATTTCAACAATTTTTAGGAGATTAACCAATGGAACAACTCATGGCTCAAACAACCGGCCAAGGTGGCGGAATGTTTTCTATGGTCCTGATGTTCGGTGCTATGTTTGCCATTATGTACTTCTTGCTGATCAGACCACAACAAAAGCAGCAAAAACGTCATTTGGCACTCATTTCGTCGTTAAAGAAGGGAGATGAAGTGGTACTTTCGAGTGGGATCGTCGGCCGGATTTTTGCCGTAGAAGATCGATTTGTCACGCTTGAAATTGGCGACAAAACAAAAATGAAAGTTTTGAAACAAGCTGTGCAATCCGTCATGACGGGAGCCAGCCAACCGATAGCCAACGCTGAAGAAACCAAATAACCCTGTTGCCACTGAAATTTGTCTGGAGCCGCCATGCACCAAAGCTGGAAATGGAAGTTACTGCTCTCTCTGGGATTGCTTGTTCTTGCAGGCTATCTGCTCGTGCCCACGTACGTCTATTTCTCGCTGACGGAGAGTCAGGCCAAGGAAGTGAGGAAAGAAAAGGGCGCTTTGGCCAAGTATTTGCCCGCGTGGTCACCGAGCGCGCATATCGTTCCAGGCCTCGACTTGCAAGGCGGCATTCACATGGTGCTGGGTGTCGACGTCGATAAGGCACTGACGGATCGGGCGAGCCGTACCGCAGACCGGTTGCGCGAGTTTGCCACAGAGCAAAAAGTCGCGTTTTTGAGCATTGATCCGCCGCAGCTCGAGAATGACGAATTTCGTATTCGCGTGAATTTCAACACAGCTGAAGATCGCAAACAATTTTCGCAGAAAATCATGGAGAAGTTTGGTGATCTGCAAGTGAATTCCGAGCAGGATAAATCGCTTGTGTTACGTCTGGATCCAAACTTGGTGCAGGCGACGCGTCGCGATGCGGTAGATCAGACCATTCATACGATTCGCAGCCGCATCGATAAGATGGGTGTGACCGAGCCAAGCATTTCGAAACGTGGTGAAAACCAGATTCAAATTCAGCTGCCAGGTTATGAAAATCCTGAAGAAGCAAAGAGTCTGATTGGCCGTACGGCACAGCTCGAGTTCCAAATGTGCGATGATGACACAGACTTCCTGACCAAGCTCACTGATTTGCCGACTGGTGTCGAGCTCGTCAAGAGTGCTTATGGAAGACCTGACAACACCGCTGGGCAAGATATTTTCTTGCAGTTTCCCGCGCGGCAGCTCGAGGCTGTACGCACCTATCTGGCTAATAAGGTTCCAGCAGAGCATGCGATTAAGTTTGGTACGGCTACCGGAGAAAAGGGTGGCCCAATGCGTACCTATACGGTTTTCAAGAAAGTTGATCTGACGGGTGACGATCTGGTGGATGCGCGTGTAAGTATGGGATCCATGGATAATCCACGGCCCTCGGTTGTAATTAGCTTTAGCCCAACTGGCGCACGCGTATTTGAAGATCTCTCTGGCAACAACATTGGTCGCCGATTGGCCATCGTTCTCGAAGATCGTGTCGACAGCGCACCGGTCTTTCAGCAACGTATTTCCGGCGGCGCGTCCATCACGATGGGAGGTGCGCGTACACGTGAGGAGATGTTGCGGGACGCCAATCAGCTCTCTCTTGTGCTGAAGTCTGGTGCCCTGCCCGCCCCTGTGACTTTCCGAGAGGAGCGCAGCGTTGGACCATCGCTCGGTGCTGACTCAGTACGTAACGGCATGCGCGCATTCATGGTTGGAACATTCCTCGTCATCATATTCATGATGTTCTACTACCGTGTTTCCGGCTTCGTTTCGATTATTGGTCTGTTCTTCAACGTGGTGCTGATGTTGGCGATCTTTTCGTGGCTGGGAGCTACACTGACATTGCCTGGAATCGCTGGTCTTTTGCTCACGGTAGGCATGTCTGTGGATGCCAACGTCATTATTAACGAACGCATTCGTGAAGAGTTACGGCGAGGCAAAATGCCGCGCTCGGCGATCGGTGCGGGTTATGACGCAGCGCTGAGTGCTGTTCTTGATACGCATATCACGACATTCATTTCCGGTATTGTGCTGTGGCAATATGGCACGGGACCTGTGCAGAACTTTGCGACGACGCTGATGATTGGCACAATGACGTCGTTGTTTACGGCTGTCGTGATTACCCACATTTTCTTTGATATGTTAACCAGAAACGGGCCAAAAGAGCTCTCGATTTAAGGCGCTGGGGCGAGATATGAAACAGATTCGTTTTTTCGATCCGAAGACAGAAGTCAATTTCGTCAAGTATTTTAAGCCTGCGCTTTTTATCGCGGCGCTGATTCCGACGATCTGTGTGGTGAGCATTGCCCTGTTTGGTATCAATTGGGGCATTGATTTCACCGGTGGAACAGAACTGCAGGTGCAGTTTCAGAAAGACGTTCCAGCCGAAGAGATTCGCCAGGTTTTGGAAAAGCTCGGCTTCTCTAAGCACCAGGTACAAACTTATGGCTCTGCGGAAGGCCATGAGATGTTGATTCGGGTGGAGAGACTTTCCACGTTTAAGCCCGAAGATGTGTCTAAGATCGAGGGCATGCTCAATACGCATTTTGCTGGTGCTAAGGTCAGCTTTAGCCAGGATGCTGGGGACCGTTTAATCGTTCGTTTACCCGCCCCAGCGGTTGATGGCACGACGGATGTCGTCGCTGCTAATGCTGCGGTGGAAGCTGAACAACAACAGCTAGCCAAACTGCTTGATGAGCAAAGTGGGTTTCACTTACGCAGAACGAAGCGCATAGGCGAGGCACAGGCAGATATTCGTGATTCTATTGCACGCAGCGAGCCCACACGTGGGTTGGTCACATATACGGTTCACTTCATGGGTGTGTCGGATAAAATTGGTAAAGCACTGTCGGATCACTTCGGAAAAGTTGAGATTCGTCGTGTAGAATTTGTTGATAGCCAGGTCTCTAAGCAGTTGCGTACCGATGGTGCTTTGGCGGTGCTCTATGCATTGCTGGCCATCACTGTCTATATCGTGATTCGCTTCAGCTACCTATTTTCACCTGGCGCGATGGTAGCGCTCGTGCAAGATACGTTTGGTGCGATGCTTGTGTTTGTTTTTGGGCGTTATGAGTTTGACTTGCCATCGGTTGCTGCACTTCTGACAATCGTTGGTGTCTCGATCAACAACACCGTTGTTGTTTATGATCGTATTCGTGAAACGTTGCCCGCTGCAGATGGCAAGAAGCCATTGAGCGACGAGCAGGTGGTGCATTACGTGAACAAAGCGGTGAACGATACGCTGAGTCGAACTATCAACACGACAATGACAACGTTGTTTGCATCGGTATCGTTGTGGCTGCTTGCTGGCGGTGTGATTAAGAGCTTTGCTCTTGTGCTCACGGTTGGCTTGGCACTTGGTGCTTTCTCGTCGACGTTTGCTGCACCTGCTGCCTATCTGTTTATGTGGAGACGTTTTGCGCAACACATGGTGCCGACGCGAACTGAGGGCGAGCGTGGCCTTAGCCGCGAAGACAAAGCACGCGGCGTCGTGTAATCCTGCTGGAATAAATCGTGAGATTGTTGCGCTTCTTGCTCCTTTCGCTTCTTGTTGGTACTCTAGCATATGGCGAAGCTAGGCCTGCAGAGGAGCAACCAAGCCCCTGGCATAGAGCGGTCCAAGTAGGCAGCGCAATTGGTGGTGGCATTTGGAATACACTTGAGATTACAGAACACTTTCATCATCTTAAGTCGGAACCATTCCATTTCGGATCGGCATACCATGCTTATGAGCTATTCGGTCATGGCTCGAATTTGTTTAGCTACGGGCAGGTTGCGGGAACAGACACCATTAACTACGTCTGCTGGTTGGTCGTATTTAATGCCATTGCGGCAGCTGTGCGGTTTCATGAGGTGCGGAAAACAATCGCAAGCGGTGAGGGTGGGCTGGGTAGGATTTTTGTCATGGTTCTCGGCAGCGTCGATTTCCTCGGCCACACGCATGATTTGTTGCAGGCTGCAGTCAAGTTGTGGAAAGCAAAGGCCTAGCCATCTTTCCAGCGCGGTTTTCTCTTCTCCAAGAACGCCGAAATACCCTCTCGCGCATCTTTTAACCCAATATTCTCGACGAGCTTCGTCTCCAAAAACGTCATCGCCCCGTCAAACGAATCATCCATCTGACCCTTAAGAGCTTTGCGCCCCAAACGCAGCACCGCACCAGAATGACTGGCAATCTGCTCCGCGAGTTGAAGCGCCTCAGGCAAAACGCGATCTTTCGCTACAACACGGTTCACAACACCAAGCTCAAGTGCGCGTGCAACAGGCAACATCTTGCCCAAAAACAAAATCTCATGCGCAAGTTTCTGCGGCAAATTCTCATACAAAAACCGCGAGATCACCAAAGGAAACAAGCCACGCTCAGCCTCGGGCGTACCAAGCTTCGCATCCTCAGCAACAACAGCCATATCCGATGCCAGCAGCAAACCAAAACCGCCACCGATCGCTGCACCATTCACTGCAGCGATCAAGGGAACACCAAGATGATGAATAGTCCTAAATAATTCGCCAAACGCCTTGGGAATTTCAGATTCAGAGGTTGCCACTAACTCTTGCAGATCAGCACCAGAACAAAACGCTGATCCCTTCCCGGTTAATACCACCACACGCACAGCTTTGTCGCTGTCCGCATCCACCAAAGCTTGGGTCAACATCCTCGCAGCTTGCACATCAAGCGCATTACGTCGCGCTTCGCGATTCAGCGCGATTACCCGCACATGCGGCGAAACATCTTCAACTACAATGCGCAAATTTAAACCTGCTCCGCCACTTTTCCACGATCTCTTTGATCCCTATCGCGCGGCCCACTCCGGCGACGACGAAACCGCGGCTTGAACTTTCGCGTACCAACCCTGTCTTGCTTGTATGGCTTGCCATCCGCATGGGCCAAAGCCTTCCAGCGCCCTACATCAGTAAGAGACTCGCCCCTGGCCGTGAGGTGCAAGATGTAGAGCAACAATGCTTCCCGAAACCAAGGCTTGCGCAAAATATAATGCGCAGACTTCTGCTGCAGCTTGGCTGGCGAAAACAAAGGAATAGCCGAAAGCAACAGCCGAATCCGATCTTGATCATGACGCGCCAAACGAATTCGGTCCGCCCAATTAACACACAGCCGATCGATCCAATTGCGCTCATTCTGCGTCGACTGCTCTAACGCCTCATAGGCTGGTAGCAGAAGCGCTGCAAAAGCCACCGAAGTCGCAACATCTGCCTTGCGCTCAGATACTGCGTCGAGCGCGCGCAGCGTAGCAAGCCAATATTTCTCTCGTTCTTCGATGCTGCTCGCTAACAAATGCGTGCCGCCCTCTTCAACGGGCAATTCGGCTTTTAGCACCTCAGCCAACTCAGGCATCAAAACATCCAAGATTCCCACTTGCCGACACATTTGCATGGCAAACTCAGAATGTCCCGACGACAGAAGCCGAGTCAGCTCCTCTTGCACCCGAGCAGGCGCGCAACGGGCAATCTCGCCAGCATGCTTCTGCATCGCCGACAACGTATTCTCTTCAACGTTAAATTTGAGCCGGCTCGCAAACTTAATCGCACGCAATATGCGCACTGGATCCTCTTGAAAGCGAATATCTGGATCGCCGATCGTACGAACAATGCCCGCCTTTAGATCATCACGTCCACCCACAAAATCCAAAACTTTGCCTGAAACCGGATCATAAAACAAACCGTTAATCGTCAGATCTCGCCGACGTGCATCTTCTTCGATGTTGCCAAAAACGTTGTCGTGGGTAACCAACAAGTCTTCCGGCAGATCTTCTGCCACGTCTGTGGGGTTTGCACGAAACGTCGCGGTCTCAATAATTTTTCCGCCTGGAAAAAAGATATGCGCAAGCAGAAATCGACGGCCGATTAAGCGGCAATTGCGAAAGACATGTTTGATTTCTTCCGGCTTCGCATTGGTCGCGACATCGAAATCCTTCGGAGATTTCGCTAAAAGCAAGTCGCGCACGCAGCCACCGGTCAAATAGGCTTCAAAACCCTTTGCGCGAAGCCTACGCACCACCCATAGAGCATTCAAATCAATACTGGCCAAAGGAATTTCTGGCTCGCCTATAATCGCCGCTTCAGGCACCATGCCTTCGCCAGCCTGGTCAAAATTATCGCCCTGATTCACGTTCATTCTCCAAATAAATATCTTTTAGCCCACGCAGTGTTAAATCCGGATCCACTTCCTGGATCGATTGCGAAGAGCCCTGAAAAAATCTTGCCAAGCCGCCCGTTGCTAAAACTCTTGCTGCATAGCCGAGCTCACTTTGCATCCGTCCAACCAAAGTATCAATCAAACCGATGTATCCCAAATAAAGGCCCGATTGAATAGCCTCTTTGGTGTTGCGGCCAATGGCATGTTGTGGTGCTGCAAGCTCCACGCGATTGAGCTTCGCTGCCGACCGAAACAAAGCATCGCTGGCGATCTCAATGCCTGGCGCAATGGCACCGCCAAGGTATTCTCCCTGATTGCTCACAACGTCAAGCGTGGTGGCCGTTCCAAAATCTACCAAAATCATTGCTTGCTTAAATTGTTGCCAGGCGGCGTATGCATTCACGATGCGATCGGCACCGACCTCTTTGGGGTTATCTACCAGCACGGGCATGTTGACATGCAAGTTACGCCCCACAGACCATGCACGCGCATGCAAATAGCTTGCACATACTTCGTCAAAAACGCCATCGAGTTGAGGGACTACCGACGCGATAGCGACAGCCTCTATCTTCTCGCGCAGCACTCCACCACGCTCCAAAATTTGCATCATCAAGCTGCCATACTCATCTGGCGTGCCGCGGGGATTGGTCGATACACGAAAGCGGCGATGTAACATCCCGCTTTCATAAACACCAACTACAATGTTGGTGTTTCCAATGTCTACTACAACCAGCATGGGCAGTTGTTTAGCACGGCAGCCAATCCACGTCTACTTCGCTCTCCGCCTAAAAGCCCTGCCAAGGAAGGCTAACGCCAGGAGCCCACTCCCTGGAGCAAAGAACGACATGGCTGTCGGCAAAGAGGTGCAACTACATCGCGAAGGAGCATCCTCGCCATCAGCAACGGCACCGGGCTCGACATTACTGGCCGTCGAGGGTTGGTGTCCAATTGTTGGTTTTGCACCGCAAGCACCCAGCCCTGCACCGACGCTCACGCAAGCCACCCCAATCGGGCATTGCCCTGATATGTCAGGCTTGCAACCCTGGTAGCATTGGCCTTTCCCCGCGCTGTCACGCACGCAAAGCAAGTGACTGGCACACGGAGTGACGTCATCGCATTTCTCCGATAGTTTTGCCAAGTGCATGCAAGCACCACCCCCATCCTGTAAAGGCGCGCAGGACTCTCCTGTTCCGCAAGCACTATCATTTGCACAGCTTGCAAAACATGAATACGCGCTACCGCCAGTCCCAACGCAAAGCAAGTCATCACCACAAGGTCGCTCAGCACAGTTGTCACCTTTGCCAGCCGCTCCGCCGAGGGTGCCAATGGGGAACTTGCAATATCCATCGGACCTATCGCACACATAACCCGCGCTACATCCTCCGGTGCATGCCTGCGCACAGAAGTGCGAAACGCCTTGTGTGCTCGTCTGAGCTACACACGCTAGCCCCGACTGGCACTCGCCAGATACATTGCAAGCCATTCCCATCTGCGCGGAGGATGTTGACGCGGGATACAACACACGCAGCCCCTGCATATCGTCAAACTCAGGATACTGGACATTGAATCCTGCCTGCGCACTCATGATCGACCAATCACACGACGGACACGGATGCCCGAGCCCCACAAAGTGGCCCAACTCGTGGGTTAATGTCGACTGTATCGATACGCAATCTCCCCATTCCGCGCAGGTTGGGGCCCATTTGAATTGCCCGGTGCCATTTAAAATCAGATCAGCGTCATAAATTTCGCGGGAGGGTTTGCTGGAAGTCGGGCAATTATAAGGTGCGACCGTCACCCCTAGAACGCCGTTCCCCCCTCCGCCAACCTTTCGTTTCCATTCATTCGCATCTGTCACCCAAAATATTTCATGGTTGGCATCATTGCTACCAAACTCGCGTGTTGACGCATCACCGATGTAATTCAGCCTCAAGCTCGCGCCGCTCACGGTGTTCCAGGAGTTCATGCTGGCTTTTGCAACATTCATCCAATCTGCTTGGCTCAAGGTGGGCGGACGAATATTCGGGTCAATCTGGACCGGCACATTGGATGGAGTCCCCCATCGTGGTCCCGATTGGTCATTGCAGACACCGCATTCATCATTCTCCCAGTTGCCATCGGCATCTACGCCATTGCAAGTAAAGCGATAGGCCTCACTGGGATGCGGGAAAAGAAAGCATAGCATGGTGAACAGCAGTACTGGTCTCATCTTGCACCTCCGCTTTTCGCCTTTCCATGGATTCGCAGAGCACCTGGGGCGATCACTCTATCAGATAGCGCGATAGCATCACGAATGGCCCCCTTAAATGCGTCGAGCGATGCAAACTGACGGGGCTTGGGTTCTTGCAAAATGGTGTTGCCCGAGGTGCCCGGCTTGGCTTCGACTAAGTCATTGAGATCTTCGACAACCTTAGTTCCATCTGTTCCTCGTAAAACCTTGAACTTGCCAAGACCAACGCCATAGCTCACAATCATGTTGTCGAGCTTGACTCCAAATAGAACCAGTTCTTCACCGAAGTGGTAATGCTGCGCGCCGGAGACGCGCATTACACGGCCATTCAACGCACCACCGACTTGGTAGAGCGTGATGAGATCTCCTGTCCGGGCACCCTTGATGCCGTCGAGTATCTCGAGCGTAGTCAGCGTAGTGATGCGGCCCTCTGCATCTTCCTTCACGCTCTGATCTGCGACTGCGGCATGAATCACGACGTCGCTCTGCTTGGTCATCTTTTCGATGTTATCAATGAATACAACTGTCGCTGATGCTGATTGCGCCAAGCCCAACATGAAAATCAATAGCCCTCGCATGATAGAACACCTCCGCTTAGCGTGGTGTAATCTATTCGAAGCGAGTTATTCTATCCTCTCTTTGACCGAGATGTTCTCGAAGAGGTAAGCACCGCTACCCACTTTTTTCAGAATAGAAGTGGCAGCTTTATACGCAGCTGGGCAATTGTCAGGAACCATCATTGCGTAAGATTCTGCCTTGGCTTTATGCAAACAGGAGATCATCCAGTGCATCCTGGAATGCATACTCTGCTGCACGATCTTGTCGTCGCCCCAGCCAAAGAAGAAAATCCGATTGGCGCGCAGGCGTCCCTGGGTGGAGAGTAAAACACTCTCATCGACGCAGCCAGTCATCAAACCGTTCTTCACCAGCGTAGCCACACCACCGCACATGCGCCAGTCAATGAGGCTCATAAGACCGCGTATCGGGGATAGATCTGTAGTCGTCGAAATTACGATGGAATCCACTTCCAGATAGTCCAGCGTTTCTAGCGACGGACTAACGATCACGTCTTGCTTCCACTTAACGGTCGCCTCACATCGGCAGCGATGCGATCCAAGAGGCCGTTGACAAACTGCGGGGATTTTTCGCCACCAAACCTGCGTGCAATTTCGATAGCCTCATCCAAGATAACGCCAGTGGGCAGATCGCTCGAAAACATAAGCTCGTAAGTGGCAATGCGCAGCACGTTGCGATCGACGATGGGCATTCGTTCCAACCGCCATTTCAGACTGTGCCGGATAATAATTTCGTCGATACGAGGACCATTCAGCTGAACACCTCGCACGAGCGATGAAGCATAGTCGAGGACATCAGGCGGCGCATCAAAATGCGCAAAGAAAGCTTCCACCGCAAGCGAAAGATTGGCGGGGCTCAAGGTATAAAAACCGTTCAACGCCTGCGCGCCGGTGGAGACTTCCACCTGGTATAAGATTTGCAGGGCACATTCCCGGCCTCGACGTCGTATGCCCATCTCTCAAGCTTTCCTTAAATTTCAACTCGGCGCAAAATATCCACTGTTTCAAGCGCGGCAACCGCAGCATTCCATCCTTGGTTGCCCATCTTTCCGCCACAGCGTTCCAGCGCTTGTTCCGTAGTATCCACTGTCAGTATACCCATGGTCAAGGGCACGCCGGTCTCCAGAGAAATCTTCGCGATGCCTTTGTTGGCTTCACTGGCGACGTAATCAAAGTGATAGGTCTCGCCCTTCATCAACACGCCAACACAAACCACCGCATCGTAGCGCTTCGAGCGCGCAAGCTTTTGCGCAACGACGGGAATCTCCCACGCACCTGGCACCCACACGACGGTCTGTGCAGATTTTTCTGCGCCATGTCGCGAGAGCGCACTCAAAGCGCCATCGACAAGCTTTTCCACCAAAACACTGTTGAATCTGCTGGCAACGATCACCATGCGCATCCCATCTGCACGTAGATTTGCCTCTATGATCATCGGCATGCTAACATCCATGGTGTTGCCTATAGGCGATAATATCTGGAATAGAGAGCACACAAAGACAATGCTTTTTGGCAAACTCCACAATTTCTGCGAGCCGTGACATGGTGCCATCTGGATTCATGAGTTCACACAGCACAGCTGCCGACTTAAACCCCGCAATACGAGCCAGATCCACGGACCCCTCCGTATGCCCAGGCCGTTCCAAAACACCACCATCTTGCGCGCGCAACGGGAAAACATGGCCGGGTCGAGCTAAATCAGCAGGCTGACTGCTGTCATCGGTGGCCACTAAAATTGTCCTCACGCGATCAGCCGCAGATACACCTGTCGACACACCGGTCTTCGCCTCAATCGAGACGGTAAAAGCAGTACCAAATTGGTTGTTGTTATCGGAAACCATCATCGGCAGAGCTAAGTCTTGTCTGCGCTTTTCCGTGATGCACAGGCAAACAATACCGCTGCCATTGCGAATCATGAAGTTCATGTTTTCGGGCGTCACCTTTTCGGCGGCTAAAATCAGGTCCCCCTCATTTTCTCGGCTTTCGTCATCCACCAAAATGAGTGGCTTGCCCTCACGCATCGCACCAATCGCCCGCGCGACACGCCCCAAAGGGCCTTGCCCAAACTGCAACAACATGTCTTCCACTTTGAATTGCTTCCTTTGGCTAGGCTTTTAGACCATCCTCTGCCGAAGTCAAATTGGTGGCGAAATGCTGGAGGTATTTGCCGATCAAATCGCTCTCCAAATTCACCCGATCGCCCACTTCTAGCTTAGCAAAGAGCGTTTTCTCCAAGGTCAGTGGTATCAAACACACCTCAAAGCTGCTTTCATTCACCTGGTTCAGTGTGAGGCTCACGCCGTTCATCGTAATGGACCCTTTGACGACGCAAAGCTTCAAAATACTGCGTTCACAGGCGATGCGTAAGCGTAGCGCCTGGCCCTCATACGCCTTCTGCAAAACGATTCCCGTGCCATCCACATGGCCTTGCACCAAATGACCGTGGATCCGGCCAGAAAACGTCAGTGCTTTTTCCAAATGCACCATTTGCATAGGCCGTAGTGAAGCGAGAGTGGTCTTCTCAACGGTTTCAGGGCCGATATCAAACATCAGGCGCCCGATGGGCCCTAGAGCAAACTCCACCACGGTCAAACAAACGCCATTGACGGCGATGCTATCGCCAATCCCGACATCCGAGATATCGAGCTCTGTTTCGATCTCAATGCGTGCAGTTGCGCCGCGATATTCTACGCGTGTCGTCGTGCCAAGCGTATGAATAATTCCTGTGAACATTTTGGTGCCTCTCCTCATGACCGATGGCCCTTTGACACTGAGCCTTATATGTGACGAATCGCGCAAGCTTGCAAGGTAGGTGCTCCATGTTAGCCATCGTTCATTCGGCCACCGTCTTTGGCATTGACGCGATTCCTATTCAGGTAGAAGTGGATATTTCTTCTGGCCTGCCCGGCTTTGCCACAGTGGGTCTTCCGGAGAATAGCGTTCGGGAAGCACGGGTACGGGTACAAGCGGCCATCACCAACTGCGGCTTCACATTCCCTAATGGGCGCATTACGGTCAACCTTGCGCCTGCAAACGTCAGAAAAGAAGGCACCGGATTTGATCTGCCGATCGCGCTTGGCATTCTTGCGGCAACCGGAGCGATTCCAGAAGATACCCTGGCCAACCATTTTGTGTTGGGAGAGCTTTCTCTCTCTGGCGAAGTAAAACCTGTACGTGGTGTGCTCGCGGCAGCACAGGCTGCTTTTGAGCAGAAATCCACATGCATGCTCGTGGCTCCAGAAAATGGCGAAGAAGCATCGCTGATCAAGGGTCTCGAGGTCAGAACCATTGCAACTTTCAAAGACGCCATCGAGTATCTCACAACCAAAGACGAGAAATTTGCTCCAAGAGCGTTTCCGAGCACCACCATACAATCTCTCGAACCTGAACTTGACCTAGCCGATGTCCGCGGCCAGTACCAGGCGCGACGGGCCCTCGAAATTGCTGCTGCTGGCGGCCACAACATTCTGTTTGTTGGTGGCCCTGGTTCTGGCAAAACGATGATGGCCCGTCGCCTCCCTGGCATATTGCCGGAGCTTTCTGAGGCAGAAGCAATGCAGGTGACCCGTATTCACTCGGTTGCTGGTCTGACCTTGGGTGGTGGGCTGATCAGGCAACGCCCGTTTAGAGCTCCACACCATTCAACCACTCGCGCAGGTTTAGTAGGAGGAGGCAGCGGCATTCCACGCCCTGGCGAGCTAAGCCTTGCGACCAACGGTGTTTTGTTTCTCGATGAGCTTCCAGAATTTTCCCGCCATGTTTTAGAAGTACTGCGCCAGCCTCTTGAATCTGGTGAGGTGATTCTCAGCCGCGCAAATTGTTCCTTGCGCTATCCAGCAAAGATTATGTTGGTGGCAGCGATGAATCCATGCCCGTGTGGCCACTATGGAAGTCCACGTCGTAAATGCCGTTGCTCTTATCACGATATCTTACGCTACAAAGCAAAACTGAGCGGCCCTCTGCTCGATCGCATTGACCTACATATTGATGTGCCACCTGTGGAACTCCACGCATTGCAAAGTGGTAGCTCAGGCGAGAGTTCCGCGCAAGTGCGCGAGCGCGTGGAGAAAACACGGCAGGTTCAGCAAGAGAGACTTGGTTACGGCGTCACCAATGCCAATATGAGCAGGGCGCAACTGGTCAAATATGCAACACCAACGCAGAGTGGAAAGAATCTGCTTACGACAGCGATGGAGCGCTTGGGTTTAAGCGCGCGTGCATATGACCGCACGCTGCGTGTTGCGCGAACGATTGCTGATTTAGATTTTTCAGAAATCACCGACGCTGCACATGTTGGAGAAGCGATCCAATATCGCGGAGAAGATCAGAAATTACTTGCGGCTTGAACATCGGAATGGCTGTGATAGTCATTGCTGCACCATGGACAAACGCGGCATGCTTACGTGGCTCTTAACGTTGCTTATTTCGACGGCGACAATGAGCAAGGTTTGCCTCGCCGATGAGCCCAATAACGCGACATCTACGTCGACCTGCGAGGCTCAACCAGGTCTTCCGATATGGGTCAATGCGCTCGGATTTACGAATCTGGTGCTGGGAATAAGCGCCTCTTTGCCGCAAGCCTATAAGCTGTGGAAAGACAGAGATTTCAGCTCATTTTCCCGAATGTCCCTGTTAATTAGCGTCGTCACAGCATTATCTGGTGTCACTTACACAATTTTTCTGGGAAACCCATTCTTTATTACCGGCAGCATCTACGGTGCCCTGTACACGATATATGTACTCTATGGCAAACGCTATCTCCACCGAGACCCGAGAGCGGGGGCAACCGATATACAAGTACCGCATATGAAGATGGTCGAGATCAATTAGTTTTGCGTTCGAATTGCTTTTATTCCGCACCCTGAATTATTTTTAAACAATGAACAAACCCAGCCACGTCCTTCGTGCAAGTCTCCTGTTCGTTCTCCTCTTCACCCTTCTACCGCCAACATACGCCAGCGCTTATGTGGGTTGTCTCGATGAAGACAACAATCCCGTAGACTGGTGGGTCATATTGAAAGCCCCTGCGAGCTACAAGTACATCTATCGCGACGCCAACACACAAGATCCAACTTTTTCTGCACCAAAAGCAAACCTTAACGACCACGCAAGAGGTGCATTATCCAACACGATGAACGCCTTTTATGCGAGCAACAAAAACCCGAATGTTGGTTACATTGCCTACAATGATCAGCCGCCAACTGGCCAAGATCAAGGGGACTTCGCACACGCCAAAGGGCTTCTGGCTTTCGACGAGAATCTTGGGTTTTGGCTCATCCACAGCATCCCACATTTTCCATCCAGTTCTTTGTCGTCGAAATCTTACGCTGGCCTACCAAGCAGCTCGTTCAAATATGGGCAGAGTCTTTTCTGTGTGACATATCCGATAAATGCATACGCTGAAATTGGCGCACAATTGGAAGTGGATGGGCCCTATATTATGCAACGTTATCTGCCGCCAACACTGCAACCACAAATTGATAATAACCTCGCCAATATCAAAATCGATGGACCTCAAACAAGAGTTGCACAACTTACGAGCTTGGGTGGAGTACTGATCACTAGCGTCGCTAAAACCAAACAGTGGCAAATGGATTTCTACGAAGACTTACTGGCACCCACATTGGCTTCTGACCTATTGGTGAGAACATGGATGCTCTCGGGCGAAAACCTCCCAACATCGTGCACGGGGGCGGATTGTCATAGCACGTACTTTAACTATGACGCCGTTCAGCGCCGAGTTAAAGATCCAATATGCAACCGTCTGTGTACCACCGGCAGCGAAGACCAATGCCACTTTGCTTACAGCACGATGCAGGTAAACAAGGTGAAGTTCAGTAGGGATATCGAAATCGCGCACCAAAATGATCACTCCAAATGGGCGATCACCGCCCCAAACTCAGCACATCCCATGGTTTGCATTGGCGATATGAATACCCAAAAAGGACAACGCTCTCGTGGTGGCGGTACGGCTTGCATAGAGGATCAAGCCATGTGGAACGCGTTGTATAGCCTAATCTCAGATCGGGACACCTGTCCAAACGGTTCTTGACTTTTCGGGTTGCCCCTCCATACTGGTCGCCTATGCGTTGCCCAACATTTACATTCCCATTCTTTTTTAGCTTCTTTGCGAAGCTGGGGATGCGGGTGTAGTTAGTCAACACATAAGCCCGAAAAAAGGCCCCAGCGAACAAAAGCTGAGGCCTTATTTGTTGGTAGGGTCTCAGCTCCAAAAGGAGACCCAACGTGAATCAGAAAAACAAAACAATCGAAACACTCCGCACCGAGATAGATCAAGCCGATCGTGCGGTCATTGAGGCGCTCGCCAAGCGAGAGAACTTGGTTGCGCAGATTGCTGAATCCAAGCATGAGAGCGCGCCACAAATTCGCGATGAATTACGCGAAACTGCTGTCTTGCAACATCTCACAGAGCTTGCCGGTGATCTCGGTCTAGATACTTACTTCGTGGGTAAACTCTACCGCGACATCATGAACCATTCTGTACGCATACAAGAAGAACGCTTTCGCGATCGTGTGCCTCCTGAACAAGCAGGCGCGCTGCGTATCGGCTATCAGGGTACCGAAGGTGCCTATAGTTCACTCGCTGCTAAGCAGCACTTCGGATCGTTGGGCAAGGCGCTACAGTTGCGTGGATACGAGACGTTCGCTGACATGATGGCAGCTGTGCGTGATGGGGCATTGGATTATGGCATGCTGCCCGTCGAGAATACCACTGCTGGTTCTATCAATGAGGCATACGACCTGCTCGCACAAATGGACGTAAAAGTTGTGGGCGAGGAGATTTTTAAGGTTGAGCATTGTTTAGTGGCGCTTGAGGAAGTGCATGTTTCGCAGATTCGCCGTGTGCTCTCGCATCCACAAGCGCTTTTACAATGTAGTCGGTTTTTGTCTGGCCTGGAGAATTGTCAAGTAGAGAGCTACGTCGATACAGCGATGGCGGTGCAGAAAGTGCGTGAGGAGCGCAATCTTTCGCAAGCAGCTGTCGCGAGCGAAGAGGCGGCAAGGCACTTTGGTCTGTATGTGATTCAGCGCGATATTGCCAACCAGCGGGATAACTATACGCGGTTTGTGGTGGTGGCGAAGCAAGTGGAAGCGGTGGATGCGCGGGTGGCGTGTAAGACGTCGATTATATTCGCCGTGCGGGATGAGAAGGGGGCGCTGTTGTCGGCGCTGAATGTGCTCGCGGCGCATGGGTTGAATTTGACGAAGCTCGAGTCTAGGCCTAGGCCGAATGTGCCTTGGCATTATTTGTTTTATGTTGATTTTCAGGGGAATTTGGCGAATGACGGGGTTGCGCAGGCGTTGCGAGAGTTGGCGGGGTTGACGGAGTATTTGAAGGTGCTTGGGGCTTATCCGGAGAGGACTGGTGGGGGGAATCAGGTGGGTGCAGAGATTGCCCCCTCACCCTTAATCCCTCTCCCACGGGGGGAGAGGGAGATTTCGGCGGAGACGATTAAGTTGCTCGAGAAGAAAGCTTATCGGCTGGCTTCGCGGGCGACGCGGGTGGAAGATACGCTGATTCAGGTGCAGCACGTCGTGATTGGGGGGGATCGGCCAGTGATTATGGCGGGGCCTTGCTCGGTGGAGTCGCGGGAGCAAGTCATGGCGGTGGCCAAGAAGGTCAAAGAATGTGGGGCGGATATTTTGCGTGGCGGCGTGTTCAAGCCGCGTACGTCGCCTTATGACTTTCAGGGCTTGGGATATGAAGGGCTCGATCTGCTTTATGAAGCTGGGCGGCAATATGGGATGCCGATTATTACTGAAGTGATGCATCCAAATGATGTGAAGAGAGTTGCAGAAAAAGCCGACATTATTCAAATCGGTGCGCGTAATATGCAAAACTTCTCGCTGCTCAAGGAGCTTGGCACCATTGATCGGCCGGTCATGCTCAAGCGTGGGCTCATGTCGACGATTGATGAATGGCTGAACGCCGCGGAGTATATTCTCGCACATGGCAATCAGCGGGTGATTTTATGCGAGCGCGGCATTCGAACCTTCGAAACTGCAACGCGCAGCACACTCGATTTGTCAGCGGTTCCCGTGCTCAAAGAGCGCACGCACTTGCCAGTCATTGTGGATCCTTCCCATGCTGCTGGCACATGGCAATATATCTCACCACTGGCAGAGGCAGCCCTCGCCGTTGGTGCGCATGGAATTATCGTCGAAGTGCATCCGGAGCCAAAGAAGGCGCTGAGTGACGGGCCGCAAGCATTGAAGTTTGATACGTTTGCGGCGTTGATGAGTCGTTTGCGAAGATAGGAAGTTGGTGGAGCTAAGCGGGATCGAACCGCTGACCTCTTGAATGCCATTCAAGCGCTCTCCCAGCTGAGCTATAGCCCCATCGGCAAGGGATTCTTAGTGAATCCCTTCACCGATGTAAAGACCTTTCGGGGGAAAAAGCGCATTACCTAAGACTGCGGAGATGTGCGTCGCTCATGCCGCTGGTGTCTCGGCAGAGAGCAGCTATGGTCCGAGCGCGAAATTCCGTGACATCGCTATCGGTGAAACCGTGTTCAGATCGACGAGCAAGGTCATGGAATTGATTATACAGCGTGGCAAGCCCTCGCCAGTCTGCATTATTGCGTGCCGCGCTCTCAGCATACGATAACCAATATCGCATCTGATCTCTGGAATAGTTCGAATCAAATTGACTGGAATGCGCCTCGTAGTATCGCACAATGGCGAGCACATGAGCCATCCGAAGTTGATCTGCCTGAGAGGGCAGCACTTGCGCCAACAGACGCTCTAGCGTCGCATCAACCCAAAACCTGGCAAGACGCGCTTGCAGCACATGTTCACCCTGAGGAGCCGTCACCGCGGGATCGTAAGTAAGTGCCAACCTCGGCCTTGGCAATGCCGGAGCAGCCGGCCTCGGAAATACCAAAGCACTGCCTCCACTATTCATCGCGAAGATTGGCTGTGCGCTAGACAAAAATAACAGCGCGAGAAAAATTATCGGGTATCGCATAAAGATTACTCCTCATAACTGCATTGAAATCTGTAAAACCGGCATGCTAGATTGAACACATGTCTCTATTTTCACTCACCATCACGCTTTTCTTGATCATGAATTCCGTCGGTCACATTACCGCTTTTCTTAATCTCATTTCCCAAATCCCGCAACCCAAACAACGCTGGATCATCCTGCGTGAGATGCTAATCGCGCTTTTGATCATGGTTTTCTTCTTTTTCTTCGGCAACGTTCTCTTGGCAAGTCTCGACGTGAGCCACTCCACCATCCAGATCTCTGGTGGCATTGTCTTATTCCTCATTGCCATCAAGATGATATCTCCGCAAGAAGATGCGCCGGAAGAAAAGTTCGACAAAGAAGATCCTTTTATTGTTCCGCTCGCCACACCCATGATCGCCGGCCCGTCGATTGCAGCCACTATCATGCTCTATGCCCATACCGAAGAAAGCTCGCAGAAAGTGCTCTTCGGGATTTTGATCGCATGGGTATGCTCCGTGAGCGTTTTTTGGTTCGCCCTGCGTTTTAGGAAACGCATGAACGCCAAAGCTCTCATTGCGGCGGAAAGACTGATGGGCCTCATTCTCACATTGTTATCTGTCGAAATGTTTCTCAAAGGGTTGAAGATTTATATCTTGCTTCGTCCCGTGGCTGAGTAAGTGCCATGAATGATCTCACCATCTTCAGCGCTGTTCTCGCAAAAACACTGCAGCTCTTTTTGATCTTAGATCCCATTGGCAACATTGGCATCATCGCGACGTTGCTCAAGCCCTATGACCTCCCCGGAAAAAGGCGCATTTTAAAGCGAGAGAGCTTATTCGCCCTGCTGGCATTGATCATTTTCTACATCGGTGGCTCAAAGTTTTTGAGCGCATTGCATATTTCCCAAGCAGCGATCGAGATTACCGGCGGCATTATCTTTATGACTTTTGCCGTACACCTGCTGTTTCCCAAGGCAAAGCCCGAACTTCATGCCAAGCAGGAACCTTATGTAGTACCGATCGCAATCCCGCTTTTCGCCGGCCCGTCGAGTTTAGCGACGGTGATCTTATATTCAAATGACGCGGTAGACCCATCGCACACGATTATCGTCGTCAGCGCGATTTTCTTGGCGTGGCTATTAGCCGCAGCCATTTTGGTGCTGTCGCCAAACTTCGTCAAACTTTTGGGAAATACTGGATTAAAAGTATGTGAGCGCATCATGGCGCTCATCTGTGTGTTGGTGGCCGTCAAAATGCTCTCTGGCGGCATCACCACATTTTTACATTCGTACCTTTAGGCAACAGGCAGAACGCTTGCACTCACGCGATCATCAGAACCGCGGGTGTATGCGACCACACCATCGATCAAAGCAAAAAGCGTATGGTCACGTCCGGTGCCCACATTGTTCTTTGGCTTAATCTTGGTGCCGCGTTGGCGTACCAAAATGGTGCCGGCCCTTACAGGCTGGCCATCTCCGCGCTTCACGCCCAAGTATTTGGGATTTGAATCGCGACCGTTACGGGTAGAACCCTGACCTTTCTTATGTGCCATGATTACGCCTCAATCGATTGGATTTGGATTTCGGTATAGCGCTGCCGGTGACCGATGGTCTTATCAAAACCCTTGCGGCGCTTCTTCTTATAGACAAGGATCTTTTCGCCTTTCACGCCCTCGCCATCTGCGCCCATGTGGCTCACAATAGCTGTCACTTTGGCGTTTTCGACGTAGGGTTTGCCGACCTGGTAAGACTCGCCGCCCAGCATCAGCACGTGATCAAACACGAGGGTATCGCCCTTTTGTTTGTCGCGCATCAAATCGATCTTGAGTTTCTCGCCTTGGGTTACTTTATGCTGCTTCCCACCGGCTTCAATAATTGCGTACATGCTTAAAATCCTTGCGCTTTTTGGTTAACCCGAGCAAACGGCCGTGATCACACTGGGGCTCACTGGGTGGCAGAACGCGCATCAAACCGTATTTGGGCGGGGCTGTCAAGCGAGGATCGGCGGTTGGCGGTATTAGGTCATAGGGTGATCAAATTTCTCATGCCGGTATCAACACGTGAATATGTGCTCGCCTTTCAGCAGGTCGTTTTGCTTTAACAACAATCTCGATATTCTGACCCAGCTCATTCAAGAACCGAAACAGACGCTCTGTTGAAAACCCCGAAACCTTCCCGTTAAGGAGGGCAGATATTTTTGGCTGTTCAATTCCCAGTAGCTTGGCAGCTTGCGCCTGCGTCAGTTGACGTTTCTCAATGATATGACTGATTCGACGAATAAGTTCCGCCTTAGCAAGTACTTCCTCTGACTGATCATAGCCAAGATCTTTGAACACATTACCGCTGCTTCTTACAACTTCATTTCTGTTACTCATTTTTGTTTCCTATAACGCATATCCCATCAAATCTTGCACTTCTTCTGGAAAGTCTCTGAGGTCCTTCTTGCTTGATCCAATCCAGAAAAGCTGTTGGCCCCGAGGTGAAGGCTTTGCGAATCCGTTGGACCTACCATTGATTTTCAAAACACTTCTAAGCTATCATAAGAAGCAACGTCTAACGGGTGGTTCAAACATGAAACAGCTACTTACTTTCTTCGCATTTTCAAGCCTGATTCTTTTTGGTGTTATTGGCTGTTCTTCGTCGACAGGTATAGCTTTTAACCAAGTCGGTTGCTTCGTCGATAACCTATCCGGTGGTGGCAACTACTATTTCTCGCAAACCCAAAATGCGGATGGTACTTATAGCTACTCAGAAACCGATACCAATGCGCAGGGCGTCATAACCCAATACAATGGAATAGCCACAATCGCGGGCAACCAAGAAATCGATCAGGTAACAGGCGGAGCGGGCGTTGGCAGGGTAACGGTTTATAATGTGACTACGCCCGACGCAAACACGATTACTTACACGGTGGTGTCCGATAGTTCCGGCGCTACACAGCCTGGCACTAGTTACACCTACACACGAACAACTTGCAGATAGCATTGACAACCTCGAGCCCACCATGAAAGGGTTAATCTGGTTGGGAGTTACTGGATACCAGACCGCGTAGTACCAAGAGAAACGGCAATACCAGCAGCGAGATCAGCTGCGACGTCGATAGCAAGCCGTTAAACCATAGGCCGCGTTCGATATCGCCACGGAAAAATTCGGAGAAGAATCGCCAGATGTTGTAGGCGATCAGTAGGTTGAAGAAGACTTCGCCGAAAAAGCGACGATGCTCGTAGCGCATAATTACGAAGATAAAAGCGGCAAGGCCAAACGCAGAGTCGAAGAGTTGTATCGGGATGTTTGCCTTGCCGTAGCAGCAGCCTGCAGCATAGCAGCCTAGGCGTCCGAGGAAGATGCCGAAGGCTAATCCCGGGGCTGCGTAGTCACCGTAGGCAAGTGGATCGAGAAGGCGGGTACGGTAAACATAGGTTGCTGTGATGACAGTGGATACAAGTACGCCGCCATCGAAGACGTAGCCGGGTTCGAATAGGCGGGCCCAGTGAAATGGGTCGTGGTGGAGGAGATCAAGAACGCCGGTGGCGGCGTGGCCGTTTGGTAAGACGTGGCCTTGGGACTCGAAGAGGACGTGGAAGAGTTTTGAGCCGAGTAAGGCGGAGAGGACGGCGATGGAGAGGACGTCGGTGATTTCGCGCCAGGGGCGGTGATCGCGACGCGCGAGGGTGATGGCGATGCATAAGGCGATGACGTAGCTGGCGGTGGTGGCGATCGCGTAGGCGTGTGGCATTTGGCGGGAATCTTTATTCCATTGTGAGCAGGAGGGCGCCGCTTTCTACGGACTCGGAGGGCTTGGCTAGTACTTCTTTCACTGTTCCTGCTTTTGGAGCGCGCAGCTCGTTTTCCATTTTCATCGCTTCTATCACAATCAGCCCTTGGCCCTCTTCCACGCGAGAGCCGACTTCCACCAGTACGCGCAGCACTTTGCCGGGCATCGGTGAGGTTACTCGAGCTGTACCGCTCTCCGATGAGCGCGTGGCTTGCGCCTGCTTCATCTTCTTGCGGCGCTCATCGAGCATGTCGACGCAAATCACTCGACCGCGCACGCGTACGCCAAGGCGGCCATCCAGTGGATCTTCCTCGTTCAGCCTCTCGAGATCAATGTCATAGCTCTTGTGATCAATCAGAGCTGTCACAATCTCCGACTGCATCGAATACGCATCTACCGCGTAGGGCTTGCCATCCAAATAGACGGTGTAAAGGTGAGGATTATCTTCATTGTTCTCCACCTCCACCACATGCTCAGCGCCCTCGACGGATCCAATGAACTTCATCTTCGCCATGAATGTCCCCCTTGCCTTGCAACACGCCATGGAGACAGCGACATTGTCCTTGCATTGTGAGAACCGGGGGCAACACGTGCTTGCATTTGTCGCTCGCGCTCGAAGCTAAACAACGCTGCGCCAAGTAAAGCAACGATGCTGTGCTCTTCTTCACACCATCGCGGATTCTCTCGCTGATGCCGTTCAATCACTGATGTGTCGTAGTCTCCTTTTACAAAGGGCTCAAAATTCAGAATCTGACGCAGAAACATGGTGTTGGTCGTACACCCTTTAATCGTAAACTCCGACAGCGCTCGATCAAGACGACGAATCGCACTATGACGCGTTGGACCCCAAGCCACCACTTTGGCAATCATCGGATCATAATCTCCAGTCACTTGCGAACCGCCATAAATACCAGTGTCGGTACGCACAAAAGGACCTGCTGGCTGACGAAAATGGCGAACCAATCCGGGCGTCGGCAAGAAATTATTGCGCGCGTCCTCGGCGCAAACACGGGCTTCAACCGCCCAACCATTGGCAGCAATTTGTTGCGTCTCAAAGGGCAATTTTTCGCCGCGTGCCACACGTATCTGTAGTTCCACCAAATCAAGGCCAGTAATCATCTCGGTGATGGGATGCTCCACTTGTAATCTGGTATTCATCTCCATGAAGTAGAAGTTGCGATGTGCATCCACCAAAAATTCGATGGTACCTGCACCCACATAGTCCACAGCCCGCGCGGCTTTACGCGCAACCTCGCCCATGCGCGCGCGCATCTCTTCAGTGACAAATGCACTTGGTGATTCCTCAATAAGCTTTTGATGTCGCCGTTGCACGGAGCATTCGCGTTCTGCAAACGACACCACATTACCATGGCCATCGGCAAACACCTGCACTTCGATATGGCGCGGCTTTTCAAGGTATTTCTCAATGTAAACTGCATCGTCGCTAAAAGAATTTTTGGCCTCGCTCTTCGCACCTTGAAAGGCTGAAACAAAGTCTTTGGCTTGATCGACTTTGCGCATGCCTTTTCCTCCACCACCGGCGGCGGCTTTGATCATGACCGGAAAACCAATTTCGTTGGCGTAGCGAAGCGCTTCATCTGCATCGGCAACTGGCTCTTCGAGTCCGGGGATTACCGGTACGCCCGCACGACTCATGAGTTGGCGCGCGCCAGTCTTGGAGCCCATGGCTTCCATTGCGTAAGGTTTTGGACCGATGAATACCAATCCCGCGTCAGTCACAGCCTTGGCAAAAACAGGGTTTTCCGACAAAAAGCCGTAACCTGGATGAATAGCGTCGACTCGCGCGCGCTTCGCGACGTCTAGAATGCGCTCAATATTTAGGTAGCTTTCTCTCGATGCTGCTGGGCCAATCCAATAAGCCTCTGTCGCATAGCGCACATGCAGTGCTTTTCGGTCTGGATCAGAATAGACAGCCACTGTTGGCAAACCCATATCGCGACATGTGCGCATCACGCGTACAGCGATTTCTCCGCGATTGGCCACCAAGACTTTCGTAATTTTCGCCGACGGCATATGCGAGGCCCCTTGATCTAGAGCGGTATATTGCCATGCTTCTTCGACGGCATATCGTCACGTTTGTTTTTTAGCAACATGAGCGCCTGGCAAAAACGCGGGCGCATGTCTTCAGGAAGTATGACTTCATCGATATAACCAAGCTCGGCTGCCTTGTATGGGTTTTGAAACTTGGTGGAATAGTCGGCCACCAACTCTTTGTAGCGCTGCGCTTTGTCTTGCGCTGCGGCAATTTCTTCGCGCATGACGATATTTACCGCGCCCTCTGCACCCATCACAGCGATCTCGGCGGTGGGCAATGCGAAGTTGAGATCTGCGCGCAAGTGCTTGGGTCCCATGACGCAGTAAGCGCCGCCATAGGCTTTGCGCAAAATGACTGTCACTTTTGGCACCGTGGCTTCAGCATAGGCATAGAGAAGCTTTGCACCATGACGGATCACACCGCCGTACTCTTGCTCTGTGCCAGGCAAAAATCCTGGGACATCTACAAACGTAAAAATCGGAATGTTAAAACAATCGCAAAACCGCACAAAGCGTGCAGCTTTGTCGGAGCCATTGATATCGAGCGCACCTGCAAGAATCTGCGGCTGATTGGCGACGATGCCGACGGTGTGGCCCATTAAACGGGCAAAACCAATCACCATATTAGCGGCGTAACTTTCTTGCACCTCGAACAAGTAATGCTCATCGACAACACCACGTATCACTTCACGTACATCATAGGGCTTATTCGGCTGGTCAGGGATGATCGTCTTTAGTTTTTCATCACGGCGTTCTGGATTGTCGAGACAAGTGATGTGAGGTGGATCTTCTGCATTATTGGAAGGCAAATAAGACAAGAGCGTGCGCAAGCCATGTATTGCTTGGGTATCATCGTCAAAAGCAAAATGCGCAACGCCGCTTTTTGTGCTGTGGGTACCTGCACCACCGAGCTGCTCCATTGTCACGTCTTCGTGTGTAACTGTCTTGATGACATCCGGGCCGGTGAGAAACATATAGCTGGTATCGCGCACCATCAAAATGAAGTCGGTCAGCGCTGGAGAATAAACGGCACCTCCGGCAGAAGGGCCCATGATCACCGAGATTTGCGGAACAACGCCGGATGCCAGCGTATTTTTGCAAAAAATATTTGAATACCCCGCGAGCGAGGCCACACCTTCTTGGATGCGTGCACCGCCGGAGTCACTGAGGCCAATCACCGGAGCGCCAGTTTTCATCGCAAGTTCGTAAATTTTGCAAATTTTCTGGGATACAGCCTCGGAGAGCGAACCGCCAAATACGGTGAAATCTTGCGCGTAGATGAAGACCTGCCGCCCTTCTACTTGCCCAAACCCTGTAATGACGCCGTCACCAGGAACGATTTTATCGGCCATGCCAAAATTCAGACACCGATGGGTGCGAAAGCGATCCATTTCCACGAAGCTTCCGGGATCAACTAGGAGCTCTATGCGTTCGCGAGCCGTCAATTTGCCCGCCTTGTGCTGCTTTTCGATGCGATCCTGACCACCGCCAAGCAAAGCCTCTGCGTTCTTAGCTGCCAGCTGCTCTCGCAATGCTGTATTGCGCTCAAATATCGTCGCCATGCTGCTCAACACCTCAAAGCATAGTGATAGCGATGGATGCCTATCGCAAAACGGTGATAAAGACAAATCGGTAGATCGCCGACCTCAGGCGGTCCTTGCGCGATTGCATTTGATGTGATTAATTACCCGCATGAGCGAGCCGGATAAACTAGATATTATTGCCATCCAACAATCACTGCTTTCGATGCGACCCAAAGAACGCCTGGATGCGCTCATTAGCCGGCCAGACGCGATGCCTGTGGTGCGTGCGTTGCCTGCGCAAGATGTCCTGATTTTAATAAAAGATATCGGCATCACCGATTGCTTAGAGTTTTTGGAACTTCTCTCCCCGCAGCAAGTGCAAGAAATCCTGGACTTAGACGCCTGGCAGGGACCAAGCATTTATCCCACCGCCATTGGCCCTTGGCTAGCTGCTCTGCACATGGCCAATCCCCGACGTGCTGCGCAAACATTCTGCGCGCTCGACATCGCACTCAGCGGCTTCTTATTCAAGCAGTATACCCGCATTTATGAGACCGCTGATCTTGACAACGTCAACGACGATTCTTCCATCCGCAGTGACACTCCCGATCGCCACTATACGATTTTCTTCGACGATTCTGCCCCGGAGCAGGATCTGGTGCTGTTTTTAAAACAAACAATCGAACAACTCTACCAGCGTGACTACAAGTTCGTACTCAGACTCATCGAAACCGCCCGCTTTGAAACAGCCTCAATGCTTGAAGAAGAAGCCCTTCGCTGGCGCGACGGCCGCATGCAAGACATGGGCTTCCCCTCATTCGACGAAGCCTCTTCCATCCTAGCCTACATAAGTCCGAATCTCCCTCTCCCGCAAGGCGGGAGAGGGACCAAGGGTGAGGGTGATTCTTCCCCCCTCCCCGTCCCCTTCACCATCCCCCCAGACTGGCGCAACTTTGTGGTCCTCAACCGCGCCCTACAAAACGCCTCCGACGACGCCAAACAGCGTTTCGTCAGCGAATTCGTCAACACCGCCAATTGCCTACAACTCGCCCTCAAACAAAACCTCGGCGATTCAGACTCCCTTCGGGAAACCGTCCGCCGCGTTGCATCCACCATCGAGAAAGCCTTAATGCACCTCAGCAAAGGAGATGACTCGATGCTGTCCGGACTTCTCCATCTCTCGGCGCGCAAGCTCTTTCAAATCGGTAATTCACTCCGCCGCCCGGAATGAAAATTTCCGCATAACGATTGAAGCAACAAACCCGCTATCAGGTGGAAAAATGTTGTTTCAGACTTCCTTGCGCTTACTGTTCGTCTTCATTGTGGCTATGTTAATTGCCGCGTCTTCCTTTGCGGCGCAAAGAAACGTGATTATTGTCTTTAAAAACGCCCAGGCAGCCCAAGGCATACGCGCTTTAGATGCATCCCTCGGCGGAATCGCATACTCCTACAGCATCATTCCCGCCATCGCTCTCTCTGTGAATGACACGCAGTTAGCCGCATTCCTTGCTGACCCAACTGTTGCTAGCGTGTACGACGATGTTCTTGTTCATGCATCGCTGGATAACAGTGTTCCTCAGATTCAAGCAAATTACGTGCACCAAGCGGGGATTATTGGTACCGGCGCCAAGGTATGCATTGTTGACACCGGCGTCGATCAAACCCAGGTTTCGCTACCAACACCTCTCAATCAATATGACTTTGTCAATTCCGACAACATCGCGGACGATCAGAATGGCCATGGCACCCACGTTGCTGGAATTGTCGCGTCCCACGATAGCGTCTACACCGGGGTCGCACCGGGAGCCAATATTTATGTAGCAAAAGTCCTTGGTGCTTCAGGTTCAGGATCAAGCTCCACCGTCATTGCAGGTATCGACTGGTGCGTGTCCCAAGGTGCCCAAATTATCACGATGAGCCTTGGCGAGGGAAATTACACTGGCCACTGCGATTCAGATCCCGTTGCCATGGCAGGAAACAATGCGTTTACCCAAGGCATCGTCGTTGTGGCCGCTTCCGGCAACGAAGGCAACGGTGATAGCCTTGACGCTCCCGCTTGCGGCAGCAATGTCATTGCGGTTGGCGCTGTCGATAAGTCTGATGTCATCGCCCCCTACTCTAACAAGGGCAGCGCACTCACGGTCGTAGCTCCCGGGTCTTTGATCACTTCTACACATCTCGGTGGTGGTTTTATCACGATGTCTGGCACATCGATGGCCACGCCGCATGTCGCTGGCGTCGCAGCGCTTTTGCTCGGGGCGACCCCGTCACTGACTGCTGCGCAAGTACGGACCAAAATAACCACCACAGCAAAAGACTTGGGAGGACCTGGCTTCGACACAACCTTTGGCTATGGCCGTGTTGACGCCTACGCGGCGGTCTTCGGTGGATCGCCTCCAGGTGGATCTACAGGGGCACCACCTCTGGCAGCTAACGGAGTTGCTTCCGCATTCAGCAGCTTCCTGCTCGTCACTTCAGCATTGATGCCCGCTATCGCGGGAGCGCTTTTGCTACTCTCTCCTTAGCTCTTTGCTGGACAACCTGTTAGCAACGTCTCGTTGCTGGTGCCGATGAGCCTCTCCAACAAATGCGCGAGTCGATAGCCTGCCAAAGCAATCTGCTCGCGCACGAGACGCTGACCATTCTCTCGATACGCTTTATCCGGCGATGACCCTTCGGGAAGTTTGTAGACATTCTTCTTGCTCAGTAAATAGCTCTCTTTCGCCCACGTGCTGTAAGTCATGTTGCTTGCTTTGCTCGCCATCTTCTCGCGCGGAAATTCCTTTGTATATTGTGCCGCCATGGATGGCACTTTATCCATCCCGACGGCTTCAAACTGCCCGAGGCCAATGTCCCAATAGATGTGCAGGTTCATAGGCTTGCCATCTACCATAATGTGAAAATCGTTGCCCCCATGATCGCCATGGGGACGCAATGGCTCCAAACGAGTGATTGCATGCAAGGGCTGGTGTATGTCACCGACAAAGTGCAAAAGAAAGCGCAGCATCATGGCTCTCGCTAACTTGTCTTCATGCTGGAGAGCAAACGTGCTCTGGCACAATGCCCAAACAATATTCTCGTTGGATAAACGATCTGCTCTCAAGGTCCGATTCGTCGCGAACGGCTGGTCGACGTAATGCCATCGTTCGAATGCCTTCCAGTCGGATCGTATATGGTCAGCCCATGTTGCTGCTTTGACGAAGGTATTATCTGCGGGGTAAAAAGAGTCGAGCGACGAAATAAGCGCATCCGCTTTTGCTTTCACATCGGGGCTCAGAGAATTGTAGGCAATTTGCGCAACGATAGCATGGCCCATGTCGTTCCAGCCGAATACATGAAAGCAAAACAAAAAAGTGTTTAGAAGAAATAGGCGCTTCATTGGCAAATCCTCGGGACTAAAAAATCTCTTGCGCGCGTTGCTATCGCACCAGGAGAAACTATGAAATACCCAAGCACACTCTTTTTGCTCGGAGCTCTTTCTTCAGTCGCAGTATTCGCTGCTCCCAGTCAACCCATTGGTGCATCCAGTGGTACTGCAGAGGCAAGGGCAACACGATATGGCGCACGTGTCGCGCTCAGAGGTGACGCTGCAAAACTGATCTATGATTCGATGAGCGATGTCCAGCAACAAGGCCCCACATTGGGCTCTCCTGTCGTCTCACAAAGGAGAGTAGGGTCCAATATGACGTGCCAGGTGTTGCCGGAAATCATGATACACTATGTTTGCTATTTTGACGTCCGCACCGATGGGGGGGTATCAAACCCTGGGTAGCGACTGCGCTAAAGCATATGAACTGGATCCACATCGATGATGAGTCGACACTTCGCCTTGCGGATCGTTTTTTCCAGCTCGCGATCTGCTCTCATCACATCAAGCACCTGCGCGCGCACTTTTGTGTTAGCTGCACGTAGATAAAGCTGAAATCGCCACTTGCCTCGCAATCGCTCATACGCAGCGGGAGCGGGACCGAGCAAGTGGCAAACTTGTTGCAGCGCTGATTGCTTAATTGATTCGCGAAGAGAAACACCAATCAGCTTCGAGATCTCCTCCGTTTTCTCGAGCACATCCCCATCGAGACGCAAGAGAGCAGCCCGAGAAAATGGCGGCTGTGTCGCCAGCTTACGCGACTCTAGCTCAAGCGCCATAAACCCCTTCACATCGTGATGCTTCGCAAACGCAATACTCGGATGCCCCGGATTAAACGTTTGCACTATCACACGCCCCTGCTTATCACCCCGACCTGCTCGACCAGATACCTGTGTCAGCACCTGAAACGTGCGCTCCGCCGCCCGGAAGTCTGGCATGGCGAGACCGGTATCAGCGAGAATGACGCCAACCAAAGACACCCCGGGGAAGTCATGGCCCTTGGCCACCATCTGCGTGCCAATTAAAATGTCAGTGTCGAGACTCTTCATATCTGTCACGATTTGCTGCAACACACCGGTTCTGCGCACCACGTCTCGATCGAGACGCGCAATCTTTGCCTCGGGAAAGCATGCTTGCAGTTCAGCCTCGATTCGCTCCGTGCCCAAACCGAAAGTCATCACCGGACCTTCGTTGCAAGACGGACAAAATGGGCCAAGTTCCTCACTATGATCACATTGATGACAACGCAGCAAATTTCTACTCTGATAGTAAGTGAGTGACACCGAGCAATGTGCACATTGTCGAATCTCACCACACGCATCACATACTGCAAATGTCGCATAACCTCGTCGATTGAGAAAAATCAGCGCCTGCTCTTTTCGCTCCAGCGTTTGCACCAAAGCTTCTTTGAGCGGACCAGACAAAATACGCCAAGTGCCACCGTCGGTTAACGAGCGATCTCGCGCCACCATTTCTTTGTGTTGCGCCCGCGCACGTAGATCAATCACCTCGACTTTCGGAAGTAGTCCATTTCCCCCGATGCGATTGGTGAGCTGCAGATGCACAAGTCTACCAGCTTGCACATTCACTAAACTCTCCAACGATGGCGTCGCTGACCCAAGAACGATTTTTGCGCCTTCGTGACGCGCACGCCAGAGCGCCACGTCACGCGCATGATAGCGAGGCGTCTCGTCCTGCTTAAAGCTCGCGTCATGTTCTTCGTCAACGACGATTAGCCCAAGACTGGGCATGTTGGCAAATAACGCCGAGCGTGCGCCGATAACAACCCGAGCTTCCCGAGTACTCAACGCAAGCAAAGCATCTCGTCTCTTTGCCTGTGTGAGATTTGAATGCAGGGCAACAATGTCTGTTTGAAGCGCGCCCTGAAACTCTGCGACCAACTGGGGCGTCAGAGAAATCTCCGGAACAATCACCAACACGCTCTTATCTTGCGCGAGCATCGCCTTGGTGATGGCAATATAAACAACGGTTTTGCCAGAACCTGTCACGCCCTCCAGCAGAAAAGATGATGCTTTCCCATCAAGCACAGCATTCACACACGATTGCTGCTCTGGTGTCAAAGTTCGTTCCACTCCCGGTCCACTTGATCGGCTCTGGGATTTCTTTCCAGCTCGCCGCCTGCGAATGGCAAAATCCTGTTTTCCACCTTTGGCCAAATCTGGCGGAACGCACATCCGCAGGGTCTCTCCCAGTGGTGCCATGTAGTATTCAGCCACAAAGCGGCAAAGATCCATTTGGGCCGGACTCACGATAGGGCTCTCATCCAGTACCCGTTCAATAGGTTTAAGTGTAAAGCCCTCTGGCGCCCGTACCCTAGCATCCCGCGTGACAACCCCCACGATCTTGCGCGTCCCTACGCTCGCCACGACCCGCTTACCCACCATCGGGAACCTCGTCATTGCCGCAGGTATGGTATACGTCAGCGCATGGGGTACCCCCACCACCGGAACCGCAATTTCGATGAGATGCTCTGTTTGATTGATTGACATGGGATTTTCAGCCTACCCGGCTTGAAATGTTTAAGCAATCTGCCATGCTCCGCCCGCTTGATTTTTAATAGGAGTACGTGCACCCATGGCAGAGGCGCTACTAGACGGCAAAATCACCCAGGTGATTGGCCCCGTTGTCGATGTGGAATTCCCACAAAATGGATTGCCCAAAATTTTCACTGCGTTGACCGCGTCGAGTGCAATCGTCAGCGCCAAGGAAAATAATCTGGTGCTTGAAGTGGCCCAGCATCTTGGTGAGAATACCGTGCGCTGTATTGCGATGGATGCCACCGAAGGCCTTGTGCGCGGTGCCAAGGTCAAAAATACCGGTGCACCCATCATGATGCCGGTTGGTAAAGCAACGCTTGGGCGTATTCTTAATGTGGTAGGCGAGCCGGTCGATGAGCAAGGACCAGTCGGCACTTCAACATTTGCCCCGATTCACCGCGAGCCACCAAGTTTTACTGAGCAAAGTACTGAAGTCAGTGTGCTCGAAACTGGCATCAAGGTTATCGATCTTCTTGCCCCCTATTCTCGAGGCGGAAAGATTGGTCTTTTCGGTGGTGCAGGCGTGGGTAAAACCGTGCTCATCATGGAGCTCATTAACAATATCGGTAAGGGCCACGGTGGGCTATCTGTATTTGCCGGCGTGGGTGAGCGAACGCGTGAAGGGCGTGACCTTTACAATGAAATGCGTGAATCCGGCGTCATTAAAGTCGATGAGCACACCGGGAAAGTGAACTCTGAAGACAGCAAAGTCGCTCTGATTTATGGCCAAATGAACGAGCCACCTGGTGCCCGTGCACGCGTGGGGCTGTCGGGTCTGACGGTCGCAGAGCACTTCCGCGATGAGTTTGGTCAAGACGTGCTCTTGTTTATCGATAATATTTTCCGCTTTACTCAGGCAGGTTCTGAAGTTTCGGCATTGCTTGGGCGTATTCCATCCGCCGTAGGTTATCAGCCAACGTTGGCGACAGAAATGGGTACGCTGCAAGAGCGTATTACCACCACGAAGAAAGGCTCGATTACGTCGGTGCAAGCGATTTACGTCCCTGCCGACGACTTGACCGATCCTGCACCAGCGACGGCTTTTGCCCACTTAGATGCAACGACGGTGCTCAGCCGTTCTATCGCCGACCTTGGTATTTATCCGGCAGTGGATCCGCTTGACTCAGCAAGCCGTATTTTAAGTGCGGAGATCTTAGGTCAAGAGCACTATGATGTGGCACGTAAGGTGCAATCTGTTTTGCAGCGCTATAAAGACTTGCAAGACATCATTGCTATTTTGGGCATGGATGAACTTTCTCCTGACGATAAGCTTACAGTGGCCAGAGCAAGAAAAATTCAGCGCTTTTTGTCGCAGCCTTTCCACGTCGCTGAGGTGTTTACGGGATCTCCGGGTAAGTATGTCAAACTCGAAGATACCATTCGTGGCTTCAAAGAAATCTGCGAAGGCAAGCATGACAGTCTCCCTGAGCAAGCCTTCTATATGGTTGGCACGCTCGAAGAAGCGCTCGAGAAAGCGAAGAAACTTGTATAAAACTCCCCGGACCGCCTATGCTCAAACTAGAAATCGTAACCCCCGTGCGAAAGCTCCTGACAGCCGAATGCGAGAGCGTCGTCCTTCCCGGCTCCGAGGGTGAACTCGAGGTCCTGGAAGGCCACACACCTGTTCTCGCTTCTTTAAAAACGGGCATGGTCACGATCAAACGGCCCCGCATAATTGAAAAGCCTGACGATGAATCATTTCCCGATGGCGTCGATTTGCAGCTCATGGTGGCGCCCGGATTTGCGGAAGTTGGGCACGCTCATGTTGCGGTCATGTGTGACGCGGCGGCCCTGCCCGGTGAGATCGATGCGACAACCGAGCAGGGATTCAACGACACTGCAGAGAGAAAACGTCTCGATGCAGAAATCGAACGTTCTACTGTTCACTTAAGTTGATCGGACATACACAAAGAGCATCCGCGCGTGCGTCAATAATCTCCTCCCTCAAATTGCGCCGCGCTCGTCTTTCATCAACCCGATCTTGATAATCCATCTGTACCTGCGAATGATAAAGCGGCGCCATCGTAAAAGGCACCTGTCCTTTCGCAAGTTGACGCCCCGAATGCGGAAGAAAGCACTCCAGAATAGGCGCAAGACATCTTGTCTTTTCTTCGGAAGGCTGCTCAACCAAAGACCGGATTAAAAGACTAAATCCCTCTCCGATGCGAGACTCTTGCATACACCGTCTTATTTCATTCTCCTCGTCAATTCCACTTGCACCCGACTTTGCGGTTGCAGCAGCCGAGAATCCCTTGAGCACCCACTCGTTGATCGCCGTCGAGAATCGCTCCCATCGAAAGTCAACATCACGCTCTGCTCCGGTCTCCACATTGGCATGCACAAAAAAGATATAGAATCGCCAAAAATCAGATGGAAGCGTTGCCAGCGCCTCCTCTAACCAAATGCCAGTGCCAGTAGACTTGGAACAAATTCCACCTTCATAAATGAAAACCTCATTGGGTAATATCTTCCAATTATCGATAAAATAGTTCCTTCGGCTCGCCGACAAAAGAGCAGGAAAAAGTGCACCATAGAAAGGCGTGCCATCCATACCGAGGAAAAAGTGGTGTTCCACTGCAGCTTCCTTCCAATACTTTTGCTCCCATTCACCCCCAAGCTTGGCAAGCATAGATACTTTGGCTAGCAGCGAGTCCACCCATGAGTAAACTGTTTTGCCAGCAAGAGCTGGCGCAGGAATGCCCCACGTGGTGTCACGTGTGATACAAACTTTTGGTGTCTCATCGAGTGTGCGATGTATGCGCTGGCGAACTTCAGCAAAGTGCTTATCTGTAGACTGAGAAAGTGCGTAAAGCTTCTCCTTAAAAAGATCCATACGAAAGAAAAGATGGTCTTCTTCTTTCCATTCTATGTTTCCAGCACACACTGCACAGCGCCCATCAATCACCTGCTCTGATTCGACGAGACGCGCACAATCCTTCTTGTTGTTGCATTGATTCCCATATGTTTTTCCCGAGCAATATGGGCAAGTGCCCTCTAAAAAGCGATCGGGAAGATGACGGCTACACTGCCCACACCAAGCTACTTTCTGTTTTGCTGTCACAAGAACTTCAGTTTGAATGAGCTCTTTCAAAAAATCTTGCACAAATGTGACGTGAAAGGGATCCCCCGTGCGGCCAAACGTATCAAAAGAAAGATCCAACTTCGCCAAAAGTGGCAATGTCGCGTCGTATTTTGCATTCAAAAGCTCAGCCGGCGTTATGCCATAGCCGGAGGCTACATATTCGGTACGGGCACCATGCTCATCGGCACCACATAGAAAAAATACTTCATCTCCCTGGAGACGGTAAAAGCGCGCACACACGTCAGCAAATAGCATCGGAACACAATTGTGCAGCCCAGGGATGTCATAAAGATAGGGCCAACCAGCACTCACAAAGTGACGCTTCATTATTTTCTCCCATAAATCGAGCCAGCTATCTCACGCACTGCTTGAACAGCACGATGCACGTCGTCCAAGGTATTAGACCAACCAATGCTAAAACGAACCGTGCCCTGATCCTTGGTGCCAATTGTCTGATGGATAAGAGGAGAGCAATGGAGACCAGTGCGAACCATCACACCAAACTTCTTCCCAAGCATCTGACCAACCTCCGCCGCATCGAGCATTTTGAAACTGATTGACGTAATCGCCACTTTGGCTTCTGCCTCCGGCCCATGCACTGTCACACCATCTATTTGTTTCAGCTGCTCCATCAACGTACGATTTAAATTCACTTCGTGCGCATGCAACGCTTCCACGCCCGTCCTCTGAACATACTCGACGCCAGCAAGTAGTCCGGCAAGGCCGAATATATTTGGTGTTCCAGATTCATAGCGTTCTGGCCAGGTGGTGGGTTGCTCAAGGCTATCCGAGTGCGTTCCATTTCCCCCCTCACGCAGCGGCACAAGATCTAGACCAGCTCGAACAATGAGCCCGCCAGTTCCCGTTGGGCCAAGTAAGCTCTTGTGGCCAGTAAACGCAAACATATCGACACCCAATTCTTCTACATTGACTGGATAAGCACCAGCTGTTTGCGAGCCATCGACGAGCAACGGAATACCAAGCTCACGCGTCCGCCGAGCGATCTCGTGTATTGGCTGTATAGTACCCAGCACATTGGAGGCATGCACACACGCCACAAGCCTTGTTTTCGGAGTGATTGCTTTCGCCAGATCATCAGGATTAATTTCTCCTCGTGAATTCGCATTCACAACAGCGACCGTTATGTTTCTTGATCGCTTTAACCCCCAAAGCGGGCGAAGTACGGCGTTATGTTCCAAGTTCGTAACGACGACGTTGTCCCCGTCTTGCAGCCACCCTTTGAGTGCGAGATTAATCGCATCGGTAGAATTTGGAGTGAAAATCAAACGAGAAGGATCACGAGAGCCAAGCAGTTGCGATAGTTTGGAGCGGAGCTTCACAACAATGCGTTCCGCTTCTTGCGCTTTACTATAACTGCCTCGCGCAGGACTCCCTCCGCCACGTCGCATAAAAGCCTCAATCGCCTGATAGACTATCTCAGGTTTAGGAAAACTCGTAGCGGCGTTATCCAGATAGACGTCGTTCATTGGTGCTCCTTCTGATAAGCACGATAATAGCATTAGCCGCGAGACCATGAGGGTGCAACGTTGATTTATTTAGATAACCACGCAACGACGCCACTCGATCCCATCGTGTTAGACGCGATGATGCCATTTTTGACGGGCGCATTTGGCAACCCCGGCAGCAAGCATTTACTTGGCTACCAAGCAAGGGATGCCGTACAAAAAGCACGTCGGCAAATCGCCGAATGCCTTGGATGTCATCCCAAGGAAATTATTTTCACCTCCGGCGCCACGGAATCGAACAATCTCGCGGTCAAGAGTGGTTGCATGTCGCGCGCGCACGTCGGTCGCCATATTATCACTTCACAAATCGAGCACAGTTCGGTCTTGGACACATGTCGAGCGCTTGAGGATGAAGGGTTCTCTGTAACCTATCTGCGCCCAAACCAAGCTGGGTTAATCGAAATAGCAAAAATTACGGAGGCCATTCGACAAGATACGATCTTGCTGTCCTTCATGCTGGTGAACAACGAAATTGGAACAATCAACCCAATCGCAGAAATTAGCGCACTGGCAAAAGAACATGGCATTCTCTTTCACTGTGACGCAGCGCAAGGTCTTGGACGATTACCTATCGATGTCGATACTCTTGGCGTCGATTTGATGTCTTTTACCGCTCACAAAATTTATGGCCCTAAAGGCGTCGGAGCACTCTACATTCGGAATGCGGCTAACTCTCTGCTCAAGCCGCTTCAACACGGCGGAGGACAGGAGTTTGGATTTCGCTCTGGTACACTCAATGTACCTGGCATTGTCGGCCTTGGCACAGCGGTGCTTATCGCCATGCAAAAGCGTGAAACAGAAACCGCACGCATATTGTTACTGCGAGAAGCGCTGCACAAACAGCTCCTCGAAGTGTTTCCGCACTGTGTGGTAAATGGCTGTCTCAAACGACGCGTCGCTGGTAACCTCAATGTCGCGTTTCCCGGACTCCCAGCAGAAGAAATCATGCTGGCAATTGGCCCATCTTTGGCTGTGTCCACAAGTGCTGCCTGCATGCAAGCAAGTGCTTCGGCAAGTCATGTACTGCAGGGCATCGGCCTATCTGATGATCTCGCCAACGCATCCATTCGGTTTGGCATAGGCCGGTTTAATACATTGGAAGAAATCAAAGAGTTTGGTATAAACTGGGTATTGGTGCCCAAATGAGCCTTCTCGCAATCAGCAAGAAAAATAACATGTCGCAGCGAACAGCGCTGTCTTTACCCGCGGCTGAGATCCCGGCAGATCAAGTCCATATCACCGAAGCTGCTGCCGCGCGCATTTCAGAGCTGCTCCTACAAGAATCGAAACCAGAAGGGCTCCTGCGCGTAGGCGTCATCGGTGGGGGTTGTTCAGGCTTTAGTTACCATTTTGCGATTGAACCCGCTGCAAAGCCAAATGACCATATTTTTCAATCCCTTGGCGCACAGATCTGCGTGGATCCGAAATCGCTCAAATTGATTGGTGGTTCACTACTCGATTGGCACGATTCAATGCAACGCAAAGGGTTTTCCCTCAAAAACCCCCAGGCAGCAAAAAACTGTTCCTGCGGTGAATCCTTTTCCCTCTAAGCGCGTGCAGCAAAGGTATCGTAGGCCTGCGCTTGCAGCACGGGTACTGTGAGCTGCTCGGAAACCTGACAGAGGTTGAAAATCACGTAAACAAACTGCTCAAACTCGATATCGCCCTTTGGCACATCTACCTTTACGAAGATATCACCATCTCGATCAAGCCCTACCTGGATCAGATGCGTTTCACGATTCAGCATTTCCACGAGTCGAAAAACAGAGCGACTCCATCCTGCCTGAGGCTTGGCAAGGATGGGGTTAATCGCCATATGCAGCCCACCCTCTCCTATCTGCAGGATAACCTTCACCTCACCAAAATGACCGGTATATCGGGCACGTACAACACCTTCCGCCACTTTATCATGTTGCCAACCGAGCTCATTTAGAAACCGATCAACCCGCTGCGCTCCTAGCACCTCAACCATACAAGCCCCCGTTCACGTGATTGTAGCGACCTCCCCGGTTGCAAACAACTCAAAAAAAACGACAGTTTTCTCTTGCACCATAATTCGCTTTGGTTTAGAAATTTCTCAAACGGAGAACAACTTTATGAAAAAACTTGTCGTGCTAGGAACGCTCACCGCGGTCCTCTTTATTGGCTGCAAAAACCCTGATTCTGCTAAAACAGCCGAGCGAATGGATGCGATGGAAAAGCGCATTGATCAACTCGAGAAACGTGCTGCCCCAGCGCGTGCAATGCCACCTGAGCAGACAGCAGCTTACCAAATCCCAGTGGGCCAGAGCCATGTGATGGGCAATCGCTCAGCAGCAGTGAGCGTTGTCATTTTCAGTGACTTTCAATGCCCATTCTGCGCCAGAACAGAGCCGCTCTTTGCTGACCTCATGAAAGACCCAAGCTTAAAGGAAAAAGTCAACGTTGTGTTCAAGCACTTCCCCTTGACCTTCCATCAAAACGCCAGACCAGCATCTAAAGCCGCTTTGGCCGCGGGTGAGCAAGGTAAGTTCTGGGAAATGTCTTCCAAGCTCTATGAGAACCAGACCAGCCTAAGCGATACCAACTATGAGAAATGGGCCAAGGAAATTGGCCTAAACGTCGCAAAGTTCAAGAGCGATTTGAAGAGCAACGACGCGAAGTATGAAGAGATGATCAAGGCTGACATCGAGCTGGGTGACAAAGTTGCTCATGTCCGCGGAACACCTTCGATTTTCGTTGGCGGATGGGAACTGCGTGAGCGTTCAGTTGATGGTATCAAGAACCTGATTAAAGAGAAGAAGCTCCTTTAATTTCGGTTTGTTTTGATGCTAAAAGCAAAAGCGGGGCCTTCGGGGCGCCGCTTTTGTTTTTGTGTTGGAGAAAATATATGTGTGGCATTGTTGGTTATGTTGGTAGTCGGGCGGCGCAGCCTATTTTGATCGAAGGCCTCAGTCGATTGGAATACCGCGGCTATGACTCGGCAGGCCTCGCGACGCTTCGCTTGGATCCGCACACACAGCGCCACCATACTGACGTGCGACGCGCCGCGGGAAAGCT
>Ga0207042_1016_pt3 | contig 50175 bp, 49 predicted proteins | sample Alteio_BWMinCont_70_FD_153310 | JGI IMG/M metagenome (GOLD analysis project Ga0207042, IMG submission 153310) | Enriched cells from forest soil in Barre Woods Harvard Forest LTER site, Petersham, Massachusetts, United States -... | ecosystem: Environmental > Terrestrial > Soil > Temperate forest >... | reverse complement strand
GCTCGCGGGCATTCCGTTCGTCAACTATACCTCTGACGATGGCGTGGGATTTGGTGCAGTAGGCAAAATCTATTGGAAGAGCAAAACCATCAAGCCATATCGCTACTCCATAGATGCGCAGATTTTTATAACGACGAATTGGGTCCATTCCCATTATGTTAGATTCGACGCGCTCGATGTTTTTGACCTGCCGCTCAGAATTCGGGCCAACGCTGGCTTCTACGCCGTTGTCAGTGAAAACTACTGTGGAAAGGGAAGCCAAGCGAACTGTAATCCACAGCTGGCGACTAATAGTCAGTATTATCAATATCGCTATATGGAGCCCTATGGTATTTTAGAGGCGAGATGGAAGCTCAGGGAGCTACCGCACAAAATAGAGCTGATGGCATCGTGGCGAGGCTCTTACTACATTCCTGGGACTTTTCAGCAGTTGGGTCCTTACCCAGATAGCCTGTATGCTAAGGACTTTGCCTATGAACTCTCCCAAAATGGTGGTCGAGGCTTAAGCAGCGTTTTTCAAGCTGGAGCAATGTTTGACAGCCGCGACAATGAACCGTCGCCGACAGAGGGCTATTGGATTGAAGGATCTGTGCGTAACGCTTCAGAAATTTGGGGCAGTACTTGGAAATACGTAGGCTTTAACTTCACCGCACGTGGCTATTTACCCTTTGATCATGGCCACCGCGTTGTACTCGCCGGTCAAACAATGTTTGATGGCATGATAGGTGCGAATGTGCCACTCGAGGAAATCGTGCGCGTGGGTGGATCGTTTGCGACAGAGCGATATATCGCTTTCGGCGGATCGCTAATTGGCCGCGGATTGCGTGAGGAATACTATCCCGGGCGTGTGAAGATCATCGAGCAGCTAGAGCTTCGCTACAGATTTATTGATTTCAAAATCAAGTCAGAGCAATTTGACATCACGGCAGCGACATTTGCTGACGCAGGAATTATCAGCTGGGACTTTTCGCAATTCGATAAAGACACGCTACAAACCGAAGTTGGCTTTGGGGGAGGGTTGCGCGTGGCATGGAACCACAATTTCATTGTTCGATTTGACGTCGGTGTGAGTCCAGAGGAGCAATATTCTCCCCGGTTCTACCTCAAGGTTGGGAACGTGTTTTAGGATGCAAACAGCGTGAATTGTTTCTTATCGCCCGCTGTCACACAATGGGAAAGCAGTTCTTTCTCGATCATTTGTGTTGCCGCCTGGAACACGAAATTGACATCGTCAAGGCTGCCCGGAAAATTAAGCTCTTCTGTCTCTACGGTCAAAACCGGGCACGCATGAAATCCGGCAATAAAACGATCATAAGCGGACATGAGATCTTGCAGATAACTTTTCGAGATGTTCTTTTCAAAAGGTCGGCCACGGCGTTCAATTCGGTTGACGATCACGTCGAGTGGCGCGCGCAAGAAAATCAGAAGATCGGGCACCTGAACCTGACGGCCCAGTGTTTGATAAAGCTGATCATAGAGTGCGAACTCCGATCCCTTCAGAGTGAGTTCCGCAAAAATCCGATCTTTTGCCATCAAGTAGTCAGACACCAAAGGGCGCTGAAATAGATCTTGTTGCTGCAAAGCCTGCTGTTGTTTGAAGCGTGACAGCAAGAAAGAAATCTGTGTCTGAAAGGCATAAGCCTCGGGGTTTTTGTAAAAATCTGACAGGAACGGGTTCTCCTCAAACATTTCGCGAAAAGGCGTCCCATGGAGGAGCTCTGCGAGTTTCTCACTCAAGGTTGTTTTTCCGACGCCAATGCAACCTTCAATAGCAATGTAATTGATCATGTGCGAGCCCTTCTGACCTGTCCAAATTTCGGTCCCAAACGATAGCAGGTGTAGCGATTCATGCAAATGAAGACCAGCCCAAAATCGCTGAGGGATTCCACCATGAAACAAGAGACCTGCGTTCATGACTTTTTAAACCGCGTGAAAAATGACGCGAATGAAGTCGCTTATTGCTTCAAGAAAAATAGCGATTGGACACAGGTAACCTGGCATAAATTTGGCAAAGACGTGAAGACCCTTGCCAAAGGCCTTTTGGTACTTTCTCCCGAAGCAGGGACGCGTGTCGCCATTTTAGGCCAGAGCAGGCCGGAGTGGGTGATGAGTTGCATCGCAACACAAATGATGGGCGGCGTGTCTGCCGGTGTTTATCCATCATGTTCCAAAGAAGAAGTGCACCATGTCTTGGAGCATTCTGAAGCAACTATTCTAATCGTGGAAGATGCCAAACGATGGCAAGAGCAGGTGAAGCCTATTGTTGATCGCTTGCCTAATCTATCGGTGATCGTCGTGATGACGTGGAACGATTCCATTGAGGAAGAATATGCCGGCAAAAGGATCATGAGCTTTTCGGAAGTACTGGCGCTTGGTGCCCAGGAGAACTTTGCGCAGGTTGAACAGCGCATAAATGCTCTTCGCCCAGAAGATCTCGCAACTCTCATTTATACCTCGGGAACAACAGGCCCAGCCAAGGCAGTGATGCTCTCTCATCGCGCAACGCATTGGACCGTACATACCGCAGTGCGACTTTTGCACGTCGGTAAGGGGGACAGTATCGTTTCCTACTTGCCTTTGGCGCATATCGCCGAGCAAATGTTCTCCGTCTATGCGCCGCTAGCCGCAGGCATTACATTGCATTTTGCAGAATCCATGGATCAGCTGCCCAATAACCTCAAAGAAGTTCAGCCCACGTTGTTTTTTGGCGTTCCTCGCGTATACGAGAAATTTTACGCCAAGGTGAAAGACCGCGTCGAGAGTGCACGAGGCGTGAAAAAAGTGCTCCTCAACTTCGCCAGAAACGTCGCAGAGCGGACCTGGGCGTTAAAGCATCAATCGAAACCGATTCCGCCTCTTTTGCAGCTGCAATATGAGGTGGCACGACGCCTCGTATTCAATAAGCTCAAGCCACTTCTTGGTCTTGGTAGAGTGCGCATTTGCGTGAGCGGCGCTGCGCCAATCGCGAGAGAAATTTTGCAGTTTTTCTTAAGCCTCGATATTCCCATTTATGAAGTTTATGGCCAATCGGAAGATAGCGGGCCAACAACATTTAACATCCCCGGAGCGACAAAGCTTGGAACTGTAGGCAGGCCAATCCCGGGACTAGAAGTAGAGATTGCGCAAGATGGGGAGATTTTGGTGCGGGGGCCGAACCTGTTTTCTGGATATTACAAAGACGAAGAGGCAACGCGTGAGTGCTTTAGAGATGGCTGGCTCCATACAGGGGACATCGGCAATTTAGACAAGAATGGCTTTCTCTGCATCACTGACCGCAAGAAGGACATTTTGATCACAGCTGGTGGTAAAAACATCTCGCCACAGAACTTGGAGGGGATGCTCAAACAAATTCCGTGGGTCAGTTCTGCGGTGGTCGTAGGCGATCAAAAGAAATATCTAGCAGCCCTGTTAACACCAAATCAGGAGCGACTATCTGAATTTGCGGCGCTCACCTCTATTGAAGACCAGGATCTGCGACAATTGGTTCTGGATCACAGGGTATTAACCGCCATTCAGGGTGAAATCGACCAAATCAATCGAAAGCTGGCACCGGTTGAGCAGATTAAGAAGTTTGCCCTTTTGCCCAGAGAGTTTAGCATAGAAGAGGGCGAGCTTACGCCGACCATGAAGATTCGGCGCAAGGTCATTAATGCCCGGTACCAAGAGGATATCAACCGCCTGTACGCCTAAGATTAAGCAAAATTGGTGCCAACGCTATAGACATCTTGTTGCCGAGACAATAATACAGGGGCTCGCGAATTCGCTTATCAGCCCGCAACATGGAGCATGGGAGTGGACTGGCTGTTCAGACGCCATTTTTGGATCGTTCACCTCGCATTTTTAGCAGTGTGCGCCCTTGGGCTCGCTAAAACTGTCAATGTGATGGTGGGCTATGCTTTGGCAAAGTCTTTCCCCGCGTATCACTCTAAGCCATCCATGGCGCACAAGAGTCAGGCAGCACCGGTGCGCAATTTTGCTGTGGCCAATGATCGAAATATTTTTGGCGCAAAAAGAGAAGCCATTACCATTGGTGAAGCTCAGCTTGAAGAGGCCGACAATCGCATGTCTAGTCGCTGGGAGGATGCAACACCATCGTCGCTGCATGTGAAGCTTATTGGTACAGCGGTTTTTTCTGATCCGAGATCTTCTTTGGCGGCGATCGTCGACTTAAACCAAAGCACTGGCGTTGCTGTGTCTTACTCAATTAATGAGTGCCCTAAAGCACATAAAACGTATGATCCGCTTTTGGTGGAGATTTTGGGGGCCGATAGTTTGGACATCCATGTGCCTTGTAATCGCTTACTTGGTTCAGCCACGATTCGGCGCATTGAGACCACGCGCGTATATTTGTACAACGAAACTGAAAGACGCTACGAATATTTGGCGCTTGAAGCTGACGAGCCTAGACCGCCGCCGCCACCGCCTGCCCCCGTTGGCGCTGCAGATGTAGACAGCCTTGGCAAGGGCGTGCGCAAGGTGGGCGCCAGCGCCTATGAAATCGAGGGCGCAGAACTCGATGCGGCTCTCAATAATTTGGCACAACTGTCGACGCAAGCCCGCATGGTGCCTGCGTTTGGCGAAGACGGCAAACCGGTGGGGTTTAAAGTGTTTAGTATTAAGCCTAATTCAGTGTTTACCAAAATCGGCCTTGAAAATGGAGATGTTGTGACCCGCATTAATGGGTACGAAATTAACAGCCCAGAAAAACTTTTGGAACTTTATAACAAAATGCGCACAACAAACGAGTTCAATCTCGATTTGAAGAAGCCGGATGGGCAGAATAAGTCCTATTCCTACTCGGTTGTAAGGTAGGCCAAATTGATGAGCAACAATATGAGAATTTACAAACACTGTTCTGTTTTCTTGATGGCACTTCTTTGCTCTAGCTTTGTGCATGCGATTGAGCCGGGCGATGAATTGGCACAACCTCTTCCACCTATGCAGCCCGACGCACCCATGCGATCTCCCATGGATCACGGGCCCGCGATGCCGCAAAGAAGCAGGCCTCCTCGGGCACCAGAAAAAGACGATATGTCGAAGGTGGTGGTGGAAAAGTGTCGCAAGCCTAGAGGCAAGTTCCCGTGGAATTTTGATAAGGCAAAGATTGGTGATATCGTCGAGCAGATCAGCCGTTTGACCTGCAGGAACTTTATTCTGACCAGCCAAGTGAAGGCATCGCAAGAGATGTCGATCTTGAGTCGCACACCGGTGACGGTGGACCAGGCTTGGGGTGCATTTTTAGCGGCACTCGAGTCAAATGACCTGGCTGTGGTGCAGGCGGGTAAATTTTACAAAATTGTGAAACGCAATGATTCTATTCGTCAGTCCATTCCGCTTTACTCTGGCGGAGAGGTGGTGCCGGATAACGATGCAATGGTGACTTATATTTATGAGTTGAAGCATCTTCCCAAGGACCAGGTCTTGTCTTTGACCAAGGGTCTTATCAGTCGCGCAGGTGATGTGACTTCGGTTGGTGAGGGGTACTTAGTCATCACCGATAGTGCTTCTAACATCCGTCGCGTGACGCATATTTTGGATCGAATCGATATTCCAGGCGCAGCGACGCGTATTCGCCTGATCGATTTGGTTTACGCGGATGCACAGCAGATGCAGCAGAAGTTGAGCGACATCTTTGACACGAAGTCTGGTGACAAGAATCGAAATTTTGCAGCTCCTTTGCGTGGCACACGACCAGAGGGTGGCAACGAGGGTGGTGGTGGCGGTTTCGCCGTGCAAAAGATTATTGCCGATGAGCGCACCAACAAACTCATTGTCATAGCTTCGGAGAGGGCGTTTGAGCGCATCAAAGAGATGGTTGAATTGCTTGATGTGCCTGCATCTGGCTTGTCGTCTCAGGGTCAAGTGAATGTTTATTATTTGAAGAACGGCGATGCCAAAAAACTTGCCACGACGTTGGCAACGTTGACGCAAGGCAAACAGAATAAGAATCGCACTGCGCCAAACCCCTATGGTCCGCCACCTGTTGCCGGCGAGGGAGGAGGCGATGTGTTTGAGGGAGAAATCAAGATTAGCCCAGATGAGGCCACGAACTCCCTCGTGATTGTGGCTAGCCCGCGTGATTTTAAGGCGATCTCTAATGTGATCGCGAAGCTCGATAAGCCGCGTATTCAGGTCTATGTGGAAGCGGTGATTATGGATATTGCTATCAATGGGACGAGCGACATTGGTCTCGATGCTTTTGGTGCAGTTCCCGGCTTTGTGGGAGGCAATATAATTTTGTCAAACCCAGGCGGCAAGGATCTGGCCAAGAGCGCAATTACCTCTGCATTGGGGGTTGCCTCGACTTTGCCTGCTTACGCAGGAGTTGCGGGCCTCGCCAATTTTGTGAGCATGCTTGGGTTTGTCGGGCCAACCATTACAACGCCGGGTGGTCTCGACACGGGCATTCCCAAGTTTGGTGCCGTGCTCAACGCGATCAAAACGGATGCAAATGTTGATATTTTGTCTACACCATCCCTGATGACCCTTGACAACGAAAAGGCTGAGATCTCAGTCGGTGAACGTATACCGGTGCTCAAGGGTATTTCCCAGGTAGCCGGTGGAACAACGGGTGCCCAGGTGGGTATACCGCTGCAGAACTTCGACTACGAAAATGTGAAACTCACGTTTACCATTACGCCTCATGTGAACGACGACAATCAAGTTCGCCTGGAGATAGAGCAGGACGTCAATGAACTTGGTCTGCAAGTTGAGATCACGCCGGGTAACAAACAATGGCGTATTAAGACAAAGAAGGCCAAAACGACTGTAGTTGCGAGAGATCAGCAAACAATTGTGATTGGTGGCCTTATTGGTCAGAGCAATGGTACAACGGAGAGTAAAATTCCTATTCTTGGTGATATTCCTTTGATTGGCTGGGCGTTTAAGCATCAAGGAAAGAGCACCGAGAGGAAAAATTTACTTTTAGTGCTAACGCCCCACGTAGTTCGAACCGAAGAGGACTTCCACAAAATCTACGAGCGTAAGATGGCGGAACGTGAGCAAGTGGCAAAATTGTATTTTGGCGAGAAGCGTCTGAAATATGATCCGCAGATCGATTACGATAAAAAAGCTGGACCGCTTACGCAGGTGTTGCAGCGTATCGATGTTGAGATGAACAAAGCTGAGAACGGCGGCAAGGGCGCAGCGGATGAGACTGTGATCAAACATAAAGGCGGTGTAGGGGCGGTATCGTTGCCGAGTGATAGCGTCTCGGAGCCAGGTGAAGAGATACCTCCTCCTCCTCCTCCGCCATCACAGCAAAATTTTCCGCGGCCACCTCCGGTCTACGCTCCGGTTGATCCCAATGATATCGATGACGGTGACCAGGGTCGCGGCGGTGTCATCAATGAACCGCTTCCCCCACCGCCGCCGGCCATGATGCCGCAGGTTGAGGGTGAGTAATGACGACCATCTCGCCGAACCATAAAGCACTCTGGGGAAAACCTCTCGGCGAGGTTTTGCAAACGCTTTTTCAATTATCGCCGGGGCAAATTGACCAGGCCCTGGCATTGCAAAAAGAGAAGGGTGTCAAGTTCGGCGAAGCGCTTGTATTGTCGAAACAGATCACCTCGAACCAACTCGCGCAGGCGCTTGCCATCCAAGTTGGCTTGCCATTTATCGATACCGTGGAGGTCGATCTCATCCCAGATGATCTGTTGCAGCTGGTCCCAATCGCTTTCGCGAAGCAAAACCGCATCATGCCCATTGCGCTGACGCCAGAAAACAACGTTCGTGTTGTCTGTGCAGATCCATTTGATTCATCCACACAAGATGAACTTCGGCTTCTCTTTAAGAAAGAGATCGACATTGTTGTCTCATTTCCCGAGATGATTTTGCTCGTGATCAATAAAGTTTACGATCGTGCGCTGCGTCAAGCAGAGACGGCAGTTGCTGAACTAGAGGGAGCAGAGGGGTCAGACACCATCAAGGGAGACCTCGAGGAAGAGGTGGTCGACCTTTTGGATACAGAGGGAGACGACGAAGCGCCGATCATTCGTTTAGTGAATTCGTTGCTCGGACAGGCGTCCAAAGATCGCGCCAGTGATATCCACATTGAACCCTTCGAGCGCGAATTGATCGTGCGGTTTCGGATTGACGGAATTCTATACGAGATCATTAAGCCACCGAAGAGGTTTCAAAACTCGATCATCAGTCGCGTCAAAATTATGGCGGGACTTAACATCGCCGAGAAGCGTTTGCCCCAAGATGGACGCATTCGTTTAAAAGTGGCGGGCAAAGATATCGATATTCGTGTATCGACCGTGCCAACAGGTTTTGGCGAGCGCATCGTCATGCGTTTGCTTGTTCGATCCAGCGTGCTTCGCGATTTGACGGATATTGGCTTCACAGAGGCCAATCTCAAAGTCATGAACCACCTCATCGAAGCATCTCACGGCATCATTTTGGTTTCGGGGCCAACGGGGTCTGGCAAAACCTCAACGCTTTACGGTTGCATGGCCAAGATCAACAAGCCAACTCTGAATATTTTGACGATAGAAGATCCCGTCGAGTACCAACTGCAAGGCATTGGTCAGGTGCAGGTGAATCCAAAGATTGACCTCACTTTTGCCAACGGTCTCCGATCGTTTTTGCGACAGGATCCTGACGTCATCATGGTGGGTGAAATTCGTGATCGTGAGACTGCAGAGATTGCTATTCAAGCATCTTTAACAGGCCACTTGGTATTTTCCACCGTCCATACCAATGATGCGCCCGGCGCTGTGACGCGATTGGTAGACATGCACGTGGAGCCATTTTTAGTGGCCAGCGCGCTGATGGCGGTGCTTGCACAGCGCCTTGTGCGAACCATTTGCCCGCATTGTAAAGAACCCTTTGTGCCGACCAAGGAAGAGCTGGCTGAGCTTGGCTTATCGCCTGAGCATGTCAAGACTCTGTGGCGCGGCAAGGGTTGTATGCAATGCCAGAATACCGGCTACTTGGGTCGTATCGGTATTTTTGAGCTCATGCTTGTAGACGAATCGATCAGGCATTTGATTTTGCAAAATGTGGATGCGGGTACACTCAAGAATAAAGCGCGTGAAAATGGTATGATTACGCTCAGGGAAGATGGCGCGGCAAAAGTGGTTGCAGGAATTACCACGATTGCTGAAGTGACGCGCGTGACGCGAGAAGAAGACATCGTGCTGGGGGAACTGCCCTAGGTGGTTTTGGTGCAAACGCAATGCCGATTTATGAGTACAAGGGATTTGATGGCCATGGGAAGGCAGTCAAAGGCCTAAGAGAGGCCGACAACATTAAGGCATTGCGCACTCTTTTGCGCAGAGATGGCATTTTAGCGACGGAAACGAAAGAATCTGGCTCCTATGCCATCAAAAAAGGTGGCGAGAAGAAGAGCTTTTTCTCGAGAGATGTTCGCCTGCGCGGCTTGTTCGAACGTATCAGCGTGGAGCAACTCGGACTCGCTACGCGTCAATTGGCAATTTTGCTTCAAGCCGGCGTTCCAATGGTAGACGCCCTGAACGCGCTGATTGACCAAGTTGAAAACGAAGCACTCAAACGCGTGTTTTCTGAAGTCAAGTCCGACGTCAACGAAGGCCTCTCGCTGGCCGACGCGATGGCTAAACATCGCTGCTTTACCAAAGTGTTTGTGAACATGGTGCGCGCGGGGGAATCCTCGGGTGCCATTGAGGTTGTGCTCGAACGTCTGGCAGATTTTACGGAAGGGCAGGCTCAACTGCAAAGCAAGGTCCTTGGTGCGTTGCTCTATCCTGCGGTGATGAGCTTTGTCGCCGTCATCGTGTTAGTGCTCATGCTGACGTTTGCGGTGCCCAAAATTACGCAGATTTTTAAGCATGCTAAAGTTGAGTTGCCGCTGATGACCAGGGTCTTGGTGGGCCTAAGCGATATCATCACTGGCTATTGGTGGTTGATTGGCATCTTGTTCGGTGCGTTTATCTATCTGTTCTTGCGTTGGATTAAAACGCCTTCAGGGCGCTCGGTTTGGGATCGTTTTCGTTTGCGCGTGCCAGTTTTTGGGCCAATCATCCGCATGGTATCGGTTGCTCGATTTTCGCGAACATTATCTACGCTGCTCGGTAGTGGTGTGCCCCTGCTCACTGCCCTGCAAATTGTGCGCAATGTTGTGTCCAATGACGCGCTCGAGATTGCCATCGACAATGTGCGCGATGCGGTTCGAGAAGGCGAAGATATTGCCACGCCACTGAAGCGTAGCGGCCAATTTCCACCCATGGTGACCCATATGATTGCAATCGGTGAGCGATCTGGCCAGTTGGAAGCGATGCTTTCGCGCATTGCCACCACCTATGAGCAGCAAGTTTCCACGCGGGTAGGGATGCTGACAAGTTTGTTGGAACCTGTCATGATCATGGTCATGGGCGGCACGGTTGCATTTATCGTAGTTGCGATCTTGGTCCCCATTTTACAGATGTCAGATTTAATCAAGTGACGAGGGGAGCATCATGAACGGTTTAATGATAAGAAGAAACACTTTGCTAAAACGCAAAAATTGGCTGCCGGGATTCTCGCTGATTGAGATCATGATCGTGATCGCTTTGATCTCGATCATTATCGGTTTTATCGCATACAGTGTGGTTGGCCGTATGAGTCGAGGGCAGGTTAGCTTGGCGCGTAGTCAGGCGTACAATATTGCGTCGACGTTTGATACATATCGGGTTGAGTTCGGCAAATATCCGTCGCAAGCGGAAGGTTTTCAACCCTTGATTACTCCCCCTTCTGGCGAGCCTTTGCTGGAACGCATACCGAAAGACCCATGGGGAGAAGAGTACATTTATGTTTACCCCGGCGTACACAACAAAAACAAGCCCGATATCGTATCCAAGGGTCCTGATCGCGCTGAAAACACAGAAGATGACGTGGGAAACTGGCCAGCTGGTGAATAGCATGGAGAAGAAGCGATGCCCTGGTCGCTTTCGCGGGTTTTCACTGATCGAGATGATGGTCGTGCTTGGCCTTTTGGCCATCATGCTCGCCATTGCCGTACCAACAGTCGCATCGTTGGCGCGCGTGGAGCTTCGGGGAAGCGCAGGTCGCTTTAGGGGCATTATTCGCGATTCTTATGCGCGGGCTGCACTCACCGGTAAAACACACCGCTTGGTGATGGATCTAGATCGCGGCAAATATTGGGTGGAATCGACGGAGAGCAACGTGTTTTTGCCCCATAGCCCCATTGATCTCGAGAAGGAAGGAGATGGTTCTTTGCGTATCTCTGAGGATCCAAGGGAGAAAAAAAAGCGACTCTTAGAGAACATGAAGGATGAGGAAGCACGAAACTTGCTCAAAGATCCCGAGTTTACCCCAATTGACGATGCCCTCGGGCAAAAGCAAAAATTGTCTGCTCCAATTCATTTTCAGGGTGTGTGGGCCAACCATTTAAAGACTTGGGCAAGAAAGGGTGAAGTGCAGGTATACTTTTTTCCAGGCGGTTACATGGAAGAAGCCTTCGTATCTTTGTCAGATGATAAAGAAGGTAAGCGCGTCATTACTGTAATCGCAAGGCCGCTGACTGGGGATAGTTATTTGGAAAATGGCGAGCCAGCAATTCAAGGCGAAGATGCGCATGCGAAGCAATAAATCCTTGCGTGGTTTTTCACTTCTGGAGTTGACTGTCGCGATTTTGATCCTTGGCATGTCGCTGCTTGTGATTTTTCAAATTCAAGCCCGTTCTATCCGGATGGCAATGAAGGCGCGTAATATCACCGTTGCGACGATGCTTGCGCGCGCCAAGATTTTAGATTGCAAGTACTTGCTGCAAGAACATGGTTTTGGTGCATCGGACTTTTCTGAGGACGGGGATTTTCGCGACGAAGGATTTCCTGATTATACCTGGGAATGCCATTCATATCGATTTGATATTCCAAAGCCGAGCCCAGATGCTATTGCCCAAGCAATGAAGGCAAAGGCAAAAAGTGGAAAGGATGAAAACAGTGGCGGGGGCGCCATGGGCGATATCAATGCGGGCATGTTGGCGCCTTTTTTTGCAGTCATTTCGGATACCTTGGCAAGTTCCATTCGTGAGTTGGTGACCATTGTGCGATGGAAGGATCAGGAATACGACGAGCACTTACAAGTCACGACGCACATCATTGATAAAGCGGCCTTGGCAGCGCTGGTGGCGACCATCCCCAATGGGCAAATTCCCCCGGGTATGTTGAAAGCCGCTGCTCAGGGCGGAGCACCGAAGTAATGAAGTCACGTGGCTTTACATTGATTGAGGTCTTGATTTCCGTCGGGATGCTGGGGCTCATTGGGGCATTGCTAATGACCAGCTTCAATTCATCCCTCGATATGCGTGATCGGGTGGAGGGCCAATCGGATCGTTACCACGAAGTGAGTCAGGCGATGGGCAGAATGGTCCGAGAGATCTCGATGGCCTATGTGAGTCTTAACATCAGCCCTTCCTACCCAGTTGTTGAGACAAAATTTAGAGGGCTTAGATCAGAACTCGCATTTTCAGCCTTTGGCCACGTGATTTATCAAGAGAACGCCAGGGAGAGCGACCAACGCGAACTTGCCTACTTTATCGGCAAGGACGATAAAACAGGCAAGCCCGCGCTCATGCGCAAAGAGCGTGTGAACTTAGGAAGAAAATTTGGGGAGAATGGCAAAACACAAGTTCTATGTCGCGATGTCACAGAACTCAAGTTTGAGTACTGGAATGATAGCCGCAAGAGCTGGGATACAGAATGGAGAATCGAGACGCTTCCGACGCAAGATCATTTGCCGAGCAGAGTGCGCATCACTTTCAAGGCAATCATGTCTGAGGGCAATGAGAAGAAGTTTATGACCGAAACGGAAATCTGGATAGTGAATCCAATTCAAATCACTTGAGCGCAATATGAATGATTTCGTGAGGAAACTAAAAAGAGTTTGGCTGACGCCGCTGGGTTCACGTGGGTCAGCTGGTCGACGCCCCTTTGAGCGAGGCATCGCATTGTTTATGGTGCTCATATCTCTCGCTTTGATGAGCGCATTGGTAACGGATTTGGGCTACAATGAACTCGTTCGCTATAAGCTCGCAATGTATGAGCGAGATGCGCTGAAAGCAGAAGAGCTTGCTGCCTCCGGAATTAACACTTCGCGCCTATTATTGGTTGCTCAGAGCAAGCTGCAGAACATCGTGGCGTCTTTTGCGACCGCCGGCATGCCACTTCCTTCTTATGCGATTTGGGATCTGTTGCCGCTCGATACTGACATTCTGAAGAATCTAACTTCAGGAGACTACGCAGGATTTCTTGGTCTTGACCTCTCAGATACGCTAAAAAAGCGTCTGGAAGCACACAAAGCTGCCCGGGAGCGCGCCAAAACAAAAAACTCTTTTGAGCCGCCGGTCGGAGGGTTTGGTGCATTTGATGGCTCTTTTTCCGTCGCCATTCAAGATGAAGAAAGCAAGATTCCCTTGCGCGGCTGGGCGGCATTTCCCCAGAATCAGCGGGCCCAAGTGAGGGGGCTTTTGCTAGGGCTGTTTGCGCCCACGCGGTACGACTTTCTTTTTGAAGGTGAAGACCACGTGGATCGGGCAACATTGGTTGCCAATATGTTTGACTGGATTGACGTCAATGACCAAATTACCGACCCATATGCGGGCGACGCCCAGTGGGGCAATGTCGGCGGTGGCTCGGAGAAAGCCATTTATGAAAAGGAACCAGGCATTGCTCCGAAGAATGCCTTTTTCGATAGCCTAGATGAGCTTCGCTTGGTTCATGGCATGACTGACCTGCACATGAAGGCTTTTGGCGATTTCATTTCTATTTACGGGCAAGACGGCAAGGTGAATATCTTGACCGCTCAAAATCGGGTTTTGGAAGCCATCATACGATATTGTGCCGTGAACCCCGCAGATCAGAGGTTCTCCAACAAAGCATGGCTCAAGGATGTATTGGCGGGCTGGCATACCTATAAGTCTGGCGGAGGGGGACCTGTTACCGCACAGGGCTTCACAAACTATTTGCAAAGCCGCGGCTTAGGGATTAATCAAGCCAACTGCCAGAACGTTTTAGGTGATCAGTCGTATAACTTCGTGGTAAAGAGCACGGCAACGGTTGGGGAAGTGACCCGAACGCTGACATTGGTAACCCGTATTTTCAAAAATGTTGAAGATGCATATTATTTTCGCACGAATTAGGTGGGAGCTCTAGAATGGCCAGGCGAGTCATTGGACTTGACGTCGGTACCTATAGCATCAAGGTGGTTCATCTTGAGGGCCAAGGTCGAAATAACGATGTGAAAGTCGTACAATATGCTGAGAAAAAGCTGGAGCCACTGCAGGCAACAGAGGGTCAGGATGCATCGAGTGTGCTTCTTGAATCTCAGGTTGCTGCCCTTATGGCGTTGAAGGCCGACGGGCTTTTTGATGGCTTTCCGATTGTGACCGGCTTGAAAGGCGCGGACGCTCAGGTGCGTTCGCTGACCATGCCTTTTGCAGATACCAAGAAAATTGACGCCGTATTGAGTGGTGTGCTGGACGCGCAGCTGCCAATGGATGTGGAAGATCTTATTGTCACATGGTTTTTGCAAAAAAAGACTGGAGACGAAAATAAGCTTCTTGTTGCTTATGCGAGGAGAGAAGCAATCGCAGCCCACCTGGCATTGCTAGGGAGGGCACAAATTGATCCCCGATCGGTGGTTTTGACGTCGGGCGCGTTGTTTGATTTATATGAGCGTCGTCTGTGCCAGCAGTTGCCCGAAGGTGATCAGGGATCCAGCATTGTTGTTGAGATTGGTCACACGAGTACAAACTTCTGCCTCATTCGGAATGGCGAACTAGAAGTCGCGCGCGCAATTTTGCGGGGCGGTGCAGATGCGACGCAATTGATTGCAGAACGGCTAGAAATATCTTCTGCTGCAGCAGAAGAAAAGAAGCATCAAGCCTTTATTGAGATTGGTGAAAACAAGGGCAAGCTTTTAGAAGAGCATTTGCTTAGCGAAGCCATGAAGTTGGCTTACCAGCCGCAGCTGCGTGAAATCAAACAGATGGAATTGGCGCTGCGCCAAACGGATCAGCGTATCGATCAGATATTTCTTGTTGGTGGCGGAAGTCGAATCCGTCACCTCGATCTTTATCTTGCAGAAACACTGCAGATTCCAATCCGCCGCGTAGACGATTTGGGTGAGATCGGGATGAGTTGCCCACCTCAGGCAGCGTCGGCGCTGAGCTATGCTTTGCAAGGGCTTCCCGCGACCAAAAAGCCCATGCAGTTCAATTTCCGCAGAGAAGAGTTTGCTTTCAAGGGCGAATATAATTTAGTTCGTTCCCGCGTTCGGCCTTTGGTGATCTGGGTACTGATCGCGCTGTCTGTTTTTGGCATCTATGGCCTGACGCGCGCATCGATGCTGGGGAAAGAAGTTGCCGATTTAAAAGCTGAGCAACTTAAAGTCTGCGAGAGTGTGATTGGCCAAAAAGTAGATTCAGCCACACAGTGTTTAAAGCAAATCAAAGAGCGGGTTTCTGGAAAAGGTGTTTTGGCGGTGGCAGATTTTAGCGCCGTTGACGTGTACCTCGAGATTCCCCGCGTTGTACCCAGTGATTTGCAGATCAAAGTGACCGATCTGGATATCACCGACAAAGCAGTGCGTATGGGTGGGGAGACCGGTAGTTTTGAACTCATCGATCGCTTGGTCGAAAGTCTGGCGCGTGGGCATTGTTTTTCCAATATTGATAAAGGAAGAGCAAGGCAGACAGCGACCGGTGTGGGGTTTCAGATAACGTTTGATCTCGATTGCTCTGCACAAAAGGACAAATAGGCAATGGCCAAGTTATTTCAAAGCTTGACGGATAAGCTCGGTGCAGTGACTGAACGCCTCAGCGAGCGCGAGAGAAAGATGCTGACCATATTGGTGAGCGTTGGTGTGTGTCTGATCGTGATCGCTGTTTTCTTTGGGGTGAGTCAGCGCTTGGATGCTAGGCGGGCGGAGATCGAAGTCGCAAAAAAGCAACTCGTCGAGATCACATCTCTGCAAGATGTCTACCGGCAGGCCAAAGCAAAACAAGAAGCTGAAGAGATGCGGTTTCGCACCAACCCCATTTCGCTTTTTTCCTTTTTGCAGAGTGTATCGACGAGGCTCGGTCTCACATTATTCGATTTGAATGAGCATAGAACGCCGATCGCAGGATCAAGACTTGTGGAATCGGATGTGGTGGTCACACTCAAACAGATTTCCATCGATAAATTGACAGCTTTTTTGGAAGCCGTCGAAGACAGTGCTTCGGGAAGTGTGGTGAAAGTCAAGCAGCTGAAAGTTAAGGCGCGTTTTGATACGCCCGATTTGCTCGATGTACAGATGACCGTGGCAACTTGGAAGACATCGTGATGAAAGAATTTGTTTTGAGAATGTTACATAAATTTCGTTGGGCGCTTTATCCCTTGTTTTTCCTTTTCATGTTTTCTCTTTGCTTATATTGGACGTTTCCCATCGACATCATGCGCGGGTTTGTTGTCCAGCAAATCGAAGAAGCGCTGCAAAAAAGCAGCCCACATCCTGCGGCTGCGCCACCGAAGGTATCGATCGGATCGCTGAGTGTTTGGCATTTATCAGGGGTGCGACTTGACCAGGTGAGTTTCCGTTTGCCGGGTCAAGATGGCCGGCCTGGGGCCCTGTGGGAATTGGAAAATCTCAAAATTCGCTTAGGTATTTTTGCTGCTCTGCGTGGTTTGCAGAAGATTGAATTTGATTCAAAACTTTATGGCGGCAGAATTTACGGCGGTGTGCAATTATCGAAGAAGAGTGCGCTCTCAGACCTTGTGTTGGTCATCGACGATCTCGACCTTGGGCGTTTGACGAAAGCAGCAGGTAGCGGTGGTTTGCCCATTAAAGGTCTCGTCAATCTCGATACAGATTTGCACTTCGGAAGCGATCCGACTGATCCAAGCGACGGAGACTTTGCACTTCACCTAAAAGGCATGGCAGTGGGCCCAGGGCAACTTCCGCTTCCCGTACCCGGGATGGTGGGTGGTATCACGGTGCCAAAAATCCTGGTGGGCAACTTTGACGGTGTGATTGATGTGACCAAGGGTAGAGCAAAAACCAAGCAGCTCAAGCTCAGTGGTGGCGATATTGAATTGGACGCGAACATAGGCGTCGATTTGCACCAAGACGTATGGCGAAGTCGTTTGATTGGAGATGGTTGGTTTCGCATAGCGCCCAAATTTCTAGATGCCAATCCAGCGCTTAAGAGCATGGCGGATTTTATTCCCCAATTGAAGGCAGCGAAGACACCAGACGGGCGATACATGTTTTCCCTGAGTGGAACACTCGAGAATCCAACGCCCAAATTTGGGAAGCCTGCGAAATAGCCATGCATAACAGTCAGTACCTTAATTCAGCGCAACTCGAGGCGGTGACGACAATTGATCGGCCTGTGTGTATTCTAGCTGGTGCCGGTACTGGAAAAACACGTGTCATTACCTACCGAATTGCCTACTTGATTGAGCAGCGGGGCGCACAGCCGAACCAAATCCTCGGCGTCACTTTCACCAACAAAGCCGCAATGGAGATGCGCGCGCGGGTAGAAGTTCTGTTGCCCGGTCTTGGTAGATATGTGCAGCTTGGTACATTTCACGGTTTGGCTGCTCGAATTTTGCGTAAGCTTGGGCCATTGGTCGATGTGCCATCATCGTTTCTGATTTATGATCAAGATGACAGCGAGCGTTTGTTAAAGCAAATTGCATCACAGCGCTTGAATCTATCTCGTGATCACGTTGGGCCGTTCCTGGCGCAAATTGACAGTTGGCGAAATGAGGGGATTTTGCCAAAGGATGTGCCATCGACGTATGACCCAAAAATCGGGAAAGCTGTTGAGCTTTATCATCTCTATCTTCAAGGCATGCAAGAAATCGGAGCCGTCGATTTTAACGGACTCTTATTAAAATGGCGTGAGCTCACCGAACATGAAGAGGGGCTTGCCTATCTGCATAACCAATATCGGCACATTTTGGTCGATGAATACCAAGACACCAACAGTGTACAAGCGCAGATCGTGCTCGCACTTGCTCGAGGAGCCGAGACCATTGCAATTGTGGGTGACGATGACCAATCGATTTATAGTTGGCGCGGCGCCAACGCTGGCAACATGCAGCAGTTTCTTGATAAATTACCGAACGTAAAACTAATTCGCTTGGAAGAAAATTATCGCTCCACAAGAGAAATTCTGACGGCTGCAAATGGTGTCATTGCGAAAAATCAGGGACGCATTGGCAAAAATCTGATCGCGGTACGTGGTTCAGGCGAAGCCGTGCGGGTGATGCAGCTTTTCAACGATCGTCGGGAAGCGCAGCAGATCATCCATATGATCGAAGAAGAGCTGGTGCGCGGTCGATCACTTGACGACTTTGCGATTTTGATGCGCACCAATGCCATGTCGAGGCCGTTCGAAGACTCGCTCCGGCAAATTCGCATGCCCTATCGTTTGATTGGCGGTGTGAAGTTTTACGATCGCAAAGAAGTGAAAGACGTACTGGCGACGTTGCGTGTGGCGCTCAATCCAAAGAGCGATATTGATCTACAGCGCAGTCTTGCTGCTGTCTCGCGTGGGGTGGGCGATACCAGCGTTAAAAAGGCGTTGGATATTGCCAGAAAGCACACGGTATCGCTGATGGAAGTGCTGCGTCGTCCGGAGCTCCTGCAAGAAGCAGGCATTGCACCGCGGACGTGCAAAAAGGTTGTAGAGTTTGCCGGGCATATTGCAGATCTGGGCCAAAAAGCAGCTGCTTCAGAAACCACCGCCGATGAAGCCATAGCCTTGGCAATTGATGTGAGTGGCGTGGCGCAGATGCTGCAGGCAGAGAACACAGAAGAAGCCGATGATAGGCTTGAGAACTTGAGCCAATTATTGGCCGCTGCCAAACAGCACGTAGAAGATGCACAGCTTGCAAACGCGGATGCCAATGCTCAGAGCTTTCTTGAAGCTGCTGCGCTTTTGAGTAGCAGCGATGAAGTGGGCGAAAATGAAAGCAATGGCGCAGTGACTCTGATGACGTTGCACGCTGCCAAGGGTCTTGAGTTTGATACCGTCTATATGGTGGGTTTAGAAGAATACGGATTCCCACATGCGCGTGCGCTCGAAGAGGGTGCGGATCCAAACCAGCTTGAAGAAGAGCGCCGACTTGCCTACGTGGGGATGACGCGGGCGCGCAAACGTTTGTTTATCACCTATGTACAGCGACGGATGATTCGCGGCAGTGTGAAGGGGCGTGTGCCGAGCAGATTTTTGCGCGAGCTGCCGCGGGATGTTGTCGAGGGTGACTTGCCGGTGGCGCGCACCTATGAATCTTATACGCCGATGCAATCAACGCAACAGGCACCGCAATATGAGGGCTTTGAACCCGATCCGGCGTTTCTTGATTCTGCGGAGCCGCCAAGTCGATTAAGCATTGGCGCTCGGGTATGGCATGGCGCCTTTGGCGGCGGAGTTGTGCTCGATCAGCAAGGAAGTGGCAGACTGCTACGGGCGCTGGTGCGGTTTGACATGGATGGCAAAAAGCGAACTATTATCGCACGGCATCTGCGGGTGGCCTAATGACGATGACCATGCCCATGTCCACCTCCGTGTGGCACCAATTTTCCGAAGGTTAAGTCGTACCAGAGATGCGTGGCGAGATGGCTGACTGCTTCTTCAGCGCTACCATTCAGATATTGGTAGAAGACGTGAGCTGCCAAAAGGCCCCAGGGAAGGGTTTTCCACTCAGAAAAGAAGTGTGCACAAAGGAGTCCCACACCGACAGAAACGACAGTGCCAACCTTTAGGCTTCCGCCATGTGTATGCCCAGATGCAAGGTGATCATGGAGATCGTCATGTGAGTGGTCGTGGTGGTCATGATGCGCCGCCTCCACCGAATCTTCGAGGCGAGCTTGCGCCGGCGGACACCCGGTGTTGCCTAATAGCAACACACACATCCATAGTGGTATCCAAATGCGCATGAGAGCCCCATTACTAAATAGATTAGGCGTTGCTCATGACACGCCAGCAGAAATTGGTCAAATGCCCGCAGAGTAAGTCTTCGCTGGGTGGATTTTCCATGCTAAGCTAGCTTTCTTTTGCACCCAAATGCACACAAAATCGTGAGAAATCTCTTGGTGGAACAAATGACATCTTCTACGACCGGCAAGACTGAAAAGGCCTATGACGCTTCGTCGATTAAGATCCTGGAAGGTCTTGATGCCGTTCGCAAAAGACCCGGCATGTATATCGGCGATACCGACGACGGTTCTGGTTTGCACCACATGGTCTACGAAGCGGTAGACAACTCCATTGATGAAGCTTTGGGCGGATATTGCGACAAAGTGGACGTCGTCATGTACGAAGATGGCAGCGTCTCTGTAGAAGACAACGGCCGCGGCATCCCTGTCGATATGCATGAGTCCGGCAAGCCAGCCTGCGAAGTGATCATGTGTGTGCTGCATGCCGGTGGTAAGTTCGACCAAAACTCCTACAAGGTCTCCGGTGGGCTACACGGCGTCGGTATCAGCGTGGTCAATGCGCTCAGTGAAGAGCTTATTTTAGATATCAAGCGCAACGGCAAACACTATCGCCAAACATTTTCCCGAGGTGATCCAACTTCTGGCTTGCAAGTTCTTGGTGATGCGACAGGTACAGGTACCAAGATTCGTTTTAAGCCCGATGGGCAGATTTTTACCCACATGGAGTTTCACTTCGAGACTCTGTCTTCCCGCTTGCGCGAACAAGCCTTTTTGAACAAAGGCGTGACGGTGACCATTCGCGATGAGCAATCTGGCAAAGAAAAGTCGTTTTTCTTCAAAGAAGGCATTCGCGAATTTGTTCAGCATCTCAATCGCAATAATACTGCGCTGCACCAAGCCCCGATTTATATTTCTGGCTCAAAGCCTATGTCCGATGAACCGGGAAGCCCTGAGTGTGCGCTCGAGGCGGCAATCCAGTGGAATGATTCCTATCAGGAAACGGTCTTTTGTTTCACCAACAACATCAAGAATAACGATGGTGGTTCACACCTAGCAGGTTTTCGCGGTGGTTTGACCAGAACAGTCAATAACTACATCACCCGTGTTTTCCAAAAGCAAGTGAAGGGCTCACTGTCTGGTGACGATATGCGAGAAGGCCTCACCGCTGTTGTGTCGGTGAAGTTGCCAGATCCAAAATTTAGCTCACAAACGAAAGATAAGTTGGTGTCTTCCGAGGTGAAGGCCGTTGTAGAAGGGATGATCGCCGACCAACTGACAACCTGGCTCGATGAACACCCGACCGAAGCCAAGGTAATCTGCTTAAAAGCCATCGACGCTGCGCGCGCTCGTGAAGCTGCACGCAAAGCGCGAGATCTGACGCGACGCAAAGGCGTTCTGGATGGAATGGGGCTTCCTGGCAAGCTGGCAGACTGCCAAGAGAAAGATCCAGCTGCATCGGAGCTATTTATCGTTGAGGGTGAGTCCGCCGGTGGCTCCGCCAAGGGTGGGCGCGATCGACGCTTTCAAGCGATTTTGCCATTACGCGGCAAGATCTTGAATGTGGAGAAAGCACGTTTTGACAAGATGTTGTCGAGCCAGGAAATCATGACCCTCATAGCCGCGCTTGGTACAGGCATTGGGCCAGACGAGTTCGACGCCAATAAAGTGCGCTACCAAAAGATCATTTTGATGACAGATGCCGACGTGGACGGCAGTCACATCCGCACGCTTCTTCTCACGTTCTTTTACCGACAAATGAAAGAACTGGCGCACCGCGGCTATTTGTATATTGCGCAGCCACCACTCTATAAAGTGCAAAAGGGCAAAAAAGAAATCTACCTCAAAGACAACGAAGCACTCGAGCGCTTTTTGGTAGATACCATGCTTGAGTCAGTTGACGTCATGACAACCAACGGCTTGTTGGCTGCCGACAACCTGCGCAACGCAGTGACTGCAATTTATGCCTACCAGAGAATTTTAGAGCAATCCCGCAAGCGCCATGATCCCCGCGTCCTAGATGCGCTGGTGCGTGGCGCCAAACTAGACGGAGAGGGCTTTAAGACAGCCTCTGTAGAAGAGTTGCTGGGCAAGCTGAAGACACATATTGCAAAGCACACACCAGATATTTTGCCAGTGACGTTAGAGAAAAAGGCCTCCGCGGAGAACCCAGAAGATGTGACGTTAATTGTGCGCACTTTGCATAACGGAACTCCGGTAGAAACGATCGTGAGCGACTTTCTGATGAAAAGTGTCGAAATGCGAGAACTGAGACGTCTTGCCACGCAGATGGATGTGCTTGGCGATGGGCCCTATAAGGTAGCGCGTGGACAGACGGAAACAGAAACAACCACGATTTTTGCCCTTTTTGAATGTCTCGATCAAATTGCCCGCAAGGGGCAATCCATTCAGCGCTATAAAGGGCTAGGTGAGATGAACCCCATCCAGCTGTGGGAAACGACCATGGATCCCGCGCGTAGAACCATTTTGCAGGTGCGCGTAGAAGACGTGGTAGAGGCCGATGAGGCATTCTCAGATTTGATGGGAGATGAAGTAGAGCCGCGACGTGAATTTATTCAAAAGGCGGCACTCGATGTGGTCAACCTAGATATCTAGCGATTTCGGAGGGCGTCATGTTTGCAGTTCGGATGGTTGTACTTTGGATGATACCAACATTCTGTTTGGCTCAAGCACCGAACTTTTTGCCATTTCCAAGCAGTGGGCCAAGCACTTATAAAGACCCCAAGGGGCGTTTTGAATTTCAATTGGCCCCAGAACTGGATTGTGAAGCAAGTGGTGACAACATCGATTGTACCGGAAACCTATCTGATTCACTCACCATGGTCATAGAAGTGGCAACCCTTGGAAAAGATACGACTTTACCTATTGTCGCGCTCAACCAATTAGAAGATTACGAAAAGCGGCCGAATTTCCGGCAACTCACCCGAGAAAAAAAGACCGTAGATGGCCGAGAAGCAATTTTGCAGGTTTTTGCCTATAGCGAATTCAAAAATGTACAACTCACTATTCAAGTCCAATTTTTCGATGTAGTCGTGCAAGACAAGTTGTACAAGATTAAAGTTGAATGCGGGTCTGCTACGTGTGACGCGTATCAAAGCGCATTAAAGAAAGCTTATTCAACGCTTAAGTTTGCCACCCCGAGTAAAGAAAAGGCGAAGCCGGGGCCAGTGAAGAAAAAGAAATCGCCCCCAAAATTGACGTAATGAATTTGGATTTGTGATGGGTACAGGTTTTTCGAAAAAGAAACGCGAGCCAACGGTGATCGGCGGCGCAAGGAATACGCATGGAACGCGTATTTGTAAGCGCGTTACTTGCGAAAAATGTGGCAGTGAAGATTTCATTGCTGCACGCCCAAAGAGTGGTAAGGGCGTATTCTGTCGGGAATGTGCTAAGGGCCTATTGCTGGCCTTTGAGCCAAGTGTACATATTCCAGTGCCTGCGCTGGAGGCCAAGTGCGGCCAGTGCGGCACGGTTTTTGCCTTGCCGGAAAAAGCAAAAAAGCAAGACGATGAAACCTGGCTTTGCATAGATTGTTTGCGCGGTTTTGAAGTTTGGCGAGGTTCTTTAGCGCATGACCCGAGCGCGCGTGGGACAGGAACGTTGGAAGTGCGATCGCCCGGATTAATGTTGAGAAGAAAACCGAAAGTTTAAGAAAGAGGCATATCTCATGGCAGATGATTTTACCGGCCTTGGCGGACAGGGCCCGGACATGAAAAGGCTACTTGTTGCTGTGATCTTGATGACAGGAACGCTTATGGTCTTTAACCTGTTCTTTGCTCCGCCACGGGCGCCAGAGCCCGCACAGGTCGCGACAGGCAATCCTGTGCCAAAGGTGCAAGAGGCACCAAAAGCTGCAGCACTTGAAGCGAATAAAAACATTGTAGCAACGCCGGAAAATATACCGGAACAAATCAAGCAATTCAGTTTTGATCTCAAGGCTGCGAAAAAGGAACATACCACGGTCGCATTGCGGGGTGGCTACAATGTACAAGTGACCAATCAAGGCGCACAAATTCGCGCCATCGATTTGACTGGCTATAAAAAGCCAATTCATTTGAGTGAACAGCTTATTCAGGGCGTGGGGCTTTTTGCTATTGCTTCCCGTGATGTCAATTTGACTTTAGCCAAAGAAGCGCCCTACGAACTTGTTTCTTCAAGCGACACCGACGTTATTTTTCAGCGTGTGACACCAGAAGGCGTGCGCGTGAAGCGCAAGTATCATTTTTACAACGATCGGTTTTTGACGGATCAAACGGTTGAGCTCACCAATGAAGGAAAGGCCGTCAGACAGATTGCGCTCGACGTTTTGCTCGCTGCCAAGACACATAGCAAAGAAGAAGTGAGTGGTGGCTATTTGACGCCCGGTGTGGAAGAGATTGCCTCTGTTTGTCGTGTCGCAGATAAGCGTCATCGTGTAAGCGTGGAAGATCTGCACAAATCTGCTTTCGACTCCAATGGTTCCGTTGCTTATGCCGGTTTTGATCAACGCTATTTTCTCACAGCGTTTGTACCAAAAGGCGATGTTGGTACCGAAGGGTGCACCATCTCATTGGCGGCGAATGGGACAAGTGGGAACTATGCGCTCATCGCCATTCATCAAAAGCCTATGACAGTGATGCCCGGCGAAACTAAGACACTGTTGTTTGCTGGCTACTACGGGCCAAAACAGCTCACTCTTCTGAAAGAAGCAGACAGCCAGCTTGAAGAGAACGTGGATTTTGGTTGGTTTGGTGTGCTGAGTCGACCAATGTTGTGGCTTTTAGAGCAACTCTTTCGCTTTGTCGGTAATTTTGGCTTGGCCATTATTTTACTGACCTTGCTCATCAAATTGCTGACGTTTCCGTTGACACAAAAGTCTTTTGTCTCGATGCAGGAAATGAAAAAGATCGCACCGCATGTCAAAGAACTCCAGCAAAAATACAGCCACGATCGCACACTGCTTGGGCAAAAGCAGATGGAGCTCTACAAAGAAAAAGGCATCAATCCCATGGCTGGTTGTTTGCCGATGCTGATTCAGATGCCCGTGTGGTTTGCGCTTTATCAAATGCTATGGAACTCGGTAGAGCTTTACCAGCGGCCCTTTGGCTTGTGGATTTTTGACCTCACGCAGCCGGATCCTTTTTTTGTTCTTCCCGTCGCCATGGGCGCAAGTATGTTCATTCAGCAGGCCTTTCAGCCTCCAATCGATGATCAGCCACAGATGAAATATGTCATGTGGGGGATGCCGATTTTTCTCACGTTTATTATGCTCAAGCTGCCAGCAGGATTGTCGTTATACATCTTCACAAACAATATTTTGACGATTGGTCAGCAACTTTACATCAAGCAAAGATATCCCTCCTAAGGACACCACATGAGAGACTTTGGCAAGGGCTACGGTTTGGCGCCTGGCGACAACATCGGTAATCGACGTTCATTTCGGGAGTTTAAAGTCCCCGCAGATGACGTTGGAAATCGAAAAGATATTTCGTCGCGCGAGCAGTTTTTGCCCGACGATTTAGGAAACAGCATCGACATAGCGCCCACTCACATGCAAAGTGGAGTTTTAGGTGCAGTCGATGGGCGAAGAAATCGACGACGAGAGGACCCTTATGCGCCGCGCGCTGGGCGCTACCTTGTGGGAGGTGTCAATCCGACCGTCTCTGGGCAGATAGTGCCGCCTGTTCCGAGTCAGGAGAGGAATTCCCCGCCAGCGACGAAGCCGTCGGGTGGGGCACGGAGAGTTTTTGAGTTTGATGAAGATGATCGCTTCGATTACATTTTGAAAAGCGATCCAGAACAAAAGAGAAAAGTGGCGGAGGATGCTGTTCGCACCATCCTTGAGCGAGCTGGCCTAAATGCTACCGTGAATGCTGTGCTGCTCAAGGAAGATGAGCGTTCTGGTGTGATGGTGCTGGTCGATGAAGTGGCTGGTGATCAGAACCACGCTTTAGGACGCAGCGATCATGAGCTCATAGCACTGAATTTTCTGGTCAATAAGATCGTCAATCGATATCCCGACGACCGCATTCGCTTGGCGGTATTGCCTAAAGCCGAGGAAGCGTTGTTTGTGGAACATTTTCGAAAAGCTCGGCCAGCGGAGAGTCCCAAGGCGCCTGCGCCAATTCCAGTCGCCGTCGAGGAAGTGGCATGACCTCACGAGATGGCGAGATTAAGCTTGCAGAAGCCCTGCGGCTACGAGCTGAGGGGTTTGCCCAAAGCAACGATTTAAAAAACGCCTTGCTGGATATTGGAGCTTGCTATTATCTTTTGCGCAATCAGGGCGATGAGAGGGCGCGAGAAGTTCACACTGTGTGGACGACGCTTTATCAGCAATATGCCCGATCGGGCGAGCGCGATCAGACGCCAGAATCCGACAATACGATCATGCGGCTTGAGAGACTCTTAACGCGGGTGCAAGGCGCACGCATCAGGACTGCTTAATTAAACTGGTTTACCAAATTCGCGTAAGCGCAGTCTTGCTAGTCGCAGCATTTTAGATTCAAGAAGTCTTGTTCCTTCTCGCGACAAATGCAGCTTTTCACCGAGCACGGAGAGAGTCACCGGTTCATCTGCCAACATACGCATTTGAATGATCGTACGCAGGCGCGGGTCGCCGAGTTCTCGCACGATTTCCTCCAAAATATCCGCGATCATTTTCTTCTTTTCCTGCGCCAACGCAACACTCTCAGGATCATGTATGTCGGTAGCCAAAAGGTCACCAAGAGAACGGTTGTCATCATTATCGAACATATGGTCTGTGCTCAGCTTGCGCGCACGCGGCTTTTGCATGCGGCCTCCGTCATCTGTGCTAAAGTCCGCGCCAATGATATTTGGAATGTCCTCTTTTTCGTTGCGCTGGATGTGGCGCTGAATTTTAGCGCGTATCCAATAGACACTGTATGTGGAGAAGCGAATGTTGCGATCTGGCTCAAAGGTCTCGGTGGCCCGAATGAGCCCAAGCGTGCCTTCCTGCAACAAGTCTTCATACCGAAGAGGTGGCCGAAAAAATTGGTTTGCGATGAGGTGTACCAAGCCAATATTGGAAACCACAAGCGCGTTACGTGCATCGATATCCCCAAATTGCTGCACTCGACGTGCAAGTGCCGCCTCCTCTTTTGCTGACAGCCGAGAAGCGCGCTGGCCAAAGACGGTGATAAGCCTTTCTGATGTCCCTTCTGAAGGGCTCGATTTGAGCGAACCTCCTTCAATGAGCTGCAAGAGCTTGGCAGCATCAGACAAATCTTTTTCAGGTTCTGGCATGGCGTCTAGCGCCGGTGGCCCTGGTTTCCTTTTGCCAAACGTAGCCACGCCCTTTTGCTTTACCACCACCATTTCGCCCCCATTTGACTGTCTGCATCAATTTTGAGAAAAACGCGCAGGAGCCACCGAATCGGTATTTAATACTTATAATACCCTTCTTATTTTAGCGCACAATTGTATATTTTTCTACTTGGCTGACATTCTGGGTGAGAGGGAACGATGGAAGGTCAAAATGCGACAGATAGGGCCATTATTGTGGTAGACATGCTTGTGGATTTTGTCGATCACAGGGGAGCTGCGGCTGTGCCTGGCGCCGGGGCGCTTCTGCCATTGATTTTGGGGGAACTCCAGTATTTTCGCGAACGCGGGCGCGCCGTGGTATTTGGTTGCACAGAGCTTCCGAGTACTGCTAATTACGCACGCGCCGGTACAAAAGGTGCCGCCATTGTTCCACAGCTGACGCCTCGTCCAGGTGAGCTTGTGGTAACAAAGCGTGCTCCCAGTGTTTTTTTTGGCACCGAGCTTCAAGCCTACCTCAAGAAGAGGGAAGTACAGAGCATCGTTTTGGTGGGAGTTTCAACCAATACCGGTATTTTGCTAAGCGCTGCCGATGCACTTTCCATGGGTTATGAGGTTGCTGTTCCAGAGACTTGTGTTTGTGCCGCAGACAGGAGTGACCATGATTGGGCATTGCATCAAATTCGCCAGTCTTGGCTTTTGTGGGTTAAAAATTGCAGACTTGTATAGCAGAACCCTGGGGAATTTATGTACACGTGCCGTGGTGTAGGCGGCGTTGCCCTTATTGCGATTTCTATTTTGAAATCGGCAAGGCCCAGGCCGGGTATGGCCAACTTCTTCTTCAGGAATGGGTAGCCAGACAATCAATGTGGCCAAGCATGCCAGCCCAAACACTCTATTTTGGTGGCGGCACGCCAAGTTTGCTCGATGCGAAAGAGATCGCAGCGGTAATCTCTCAACTTAGGGTTTCGGGGCGGTTAGCAGCCCAGGCAGAAATTACGTTGGAGGCCAACCCGGAGGATTTATCAAGCGAAATGCTGCACGCATTGCGAGCATCTGGCGTCAATCGGTTAAGCCTAGGCATTCAGAGTTTCGAGGCGGAAACTTTGCGCTGGCTTGGCCGCAAGCACAGCAGCGAAGATGCTCGAAAGGTCATTCTTGATGCGCGGGCAGCAGGATTTGAGAAGCTCTCCGTCGATTTAATCGTGGGAGTGCCGGGCGAAAAACGACCGCAGATTGGCGAGCAAATTCAGTGGTTATCTGGCTTGGTTGGCCACATCAGCGTGTATCTGCTCACCGTTGAAGCAACTACCCCACTCGTTGGCCTTATCGACCAAGGGAAGCGCCAAGCTCCTAGTGAGGATGATCAGGCAGATGCCTTCGAATGGGTGCAGCATGAGATGCAAGAAGCCGGGTATGGCCAATATGAGATTTCTAGCTACGCCAAAGTTGGCGAAGAAAGTCGGCACAATCGGCTGTATTGGGCGAAGGGAAGCTATCTTGGTCTCGGGCCCGGTGCGCATTCCATGCGTCTTTGCCAAGATGGATCAGTGGTGAGAAGACATAACCGGCCCGATTACGCTGCTTGGGCAAAAAAACCTGCGTCGTTGCAGACGGAAGAAGAAACGCTTTTGCCGGAGCAGGCATTTTTAGAGGCTCTCGCATTTGGCATTCGGGACATGGCTGCAGGTATTGATCTCAGTGCCTTGCACTTGCGGCATCAAGTAGGTCCAGTTAAAGGCTTAACTGGTATTCTATCGCAAATGAAAGAATTAGGATGGATCGAGGAGAGGGGAAGCCGCATTCACTTAACTCCCCTTGGTGCGAGATTTGCAGATGCGGTTGCCAGGGAAGTTCTTTCGTGTGATCTGACGCGCAGTGGTTGACAGGCGCCAGCAAAAGCGGCATGGATGACAGTCGCAAGGTTTTTATAAAATTAACAGAGGAAATCCATTGCCCTAGGCAATGCGTTTCTCCGGGTGTGTCACGATGACACAAGGTCATAGGGAGCGTGCATGAGAACGCCGAGTACCAAAGCAAGTATGATTACGCGAGAGTGGCATGTGGTCGATGCCTCCGATGCAGTTGTTGGTCGATTGGCCAGCCAGGTTGCATCCTATCTTCGCGGTAAACACAAGCCCATTTTTACACCGCACCTTGATACTGGCGATTTTGTCGTTGTAATCAACGCAGAAAAAGCAAGACTCACAGGTAAGAAAGAATCCGATAAACTCTATTGGCACTATACCGGCTTTCCAGGCGGTGAGCGTGCGGTGGCTGCCCAAGATCAACGCAAGGAACATCCAGAACGGATTGTTTTTTATGCGGTGAAAGGGATGTTGCCCAAAGGCCCGCTAGGAAGACAAATGTTGACGAAATTAAGAGTCTACGCAGGCGCATCACATCCACATCAAGCACAGCAGCCAAAAGCGCTTCAAGTGAAATAGAAGGGGTTTCGATTTATGTCAAAAGTTCAATTTTATGCCACCGGTCGTCGGAAAGTTGCAACGGCGCGTGTTTGGTTGAAGCCTGGTAGTGGCGTGATGACGATCAATGGGCGTTCCATTGATTCTTATTTTGGCCGCAAAGTCTTGCAGATGGTGCTGAAGCAACCGTTTGAGGCATCTGAAACCATCGATCAATTCGACGTGGTTTGCACTGTCAGTGGTGGAGGCCTTTCCGGCCAAGCCGGCGCGATTCGCCACGGGATTTCCCGTGCGTTGCTTGAGCACGACGAAGGCATGTTACGTGGACCATTGAAGAAAGGTGGCTTCCTCACGCGCGATGCACGTATGGTCGAGCGTAAGAAGTACGGTCGCTCAGGCGCCAGAAAACGCTACCAGTACTCGAAGCGATAGTATTTCGCAGGGGGGGCCTATGCGGAGAAGCTCGAGCCACATCCGCAGGTTCTGCGTGCATTTGGGTTTTCAAATTTAAACCCAGCTTCTTGCAGCGACTCAATATAGTTGACGGTCGAACCGCCGAGATGCGTTGCGCTGAAAATATCGGTCACGACGGATAGGCCGTTTTTGTTGGCGATGATGTCGTCGTCGTCGATATCGTTTACAAAGTTGAGTGCGTATTTAAAGCCAGCACATCCTCCGCCGCGTATGCTGATGCGCAGGTGGCTGCCATCCTCCCCCTTTGTTTCTTCGAGGGCGAGAAGAGCCATTTCAATGGCCTTTTCTGTTAGGTGGATGGGGAAGTCAGTTTGAGTCATCATCTTTGTCCTCTTTAATATTTTCGGAATCGTCGTCTTCTGGCGTTGACGGGATACGATATCGATCAGTTAACCAGCTCCCAAGATCAACCATTTGGCAACGCTTAGAGCAAAAGGGCGAAAACGCCTTCTCTACAGGTTTTCCACATGTTGGGCAGCGTTTTTCTTTTGTCATAAGATGTCCAATTCTAAAGTGTGCCCGACTTTTCCAATATTTTAAAGACCCGTTTTGCTGAAAATTTGGTCGGTCACTTAGGTCTTGAAAAGTAAAAAGAAATCTGTCTTTGTATGCGGACGTGTTGAGGACACTTGACGCGATTGCTACCAAGAGGAGTTAAAGCATGCCAGGTGAATTAAGGCGCAGGCGGTCTACACTGTCATTTAAGGATGTGCAGATAGCTTATCTAATGAATGGCGTGAACTCAGTAGAGAGGCTGCATAAAGATGGCAAGGCCTCTACAGCAACCATTCGTCGCGCGCTGTCGCATCTGCGTACAGGCGGCCGGGAGGTTTCTACGCTCGAGAAATGGATTCAGGAGAATCTCGGTGTTGGTGTGCGTGGGCGAGCTGCCCCGCAGGCTGGCCAAGAGCGTGTCTATCGCGCACAGCAGATCAAGACCAGCGGCCCCTTTTTAAGGCTGCCCTTGAGTGCGCTGATGGTGAATAAAGGCGAAGTGGTTTCCGTTCGCTTTGAGAAAGATCGCATTGTTGTGCGAAAGGTCTGAAAAAGAACGCACGCGATTACTCGCGTGCGTTTTTGATCAAAACCACCGGCTCCGCGCTATACCTCTTCGGAGGACTTGCGATGATTGTTGGTTGCCCAAAAGAAATTAAAGTCAAAGAGCATCGTGTTGGTATTGTCCCGGGCTCAGCCAAGGCCCTCAACGCATCTGGCCATCAGGTTTTGATCGAAAGAGGCGCAGGCAAGGGCGCGGGTATTTCAGACGAGGAATACCTAGAGGCTGGTGCGATTCTCGTCGATACCGCTGCAGAGATCTGGAACCGGGCTGATATGGTCGTCAAGGTGAAAGAGCCTACCGAGCCAGAATTTGTGCGCATGCGGGAAAGGCAAATTCTCTTCACTTTTTTGCACCTAGCTGCAGAACCAAGTCTTACTAAAGTTTTGCTGGATCGAAAAGTGTCTGGCGTCGCATACGAAACAATTCAGGTTGGAAACACCTTGCCATTGCTTAAGCCGTCGAGCGAAGTGGCAGGCAGAATGTCAATTCAGGTAGGCGCCTGGTGTTTGGAAAAGCAGCAGGGCGGTAAGGGGATGCTGCTTGGCGGGGTCACCGGTGTGCCCAGGGCGAAAGTAAGTATCATTGGGGGCGGGGTGGTGGGAACCAATGCGGCCAAGATGGCAGTTGGAGCTGGCGCTGAGGTTACGTTGCTAGACAGCAATTTAGAGCGGCTAGAATATCTCGATGATATTTTTTCTGGTCGCATACAAACACTATACTCAACGCCGCATAACGTTGAGTGCTCTGTGGCAGAAGCAGATCTCGTAATTGGGGCGGTCTTGATCGCTGGCGCACGTGCGCCCAAGCTGGTGAAGCGCGAGCACGTCGCGCGCATGAGTGAGGGATCAGCCATTGTTGATGTGGCTGTGGATCAAGGCGGATGTGTAGAAACCATGCGGCCCACCACCCATGATGATCCTATTTTTACCGTCGATGGCGTGGTGCATTACGGCGTCACGAACATGCCCGGTGCAGTTGCACGCACCAGCACATTTGCCTTGGCCCACGCCACGCTGCCTTACATGCGTTTGCTTGCAGACATGGGTGTGGAGGGCGCGTGTCGAGCGAATACGGCATTGTCGCACGGTCTCAATACCTTCCAAGGATATGTCACCTATCAGGCAGTGGCGAACGCTAACCAGGTGCCCTATGTGGAACAAAAGAAACTTTTTTGATACGCTCACGTCCCATGAGCAATCCACATGAATTGGAAGAAGCGAAAAAAGCAGCGCGACACTGGAGCGTGTTAACTGGCGGTGAGATTGAACGCATTCCAGTGGGGCTGCTGAACCGGACCTTCATCGTCCGCACATCTCAAGAGAACTATGTCCTTCAGCACCTGAACGCGATATTTGCGCCTCGGGTGCATGAGGACATCGCTGCCATGACCACGCATCTTGTGTCGAAAGGTATGTTGACCCCGCAGCTAGTTGCGTCTGATGAAGGGCGGCATTTCGCCATGGTGGGCAATTCTTGTTGGCGCTTGCAAACTTATATCGATGGCCAAACTTACCCGTTCATTGCATCTCAGCAAATGGCCTTTGAAGCAGGTGCGCTGGTTGGTCGCTTTCACGAAGCATTGAGCGACTTTCAGCACAAGTACCATTTTTCTCGCCCGCAGGCGCATGATACGAAGCATCACTTGACGCTCCTCATGAAGGCTCTTGAAACACATCGTCAACATCCTCTTTATGAAGAAGTAGAGCCGATTGCGAAAGAGCTGCTGAATTATGCAGGAAGACTTTCTAACTTGTGGCTTTTGCCTGCCCGGCATAGCCATGGCGATTTGAAGATCAGCAACGTGTTATTTGATCGAAGTATGCAAGCATTATGCTTAATCGACCTTGATACGCTCGGATATTTGCCCTGGCCCATAGAAATGGGTGATGCCTTTCGCTCTTGGTGCAACCCAGCGCCGGAAGACGCAACGCAAATCGAATTCCGCGAAGATCTTTTTGTTGGCGCGTTAAATGGCTACAAAACCCATGCTGGGCAACTTTGGTCTAAGGGTGAAAGAGAGGCCATCGTGCCTGGCATAGAGACCATTGTTCTCGAGCTGACTTCGCGTTTTTTGCGAGATGCCTTGGAAGAATCCTATTTCGCCTTTGACCCGGCTCGCTTTTCGTCGCGTGGTATGCACAATCTTATGCGTGCCAAAGGACAATGGCAGCTCTTTCTGGATGTGCAAAATAAGAGAGAGAATTTGTGCCTTGCAGTTAAAAATACGTTTGGATTCTAAATTTTGATGAAGTCAGCAAAAGTTTTTATTGTTCCCCATTGGACCAAAGTGGTCTTTTTCTGGTTTGCTGCAGCGCTTGTTGTTTGGGTGTTGGGGTACCAAATCAACAAGCGTTTAACCTATCGACGTCTTTATCTCGACAACTTGATTGGTGCCTCATCTGTAGCGCCAGTGTCGGCACCAGATTTTCATCTATCTGGAATTTCTTTGCGCCAGTTTGCAGGCAAGTGGGTGTTGCTTAACTTTTGGGCGACTTGGTGTCCACCTTGTAGAAAAGAAATGCCGTCACTCGAGCAGCTCAGTGGCCATTTTCAGGACCGACTTACGGTTGTGACTGTCAGTGTCGATGACGACTACAATCAGGTCCGCCAGTTTTTTAAGCAAAGACAGCCATTGTTTCATGTCGCCTGGGATAAAGAGAAAGCAGCCTCCCGTGCTTTTGGGGTCGGAAAATATCCGGAGACTTTTTTGATCTCTCCGTCGCAAAAAATTGTGGCGCGCTTTAGCGGTCCACGAGAATGGTATGGCAAGGAAGCGATCACTTATTTTGACGATGTGCTTGCAGGGAAACGGTACTAGGCTCGGTATCCTGCCCAGATCGCGCCTCGACAAAGCTCCTGAAAGCGTTTGTTTCCCGTTACAAAGAGTTCCTCTACTTGGGACACGTCTTGATCGGCCTCTAGGGCGAGGCGGGGTCTGTCATCGCCAAATAGAAGATCAATCGCGAGGCGGTCAGAGACAAATTCATACGGTTCTCTACGCCAATCAAAGCCTTCAAATTGCCGCGCTGCCCAGAGCAAAGCGAGCGCTGTGTGTAAAGGTCTGAAGACGTCAGCACGGGTAACATGAATTTGTACGCCGCCGCACAGTTGGCCAGCATGCTTTTGGAACTTTGGCGTAAACCAGCAGGGCCTGAGTGCAACGCCTTCAAGCTCTTGGCTCCTCGTAAGCGCAGCAAAACGATCCGGATCGATAAATGGTGCGCCGATCAACTCAAATGGTCTCGTGGTACCACGTCCTTCAGACACATTTGTGCCCTCAAACAAGCAGCCGCCCGGATAGACAAGGGCTGTATCTGGTGTGGGCATGTTCGGTGACGGGTATGCCCAGGGAAGGCCGGTGTCCCCAAATAACATGTGGCGTTTCCACCCATGCATCCAGACAACTTCCAGGTCACAAGTGCTGTGGTCAATGTGGTGAAACAGAGTGGCCAGCTCACCCATGGTCATCCCGTGGCGGCTAGCTACAGGATATTCGCCAACGAAGGAAGAAAAAGCCGGAAGCACGTCATTGCCTTCAACCTCGACACCGCCGATCGGATTTGGACGATCAAGTACCAGGCACTTGGTTTTTGTTTGCGCACAGGCCCGCATAGCAAACGCAATTGTGTAGGCAAAAGTGTAATAGCGGCTGCCAACATCTTGCAGATCGCAGACCAGCACATCGACATCTTTCAGCTGTTCTGGCTTCACGCGAAGGCTTTCTTCGGTTTTACCGTACAGACTAATCACATCGATGCCCGTGCGCGGATCCTTGTGTGCGGAGACAGTCTCCATGTCTTGCGCATTGCCCAAAAAGCCATGCTCCGCCCCAAAAAGACGAACAATGTTGATCCCTGCATCCAAGCACAAATCAAGCAAGTGTCTGACGCGGGAATCGATGCTTGCGGGGTGCCCAAGTAAGGCAACTCGCTTTGATTTCAAACGCGCAAAATTCTCTTCTACAAGCAGATCCAGGCCCGTTTTGACGAGCGGCTTTTTGTGTGGCACAACTGTCTCCTAGTGAATATACAAAATTTAATGCAAGCTACATTGCTCAATATGCCATGGCAACGCTGTGCGTTCGAAGAAACTGTTTGTGCTTTTGAGATGGCCAGTATCAAGCTGGCAGAGCAAGGGTGTCGTGCCGCTATTCTTTCTGCCGACGAGGATGGATTTTTGCATACGCACCTCTCGCCACGAACAAAGCCAATTCTCCCTCTCGGCCAACGCATCAGCGACATCGTGCAAGTGTTGCGCGCGGTCAAAAATCACCTACCATTTTGCGGTGTTGCTTTAACCGTGGAAGAACTGTGCCCGGGGGGCCTTGACCCCACCGAGGGCATTGCCATTGCAAAGGCGCTCGAGGCCGCGGGAGCGGATTTTATTATTGGGAGCGGTGGCACCAAGGATTTTCCCGCGCTCAAATGGCGTAAAGAAACACAAAAGAAACACGAAGACCTCTTCGACTGGGATGACGTCGACTGCCATTTGGCTAGCCCAATGTGGCTTGTTGGCCGCGTTTCCATCCCAGTCTTTGGTCGGTCAGTTGCCCAATTGATTAAACTCAATTAAAATGGTCGCAAAGAGAATTAACGTAAAATGTCAAAATTTATCACGCCCGGATCCATTCTTGCATATTTTGAAGCACGGCCCCATTTAAGTGCCACAGCGAAGGTAATCACGCGGGAACTAGGCCTCAAAAAAACCGAAAAGACCGAAATTCAAAAACTACTCAAATCCTTGGTGAGATCGGGCGAGCTGCGATCTGTGTCGGGCAAGCGCTTCGTATCTGCAAAGCAAGGCAAACTCTATCAGGGAATTGTACGTCGACATCTCAAAGGGTTTGGCTGGTTGGAAGTGCAAGACAGTGACCTCAAAGACGTTTTCATCCCGCCCCCCGAGCTTGTTGGTTTGATGGATGGGGACCTTGTGGCATGTCGCATTGAAGACCACCCGAAAGGCCCCGTGGCATCCATCGACCACGTGGTCACGCGCGCACGCAAAACGATTGTAGGTGTCTACTGTCGTCGAGGACGCGGCGAATTCGTCGAGCCTGAGAGCAATGTGCTTGGTGAATCGCTGCAAATCACCGCAGATTCGCGAACAGAAGAAAAGCTTGCAGACGGCATGGTCGTCGAAGTTGAAATTATTAATTATCCAGATCGATTTAAGAGGGCGCAAGGACGAGTTCTTCGGGTGATTGGCCGTAAAGGTGATTTTGCGTCTGAAGTAGAAATGCTCATCGTGGAGGGTGGCATTGAGCAGAGCTTCTCTCAGAAGACGGACGGAGAAGCGGAGGCCTTCGGTGACATACCGAGAGCAGAAGACGTCAAGGGTCGTCTCGATTTGAAACAGCTTGCCTTGTGCACCATCGATGGCGAGACTGCAAAGGACTTTGATGACGCAGTTTACGCCGAGAAGCAGGGTGAAGAGTTCGCCGTGACTGTGGCCATTGCGGATGTGAGCCATTATGTGCAGCGCGGTACCGCCATCGATGCTGACGCCTTTGCGCGTGGTACCAGCGTCTATTATCCCGGCCATTGCATTCCTATGTTGCCAGAAGTTCTTTCGAACGGATTGTGCTCCCTCAAGCCGAATATCCCGCGGCTATGCATGGTCGTACAAATGTTAGTGACAAAGCGCGGGGCCATGAAACGCGTACGTATAGAAGATGCTGTGATGCAGAGTCAGGCGCGTTTGACCTATACCAGGGTGCAGAAATTTTTGGATGGCGACGATCCGAAAGATATTCCAGCACCGGTGCAGGAGAGCCTAAGAGTCTTGAAAGAGGCAAGCAGCGCATTGCGTCGTGCAAGAAAAGCGCGCGGGGCAATCGATTTTGACACGGAAGAGAGCTTAATTGCGCTCAGTGACAGCGGCGAGCCTATCGCTATTCATCCAGAGGAGCGCCTCGAGGCGCATCGCATGATCGAAGATCTGATGGTGGCGACGAATGAGGCTGTTGCGCAGTTTCTAGAGAAGCAAGGATGGCCGGCGGTATTTCGCGTGCACGAGTCTCCCGAGGAAGAAAAGTTGAAAAACTTCTTTTTGCTCTCTGAAAGTTTGGGCGCAATTACACCTGCGCAAAAAAGAGCTTTTGAAAAAGAAAAAGGCCCGAAAGCATTGGCCAAATTGATGGAGCATATCGAAAATCATCCCGCCAAAGTAGCTCTTAATACCTTGCTCCTGCGTTCAATGATGCAAGCCAAGTATAGCGCAGACAACATCGGACACTTTGGTCTTGCTTCAGAGAGCTATTTGCATTTTACTTCGCCCATACGTCGCTATCCAGATCTCGTCGTGCATAGGCTTGTGCGCCAATGCGTGAAGCAAAAGCGGAAAAAATTAAGCGATGACGAGAAAGAACAATTGCTAAGCGAACTTGGTGATATCGCACTGCATTGTAGCCAGCGTGAACGCAAGGCAGTCGACGTTGAGCGACAGATCGCACAGCTGCATTCCGCCTGGCTGATGCGCGACAAAGTCGGTGAGCAAGATGCGGGCATCATTACAGGATGCACGGAGTTCGGTATGTTTGTGCGATTGACGAAATACCACGTCGAAGGTCTTGTGCATGTTGCAACTCTGGGCGCAGGTCAGGTAGAGTTCGATGCACATCGTTTGTTGCTCAGAGAGAAAAATTCGGGCCGTACATTTTCTATTGGCGATCAAGTGCAGGTTAAGGTAGTGAGTGTCAACGTCGCGAGACGCCGTATTGATCTTGAGTTGCTCAACGACAAGAAGGCAAAAAATGCGAGACGTCATCGATGAGATTTTTGCGATTCTGACCACTAAGGGCACAGCGGACTACATCGGTGAGGATGTCTCCCAGCTAGCACATGCTTTGCAGTGTGCAAAACTAGCTGCCGATTCTTGCGATGATGACGAGTTGATCATCGCCGTGCTCTTGCATGACATTGGACACATCTGTGCGGAAGGGCCAGTCGAGCAAATGGGCACGTTTGGTGTGGCGCATCACGAGAAAATCGGCGCAAACTATTTGCGAAGCAAAGGATTTTCTGAGCGCGTTGCATGCCTGATTGAGCGTCATGTGGATGCGAAGCGATATCTTACTTTTAGAAATCCGCGTTATGCCGCCAAGCTTTCGTCTGCTAGCGCCGCAACTTTGCGCTATCAAGGTGGGCCCATGACCGCTGAGGAAGCAGCAAAGTTTGAACAAGAGCCGGAATTAAAAGACGTGCTCAAAATACGTGTTTGGGAAGAAAATGCGAAAGCGGTAGGTTCTGATGTTCCTGCCCTAGAAGCGTACAGAGATCTGTTGGCAAGACATCTTGGTGGTGCATGCAGAGCACAAGCAAACGTCTCTTCCGTTGGCAACTCGTCGTCTTATGCCTGATGGTTGTCGGGTATTCCGGCTACTATCTGTGCCGTTCCAATCTTTCTGTATTGATGCCCTTGATCATCGACGATCTTGTTGCACACGGTGTGAATCCTGACCTCGCCAAAGTGCGCATGGGCCTTGTGGCTTCATTGGGCATTCTGGGTTACGCCATCTGCAAATTCTGCGCCGGTGGTCTCGCAGATCTGCTTGGTGGACGTCGCGGATTTTTGGTAGGTATGGGTGGAATTGTCATTTGCACCGCGCTCTTCGCTGTAGGCGGCGGCATGCCCATCTTCACAATAGCCTGGCTGGGCAACCGATGTTTCCAATCCATGGGCTGGGCGGGCATGGTGAAGATCTCAGCGAGATGGTTTGCCTACACGGCCTATGGGCGTGTGATGGCTATACTCAGCCTCGCGTATTTGTTTGGTGACGCTGCATCTCGTGCGTTCATGGGGTATTTATTGTCGCTTGGCTTTGGTTGGCGAGCCATCTTTTTTGTCACCGCCGGTATCATGGGCTTCCTGTTTGCGTGCTCGTATATTTTGATCAAGGATTCTCCACAGCACATTGGCGAAGAAGAGCCGCCAGAAGATGTCAGCCTAATGGACAGCAGTGGTGGAGATGTGAACGTAAGGAGTTTTTTGAAAACGCTGTTACGAAACAATGCATTTCGCTTGGTTTGCGTATTGTCATTCGGGCTCACCCTTGTGCGCGAAACATTCAATACCTGGACACCCACCTATTTTGTTGAGCTCGTCGGATTTACCCACCAACAGGCTGCTACGCATAGCGCTTGGTTTCCATTTTTTGGCGGCATATCGGTGTTGATTGCAGGCTATTTGGGTGACAAATTTGGTCGATCAGGTCGCGCACTTCTCATTTTGTGCGCCTTGGTGGCCGCAACGTTTGCGTTATTTTCCTTATCATATGTTGATGCCGGATCCGCCAAAATGACGTCGATCATGCTCATTTCCGCCGTCGGATTGTTGCTGATCGGGCCGTACTCTTTTTTGGCGGGTGCCCTTGCGCTTGATTTTGGCGGCAAGCGTGCTGGTGCAACAGCAGCTGGCATCATCGACGGGGTAGGTTATCTGGGCGGCTATCTAGCAGGGCAAGTTATGGCCAAAATCTCCGTGCTATTTGGCTGGCAAGGAGCGTTTGTAACGCTCGCCTGTGTGGCTGCGCTATCATCGGTGGTTGCTGCGCTCTTTGCGGCTGATCAAAGCAAAGTCTTCGCCTTAGCGACCACGACGCGCGCAGGGCGTACCAGTCTCTCGTGAAGCATGTAGCCTTTTTGGTATTCTTCGATCACCGTTCCGGGCTCAGCGCTATCATCTTCTCGCTCCAGCATGGCCTCGTGCAAGCTTGGATCAAAAGGTTTGCCAAGCGCTGAAAAACTCTGCACGCCAAAGCGCTCGAGGGTCTCAACCAATTGTTTGAACACCATCTTCACACCAGTTGCAATTCCATCGAGAGAGGCTGCGTCAGCGGCTTGCAGTGCATGTTCCAGGTTGTCGAGCACGGGAAGCAGATCTCTTAGCAAACGCTCGTTGGCGAACTTGAGGGATGTTTGCTGTTCGCGTTCCGTGCGTCGTTTGTAATTTTCGAACTCTGCTGCGAGGCGCAAATAGCGATCTTGTACGATTCCAAGCTCTTCTTGCATTTTAGTAATGGCCTGTTGCAACCCGAGCTCAGAGGCAACGAGTGATTCTTCGTTCTCACTGGTGGGTTGGTTTTCGGAAGCAACGAGAGCTTCTTCTTGGTCTTTTTTAGGGTTATTCTCAGCATTCATGCATTCTTACTAATCACAAAATGACTGGGCTTCAACACCTGTGCTACCCTTTTTTAAGGGGGTAAAACATGGCTAAGCGCATCGATCATGCACACGGTCACCCGGTACCAAGACCAGCAGAATCAGGCGCAGCCAAGGCGCCAGTACATGCAGCACATGCGGCGCCTAAAGATATATTTGAAGCAGCGCCCAAAGAACGCGAAGTCAAAGACCATGCAGGAGTAAAAGCTCGTACAGCTGCGCTGAGTTCCCAGCTTTTTGAAAGTCTTCATGCAAACCAGGCAACCGTGGGTTCTGTGCGCAAATTGCTGGAAGGAGGCGGCGTTCTTGCCGCAGTCGTGCTTGCCCCAGATGAAGAGGGAAACACGCCTCTTCATCACGCAGCCATGTTCGGGGCTCCTGCCGACGTGATGGATCTGCTCCGATTCACCATGAAAATAACTGGGCACAACCCCGATGCACCCAATCGGGGAGGCCACACAGCCGACGAGATTGTGAAGATGCATGCAGACATGAGGGGGCGACAGGTGTCTGCCATGCCAGCTGATGTATATGCCCTCATCGGCGACTTACATGGCCGCGAAACATCGGGAGATGAAATCGCGCTTTTAAAAGCGAGAGAAGTAGACGAGCAAGTGGCAAGTCACCTGCAAGGACATGTGCTTTCTGAAGACAAAAAAAAAGAAGCAGCAGCGTTGGCAAAAGGGCTCTCCAAAGAAGCCGGAGCACGGCTTAAAGCACAGGCGCATGAAGATATCATCCTCGCGCAAATCCGCTCGCATGGAGATGAATTAGATGCCTTGGTAGAGCATCGACATGAGATTCGAGGCTTGCTGCTAGACAAAGCGTGGAATCTCTATATTCCCGTCTTATATCCGCGCCTTCTGGGTATGATTCTTCGGCATGAAAAAGATATCCCGCGAGGCGTATTTAGTAGAATACCGTTTTACGAAGGGCAGGATACTGCGCGAGACGCGTGGCTGGGCGACATAGGGAAAAAGGAACCGCAATTTGTTGAACATCCCCTGTTTCGCATGCTTGGTGCTATCAAACGGCAGATCCAATATACTGCGCCTTTCAGAGCAGCTAAGAATGGAGATATTGAGTCTATACGCATGTTTTTAGATGCCGGCGCTGACGTGAACCAGCGGGATAGCACAAACCGTACACTTCTTATGGTAGCAGCTGAAAGAGGTGATGCTGCGATGGTGCGATTTCTTCTTTCACGAAGGGCTGATCTTACGCTTGTCGATGGCACTCGTATTTCCCGCTTTTTGGGATATAGCCAAACCGCTCGAGATATTGCCGCCAAGATGGGCCATGCTGCAGTTTTGAAAGAATTGGATGCAACTTCGGGAGCAGTAAAAGCAGCCGAGCCAGCACCTGCTCCCAAAGCGAGTGCGGCTTCCAACACCAAACATACTGTTGCAGCGGCTGCGGCTGCCTCCGAAGCACCCAAGGCTGTGGCGCATGATGATGAAGCAGAAGACAAAGAGCGCGCTGCAGCAATCAAAGCGCGTAACGACGCCCACGCAGCGCGTTATGCAGCCGGTCGTGCAGGAGTAAATCAAGTTTTTGCCTCGCAAATGATCGAAGCTTTAGACAATAAAGGTGGCATACAAAAATTCTTTGAAGGCAGAGCAGAAGGCGGTCGTGCTGCCGCCGTCAACACCATTAGCCCCGTCAACGACGTCACGCCGTTTATCCGCGCGATTGACAAGGGTGGAATCGATGATGTGCGCTATTTACTCGGCCACAAAGCAGACGTGAATCAGCGCGATGCAAACGGAATCACACCACTGATGCACGCTGTTCAACGTGGGGATCCGGAATTGGTGCGTTTGCTTTTGGAACATAAAGCCGATGCGAGTGTGCGAATGGGAGATGGCAGCACGGCTAGCGCTGTAGCCAATTTGCTCGATGCAGGCAGCGCGAAAGAAGCGATCATCGGTATGCTCGATAGCTATGCGAAGCGGGGGTAGCAACACCGATTGATGTGATGAGCGGTTAGAAGCGCAAGCGCTTAAAAAAGTCAGAGAGCAGGTTGGAAGCTTCCTGCGCAAGCACGCCACTATCGATTTGAACGAAATGGTTGGGCCGAGCTTTGGTTTCTTTGGCGCCAAAAACCAGGCGATCGACACGGGCATTGACCATTGCGCCCAAGCACATGGGGCAGGGCTCCAAGGTTACGTAAAGCGTACAACCAGTAAGTCGCCAACGATCGAGCGTGTGGGCAGCTTCTCGAATAGCGAGCAATTCGGCGTGGGCCAAAGGATCGCGATCAACTTCACGGCGATTAAATCCTCGACCGACAATCTGGTCCTCACGCACCACCACAGCACCCACTGGAACCTCGCAGATAGTGCCTGCTTGCGCGGCGAGCGCGAGCGCTTCCTTCATCCAGTGTGCATCTGTGTTCATGCGGCGACCCAATTGGGATGCTTGCTCAAATCGCCAGCAATATTCTTCTGATGAGCCTCAATGGTACCGCCACCAATTTCCAACAGCTTAGCATCGCGCCAGAGGCGCTCCACGACATATTCGCTCACGTAGCCATAGCCGCCTAGTACCTGCATGGCGCGGTCAGCCACGCGCTTTCCCATGGGTGCACAGACAAGTTTGACTCCATCCGAGTCGACGCGGTTGTTGCCAGCATGCAAGTCCATACGTCGAGCGGTCTCGTAAACATAGGCTCGACAGGCTTTGTATTCCGCATAGCTATCAGCGATGTAAGCCTGAATCTGGCCGAACTGACAAAGCGCCTGACCAAAGGCTTTGCGTTCATTTGCGTAGCGAACCATCACGTCAATCGATCGTCTCGCGATACCAAGGCTCATGGCAGCAAGCCCCAGGCGTTCGATTTCGAGATTGCGCATCATATGCGTAAGCGAATCTCCCTCTTCACCGACGCGATTTTGTGCAGGCACGTGACAATCTTCAAAGATCAGTTCCGCCGTAATTGACGCACGCATCCCTGTTTTGCCGTGAATATTCTGCCCAACAAAGAAGCCCTTAAAACCCTTTTCAATCAAGAAAGTCGAGATTTCCGGGCGCCCATTTTTCTCGCCCGTTTTGGCATAGAGATAAATACAATCGCCAGGTGTTTTTTTGTCGTCGATGGCGCCATTGGTAATCCACATTTTGCGCCCATTAATAACGTAATTGCCTTGCGCGTCTCGTTTGGCAAAAGTCTTCATGTTGAGTGCATCCGTTCCAACCTCGGGCTCCGAAAGCCCCATGGCGCCAACCCACTTGCCGGAGCAAAGAGGCGGCAAAAACCGTTCTTTTTGCGCATCGCTTGCATTCACAGCGATGTTATTTACGCATAAAAGCGCATGCGCTAAATAGGCGAGGCAGAGTCCCGGGTCACTTGCTGAAAGCTCTTCATGTACAATCACGGTTGCCAACGCATCCATACCAGCACCACCGTGTGTGAGAGGAGCGGTCAAACCTAGAAGCCCTAATTTGCCCATTTTTTGAAATACTTGGAGGTCAAAATGTTCTCGGCGGTCGCGCTCGAGTGCCCCAGGTTCTATCTCTTTGGCGACAAAATCCCGCACACTCTGGCGAAGCATCACATGTTCATCTCTCATTTCGGCTAAACCCTCTTGTGTAAGATGCCAATTTTTGCGATGGTACACCAATGTTTTGGGTCCTGTAACTCAGTTGGTAGAGTGCCACCCTTACAAGGTGGAGGTCACAGGTTCGAGTCCTGTCGGGACCACCAAAAAAATGGCCCCTCGTGAGAGTGGCCATTTTTGCTTTCAGCATAAGTTAATGCGTTATAGCATGTCTTTGAAAGCGCGTGCTGGACGGAAACCCACTGTGCGGGAAGCCTTGATTTTAATCTCGGCGCCCGTGCGTGGATCGCGGCCAGTGCGGGCTTTACGCGAACGCACAACGAACGTACCAAAGCCTGGATAGGAAAACTTTTCTTTGCTTTTGATGCTTGCTTGCACGGCCTCAAAGATAGCGTCGACAATTTCGGCGCCGGACTTTTTGGTCAAACCTGAATGGCTTTTGCAAACGTGATCAACGAGTTCTGTTTTTGTCATGTTCAATTCCTCCACGATAAGTTTCTTTGCACTCTTTTAGATTCTCACACTTGCTTATTAACTGGCAAATCGTTAGAACCTCCTATATTGTGTTGTCCGATAAGCAATCACTCGTCAACTACAAATGCCGGAAAATCGACATCAACGCCACAATTGTTTCCCATCTTGGTGTAAAGGTTCTCATAGAAAATGCGCTGCATGAGCGGTTCATGTTTTCCGTGGCGCGCAATTCTGGCCACGTGGTCGGCGATCAAATTATCATCAAAGACAATAGGTTAGAGCGCTTGCCACGGCGAAATCAGTTGGCACGTCAGACGTCTTTTGCCAAAGAGCAAGTGTTGGCGGCGAATATTGACCTTGCGGCGATTGTAGTTGCAGCCCATCCAAAAACACCGCAAACATTTTTGGACCAGGCGCTTGTTGCGATCCAAAAAGAAAAAATCGCTGCGGTTATTGTTGTAAACAAGTGCGATTTGCCTGATTTTTCTGTCATTCACGACGAGCTTAATCATCTTTATGGGAGCCAAATAGAGATTTTATGTGTGAGTGGAAAAAGCAAGGATGGCTTGGTGGATTTAGAACAATTGATTGCTCGTCGTGGACGCACTGTTTTGATGGGTGTTTCAGGGGTTGGTAAGAGCAGCTTAATGAACGCGCTTTTGCCTGCGGCGAACTTAGCGACGGACAGTGCCAAAGGGAACAGGAGTCACGGACGTCACACAACAAGCGCTTCTACGCTTCACCATTTGCCCGCTGGCGGAGAGCTGATTGATACGCCGGGACTTCGAGATTTTAAGCCCGTGGCTTTTGCGCCGCTTGACGTCGCGTCGTATTTTGTCGGATTTGAAGACGCTCTTGCAAAGCCTTGTCGCTTCCATAACTGTTTGCACGAAACCGAACCCGGTTGTGTCATCAAAGAAGCCGTCGCTACGGGAAAAATCAATCCGGAGCGTTACGCAAGCTATTTGGCACTCTTGCAACAAGTGAAGGGAGAGTCGCGATGACAAGGTGGCCATTTGTATTGTCGGGCTTGTTTGGATGTTCGGCCATTGTGCTTGGCGCTTACGGTGCACATGGGCTCAGTCACGATGTGGCTCTTTGGCAAAATGCTGTGCAGTACCAGGTCTGGCATGCCCTTCTCATTGCGGTTTTTGGCACGGGACGTTCAAGAGGATCGAAGCTTGGCGTGATTTTTGCTACGTTGGGAATTCTCCTGTTTTGCGGTTCGCTTTACGCGAAGATCTTAACAGGTATGCCGGGGATCGGTCGTGCGGCTCCTTATGGTGGGGTTTCATTCATGTTAGCGTGGCTGTGCTTGCTCTTAAAGAGATGACCCGTGTCGCTCGTCAATGCCAGCAATTGGCCCAAGATAGCATCGTGTCAAGAACCCACCTATGGTGTGGGAGTTTACCCAACAACTGTTCCCGCTAATTGGTGCGATCACCATCGGCCCTTTGCCTATGTGACGAGGAATGAAAAAAGCGGCACCATTCGTGCTTGGCGAGATCATTTTGGCCAAGAGCCGTTCTATTATAGCTATCAGAATCGGCAGTTCATTTTCGGCTCGACGATACCTGCCATCATTCAGCATTTGCCAAAGCACCCGTCGCCAAACATACCGCGTATTCTGATCGAACTTCTCCCTTGGCAGGGCACAAACTGGACGCAGTATAGTAACGAAACTTATTACGAGGGGATTTTTCGCGTTGAACCAGGCCATGCGCTGACCGTTGCGAATGATCGAATTGTGAGCAAGCCGTTTTGGCAAATTGATCCGGAAGCGTCTCGTATTTTGTACAAGAACGATAATGGCTATATCGAGCACTTTGCCGAACTGTTGCAAGAGGCGATAGAGACCTGCACACGTGATGTCACGTCGATAGCTGCAGAATTCAGCGGAGGACTTGATTCATCGACGATTGTGGTCGCTTGCAATCAGGCTGGCATCAATCCCGCACTGTATAGCCATGTGGCACCCGCGGGTAGCGATGAGAAAGATGACCTCGCATTCGCGCAGTGTTTAATTGATCACCTCGGGCTAGCTCCCTTACGCGCAGTTACCGAGGACGGATTCGATTTGGAGTCTGTGCTCAACCAATTGGCACATGTATTTGCCGGTGCGGCTCCATATGTGTTTTTTATGCTCGCGAACAATGTGCATCAAGCCGTGGTGCGGGGTGGACATACACTATTGTTGTCAGGTTTTGGCGGCGATGAATGTGTGTCGGGGCATGCACTCCAGCAGGCGTTTTTTCCCCAGCTATTACGCCATGGTTTGCATCGGCAAGCTTGGAACGAAATGCGCTGTCAGGCGAAAACAATACTGGGTACAACTTTGCGACTCCTTCGTTATGTGCATCCTGCTCTCAATAAATTGGCCGCGAAGCCACCTAGACAGATGTTTCCCTACTACCCGAGTTTACAGCATCTTGAATGGGATCTACTGCAAGGCCCACGCAGTCATCATGTGCGTATGCGCGTCGAGTACAGTGCGATCGTTGCAAAAACGCTTGGGTTTTCTTATGCATACCCGCTTCTCTATCCCAAATTGGTCGACTTTTATTGCCGGTTGCCGTGGGAACAAAAGCGGCGAAATGGTGTTGGCCGCTACTTGCTTCGCCAATACTTGGCAAAGCATGGGGTGCCAAATATGGTGTGGGAAAAGGGAAAAAAAGGCGGGGGCATTATCCCTGCCACTTTGCATGTTTGTAAAAAAATGCATCGTGAGGGCCAGCTGGCCAATCTCTTTCGCGATCTGCCTTTTGCAGAGCACGTTGCAAAAATCAACGAAGAGCAGGCGCAATTATTTGCCCAGATGGATGCCTACATGTTTAAGCACTACTGGGCTTTAGCGGGCGTTATTGATTGAGCGTTAACGTTCCTACGGTGCCGCTTGCGTAGCTGCAATCCAAGGTAGTGCAGGTCAGGGTGATGCACGCTCCGACGGTGCCGAGATGGAGGCGGTCTTGCAATTGGAAGCTCTGTACTGAAGCGACCTGACTCGTCGATTTACCATTTCCGATGTAATAGCTGTACAACCCAGTTCCCGAGAGCGAGTAGGTTACGCCTGATGATGGAGTGGTGGCACCACCAACGGTGAAAGTAGAAAACGCTGACGTCGTGCAGCCGGTATCTGTAAAGGAGAGAAAACTTACGAAATACGTGCCCGGGCCACCGGTTCCGCCAGTTCCAAATTGGACGCTGTAAACGGTTGTACCATTTTGTGCTCTCTCTCTATCACTTGGTGTAAAATAGCGAAAACCAGGATCGTCATGTTCTTCATTCCCAAACACGAGTGGCGAGAGAAAAAATACAAGTAACGAAAACACAATCTGTCGCATATGCACTTTACCCCTCTTAGGAAACGAAATTGCCGCTTTGGGTTTCAATAATTCCACTTGTCCCGGATTGTGTGTTTTCAATATCCAGTTCTACCAGTGTAGGCGTTTCCCAGTCTTTCGCAGGCTCAACCTTGAGTTGTGTTGTGCTATCCATCAGAACATGCTAGCGGAAACAAAATCTGCGCGTCAAGGAGAAGGATTTTTTTTCCCTTGAGTGTTTAAGCACTCTCTCCGGTTTGTAACACAAAGAGGGGCGACTCTTGTTTAAGCACTGTGCGCTCATTCAAAATGATTTCCCGCACATCTTTGTTGCTCGGCGCATCATACATGATGTCGAGCATCGCGCTCTCCAAAATGCTTCTAAGACCACGCGCGCCGGTCTTTCGTTTCAAGGCTTCTTTGGCCACCGTCGTTAATGCGTCATCGGTAAAACGCAAAGCGACGCCATCCATTTCGAGCAAACGTCGATACTGTTTGGATAACGCATTTTTGGGCTCGGTCAAAATTTGCACCAATGTTTCTTCTGTCAATCCATCTAACGTAGCAAGCACCGGTAAGCGCCCAACGAATTCTGGAATCAGCCCAAAGCGAAGCAAATCCTGAGGCTGCACTTCTGCAAGCATTTCACCAGGCTTCTTGCTCGACTTGCCCTTGACATTGGCACCAAAGCCAAGAACTTTTTGACCAACGCGCTCCTCGATAATACGCTCGAGACCAGAAAAGGCGCCGCCACAAATGAAAAGAATTTGCGAAGTATCGACGTGTAAAAACTCTTGCTGCGGATGCTTGCGTCCACCCTTCGGCGGCACGCTACAACTGGTGCCTTCAACCAGTTTGAGTAATGCCTGCTGCACACCCTCACCCGAGACATCACGCGTAATGCTGGGATTTTCACCTTTGCGTGCGATTTTGTCGATTTCATCGATATAAACGATGCCGCGTTGCGCTCGCTGAATGTCGCCATCGGCTGCGTGCAGCAAGTTGGCAATCATGTTCTCCACATCTTCACCGACGTAGCCAGCTTCAGTTAGGCTCGTGGCGTCTGCCATGGTAAAAGGCACGCGCAATATGCGTGCTAGTGTCTGTGCAAGGAGGGTCTTTCCTGATCCCGTTGGGCCAATGAGCAAAATATTGCTCTTCTGCAGCTCAACATCGGTGGTGTCTACCTGGCTAAAAATACGTTTGTAGTGGTTATGCACGGCGACAGATAGTACTTTTTTAGCTTTTTCTTGGCCAATGACGTACTGATCCAAAATCGCCTTGATTTCAAATGGCCGAAGAAGTTTTGGCGCTTCGATCTCAGCCGTGTCTTTCGTGACTTCATCGGCAATAATATCATTGCACAGCGCAATACACTCTTCGCAGATAAAAACTTGTGGACCTGCAACAAGCTTCTTCACTTCTTTTTGCGATTTCCCACAAAAAGAGCACATAAACGCCGTGCCATCTTTTCTCAAAACCACCGCTTTTTCCCCTAAACCTGCTCCGGCTTATTCGGCGCCTGTTTGGCATCATGCCTGGTAACAATTTTGTCGACGATACCATATTCGATCGCTTCTTCTGCGCTCAGATAAAAATCCCGATCGGAATCGCGTTCAATTTGTTTGAGCGGCCGCCCGGTATGGCGAACAAGAATATCGTTGATGAGTTTCTTGATTTTAATAATCTCGCGCGCTTGGATTTCAATATCGGTAGCCTGCCCCTGAGCACCACCGAGAGGTTGGTGAATCATGATACGACTGTGCGGCAACACATAGCGCTTGCCCTTGGCGCCGGCAGCGAGAAGCACTGCGCCCATGGAAGCAGACTGCCCAACACAAACTGTCGAGACATCACACTTCACGTAGAGCATAGCGTCATATATCGCCAATCCAGCCGTGACAGAACCACCCGGCGAGTTGATATACATGGTGATGTCTTTCTCGGCATCTTCGCTCTCTAAAAACAAGAGCTGCGCAACCACAGAGTTAGCGATATGGTCATCAATTGCCGTCCCGACGAAAACAATCCGATCTTTCAACAGCCTCGACCAAATGTCGTAGGCTCTTTCCCCTCGGGGTGTTTGCTCGATAACGGTCGGTGGAAAGTAAGTCATATGGCTCCCTCATTGCTACAAAGTGGTTTTGCTCTGGACGGTTCCCTGGCTATCTAGCTCATACACAATCGGAATGCCCGTGGGTATCTCGACTTTCACAATCTCTGCATCTCCGAGTTTCTCGAGCTCTTTGATCAAGGCACGCAAAGAATTACCATGGGCGACAATCAGCACATTTTGCCCGGCCAACAGGCATGGCAATATTTTCTCTCTCCAATAGGGCCAAACCCGCTGGCAGGTATCCTTCAGGCTCTCGCCACTGGGAGGAGCAACGTCATAGCTCCTTCGCCACAGCTCCACTTGTGCAATGCCAAACTTCTGGCGCATTTCATCTTTGTTGAGCCCCTGCAGATCTCCATAATGGCGCTCAACATTCTCATTAAGCTGATGAG
>Ga0207042_1015_pt1 | contig 54065 bp, 46 predicted proteins | sample Alteio_BWMinCont_70_FD_153310 | JGI IMG/M metagenome (GOLD analysis project Ga0207042, IMG submission 153310) | Enriched cells from forest soil in Barre Woods Harvard Forest LTER site, Petersham, Massachusetts, United States -... | ecosystem: Environmental > Terrestrial > Soil > Temperate forest >... | reverse complement strand
AACGAATAGACTCCGGAAGAACAGAAAGTTCTCGTATCCATGCATGTGCTGCAGTGTAATTTTTAGGATTCAAGATCGCAGTGGCGCTGGCAACGGTTTCAATATCGATGGACTGTTCTTTCCCGCTAAAACGCAAGTCGAAACAGACTGCACGGATGGCCAAGTCTAGGAACGATCTTCGTTTGATTAGTCCATATCCGAATTCAAAAAAGGTTGTTTCTCTCATTTGCGACGCATAAAGGGGATTCCTCAAGAGCCCTTCCGGGGCAAATCGGGTCACAAATTCCCGTGGGATGGGTAGCCTTCTTGCGAATATTTCCTCAATCCAGTTTTTTTTCTCCAGCTGTGCTTGAAGTGCAGCTTGTTGCACGGGTGTCTTTAGAAATGCATATGCATGCCGACGTTTTTGGTTGGAGGTACGAAAAAGAATCATGGTCGCCCCGCTCGATCTAGCCAGTCCCGAAGAAGATACAGATTTTTAGGGTGCTTCTTAAGAAGTTCGATGGGGCTTTCACCTGCAAAATCGGAGGATCTCCGATGCAACCATTGCAGCTGATCGTTGACACGAGCAAACATTGAACTCACCGAATCGTAGAATTCAATCAGCTCATATATGGTCAAATCATTAGGCGATGGTTCCGGCGAGACATTAACAGTCTGTTTTACCTTCCAATCCGAGACTGTACTTTCGGGGCGATGAAGAATTGCCGCGAGTTCACTTTGCGGCAATTTCCAGGTCACCTGTATGCCGAACAGAACGTTGTACAATGCAGACTTGAGGTCATCATGTGTATGCGAGAGATGTGGAGACGTCGCCTGAGTAAGGTAAAGCGCCATGAAAATTCCTCCTTCAAGTTAAGCCTAACATGCTTGAATGGAATTTCATACGGTACCGTAGTTAAAACTACTAAAAATCTTTGATTCTATCATAATAAGATGATTTTATTAATTATTATATCAATACGGTACCGGATAAAACAGTGATTCTCCATTCCCAGAACCGGGTTGTCATCAGCAATAAACTATTACACCTTCGCGGCTTCTTGCGGAATTCCATCAATGAAAGACAGCAAACTACTCGGCGGCACCCTCCTCATCTCTGGCACTACCATTGGCGCAGGTATCCTCGCGTTTCCCATCTCCACCGGAATTGGCGGCTTCATCCCCGCCATGGCAGTATTCACAGTCTGCTGGCTCTTCATGCTTTGGGCAGCATTTATCATACTCGAGGTAAACCTCTCTCTCAGTGGCGACGTTAATCTCATCTCCATGGCGCAAACCACTCTCGGGCCCGTCGGCGCAGGAATTGCGTGGGTGGGTTTTCTATTGCTTCTCTACTCATTGCTCGCTGCATATATGACCGGCAGCGGGCCGCTGTTTTTGGAGGGTGTGAAGGGATTCACCGGCGTTGTGCTGCCCAAATGGACGGCGCCTCTGCCGATTTTGTTGCTGTTCGGCCCTTTCGTGTACATCAGCATGCGCGCCGTGGATTACATGAACCGTTACCTCATGATCGGTCTGATTGTGACCTATGCGCTGATGCTCACCCTTCTGTTTGGCAGGCTCGATAGCAGCTTACTTTTACGCTATGACCTCGAGTATAGCTTTATCTCATTCGGGGTTATCATCACCGCATTTGGCTACCATATCATCATCCCAAGCTTGGCAACGTACTTGGGCCGCGATTTGAAGAAGATTAAATTGTGTCTATTCATGGGCAGTTTATTGCCCTTCCTCACCTATTTTCTCTGGGAGCTCTTGATTCTTGGCACAGTGCCGGTCTCTGGCGAGCACGGAATCGCCCACGCGTTGCTTCATGGCATCTCGCTCTCACAATCGCTGCAGACCATTTTGGGCAGCCCAGTGATCACGCTTGCTGCCAGACTCTTTTCGATTTTCGCCATCATCACATCTTTTCTCGGCGTGGCACAGAGTTGCTTTGATTTCTTGAAGGATGGATTTAAGATTCGCGACAATAAAAAGGGCAGGGCATTGGTGTGGATTTTGACTTTTTTACCGCCGCTGATATTCGTGTCGGTATTTCAGAAAGGCTTTGTGACGGTACTTGAATATGCCGGGCTCATCATCGCGATTTTGATTGGTATTTTGCCAATCTTGATGGTGTGGTCTGCGCGGTATCGGCTAAAACTCACGTCGCATTATCACGTCATCGGTGGGCGTGGATTATTTGTATGCGGCTTACTTTTTTATACGGCCATTGTGGCACTGGTGATTGCAACCCACACGGGATGGATTCATGTCGATATCAACCGCTACCTTTGAGTCTTTCATTCATACGCTCACGGATAAAAGCGCGAGCATTATTACACCATTGTTTTGGGACTTAGGGCTTGGCGTCGATATCAAGAGCGATGGCAGTCCGGTGACCAAAGCGGATCGTGATGCGGAGTCGGCGATGCGCGAGTTAATTCGCAAGCAGTTTCCGAGTCATGGTGTGATAGGGGAAGAGTTTGGGCGTGAGAACGACGATGCTGAATTCGTGTGGGTGTTAGACCCCATCGATGGCACGGTGTCGTTTGCGCACAAATGCCCGTTGTTTGGTACGCTCATCGCGCTTTTGCACAAAGGCCAGCCGATTCTTGGTGCGATTCATCAGCCGATTGTGCAGCAGCTTTGCCTTGGCAATGGCGACGAGACAACGTTGAATGGCAAGCGCGTGCGTGTGCGAGAGATGCGGTCGCTATTGGAAGCGACGTTGCTGGCGACCGATGTAGCGAACATTGCGCGTTTGCAAAACAGAGTTGGCTTTGAGGCATTGCAGCAACACGTGAAGGTGTTTCGCACGTGGGGCGATTGCTATGGCTATCTGCTGCTGGCGTCGGGTTTTGCTGATATCATGGTGGATCCCATCATGCATATTTGGGACATCATGCCGCTCATTCCCATCGTGCGCGGCGCTGGCGGCGTGATTACGGCCTGGGACGGAACCGATCCCGTGGGCGCGAGCTCATGCGTAGCAGCGGGCAGGGCGCTACACGGGGAAGCGGTGCGCCTATTAGCAGCTTGATTTCCCTCTCCCGCCCGCGGGAGAGGGACCAAGGGTGAGGGTGGGAATTGGCAACCGTCTTATCGCCCCCAAAAGCAATTGTTTCTTGCAATAGATATCATGAGATGATATCATAAATTGATGCAAAAAAAGCACCTCAGAACGCTCGAAGCAATTTTTGCGCGTCCGACACGTTCTAATGTGCACTGGAAGGGCATCGAGAATTTGCTGATTGCGCTCGGTGCGGAAGTGTCTGAGGGAAGTGGATCGCGGGTGAGAATCGCGCTCAGCGGTGTCAGAGCAGTTTTTCACCGGCCACATCCTGAGAAAGAGACCGACAAAGGTGCGTTGGTCTCAATGCGACGGTTTTTAGAGGAAGCGGGGGTGAAACCATGATGGAATACAAAGGTTACCTTGGGCAGGTCACATTCGACGACGAAGCAGAGATCTTTCACGGTGAGGTTGTGAATACCCGTGATGTGATCACATTTCAGGGCAAGTCTGTCAAAGAACTGCGCAAAGCATTTACAGATTCTGTTGACGACTATTTGGCATTTTGCGCTGAGCGGCGCGAGCTGCCAGATAAGCCTTTTTCAGGAAATCTTCTTTTGCGCATGGAACCTACCGAGCATCGCCTAATTTATACCGCGGCGAAGAAAGCGCATAAGAGCTTAAACGCTTGGGTGGTGGACACCTTGAAAACAGTTGCTCGTAGCGCTCAATGACACTGTTTGTATGGAGGCAATTTACAGCCGCGGTGCCGCACACGTCCGCAGATCGCGCGCAGCGAGCGGAGTGGCGTAATAGTCGATCATCGTCGATTCTTGCCCAACGACGGTGACTTCCAGGATAGAAGCCGATCGACTCCGCGCACCAGCGCTGCTGCATCGCTCGCGTAGTTGTGGGGTAGCATCGATAACCTTGATGGTAATGCTGTCGAAGGAGGCGTTGCTGTTTTCGTCGGCGTAGGAAACCAATCGCGCGAGCTGTGAGGAGAAATCGTTGTTTGATGTGAGCAGGGCTTTGATGAGTTGCTCTGGCTTTTCTGGCAGAGAGAGGGCGGGGGTGGAAATTGCGAGCAGTGCTAATGAGGCGAATAGTTTTCGCATGGGAACCTCCTGCGTGGTGGTAGCGGGGAGGGGTGTTTTTTGGTGGGGTTAGAACAGCGAGCCCCGCATATCGGGGAGGGTTGGCTCGCCTGATGTGCGGGGCGGTTTGGAGGAGAGGTTCGACGTTCGTCGAGGGCGTCTTCTCTCGCTTCACTCTGATTTTAGTCGCGCAGTTGCTGCTCTACCAGTAAAAGAACCAAACCAGCTCTGTGCTGCCACAACTCCTCGGTAGGTTGCTCCGATCGCTGCACCAGCGGCTACGGCTGGCAGCGTCGACGCCACCGTCGCCTGTAGCGCTATGGTTGCGGAGAGGCCAAGGATAATGGAGTTTTTGGTCTCGTGACTGAGACGCCCTTGCGTTTGCTCCAGTGCTTGCACCTGTTTGTTGAGTTTTTCCATCTCGGCTCGATTCTTTGTTAACTCTGCATGAAGGGTGCTCACAATTTTTTCGCTCTGCTGCCTAGCCTCATCGGCAGCCTTTTTGATTTGCTCTTCATTCTTTTGCAGATCTGCAACCACTTTTTTATGGTCTGATGCAGCCTGCTGGGCAGCCGCTTGCAATTTTGTGTGCGTTACTTCTCCTTGCCCTTTTACTTGCTCCAGTTGAACATTTGCTTGGGTAAGATGATCATTAGCATCATTTAAGCGGGCAATCAGGTTTGCCTGAGCAGCGTTGAGCGCTGTAATAGTGGTTTCATGCTGCTTGCTTATGGTTGCAAGTTGCGTATTGGCCGCCTGGAGTTGGGTGTGGACTTGTGCAATCTGCTTATTAGACATGCCATTGATAGCTACCAGAGTTTTTTGCACATCCCCCGACGCCGCGCGAAGATCCGCACTTACCAATTGGTGAGTTGCCTGAGCGATTGCGCCTGCTACTTCAGCTGTTGCAGCTCCGTGATGAGCCTCAAGCGCTGCAAGGGTCCGGCTTGCAGCGTCAGCACCGTCTCCCGTCAGGGCAAGAGTAGTGCTGCGTCCAGCGGTTCCGCTCGGACTCAGATGCATAAGATCCTTTACCCCGCCGTCTGCAGCTGCAGCTGGCGTGGCCATTGATAGCCTCGATTCTCTAGTCTTCGCGAGCAGCGAAGCTCTTGATCTTAAACTTCCCGACGAAAAACTGTCCCTCACGTCATCTTTCTGTGTACGTTGTGGGTGAGCCGCGGCAGCTGCATGGTCAGACTCTGGCGGGCGAGCAGTAGTTGCTGGATGACCGGTCAAGTGGGTTCGATTGGCCATAATCAATACTCCTATTTCATTTCGATAACGAATTTATTAATATTCATTACGATTCTGATCTAATCAAGCAAAAGTATATCAAATGCAAATAGAATAACAAAAATAAGTATGAAAAATTATTCATATCTCCACATAGTCAAGAACTTAGCTCGTTGCCGCCTTTTGCGCGGCTATGATCTGGCCAAGAAAATTCCCATAAGCCGGAAATTGTTTCCCAATCGCAGCCATCATAGCTTTTTGTCCCGCGTCATCCAAGCGACCATCCAAAAAGTTTCGTGCATTTGGTTGCTTGCGAATGAAATCCATTAGTTGCCCATTGGCACTAAGAATCGCGTCGATGGCATTTCTACATTGAACCAACGCCACTGTTTCAGCGAGCATTCTTTGTGCGTCAGTGCCTCTAGTTTTGCTTTCTGGGTGTTGTTGGAGCGCCAGAATTAATGCTGCTGCGGTAGTTGGTAGAGGGGTGACCCTAAGGGCGCTCAACCCCCTTTGCATGAGAGCCACAATATTCCGGTCTGATGCTGCCATAACTTCTTTTGAGGAGGCGGGTGTCGTCGTGCCGAACAAAGTCTCCGCAGAAACCTGAGCCATGGCATAGATATCTGTAAGCGGCGTGACCATGCCGCGCCTGCTTGGCTGCTTAAGGGCATAGGTCGAAATCACATCAATAAATCCCCGTGTGCCAGCAATGTCGTTCTGACCTGGTATCGTCACAAAATCAAGATCTATCAAATGGCCACGACCTCTTTCATCTAATAGAATGTTCTCTGGCTTGAGATCACGATGTACAAGGCCTCTCGCGTGTAACTTTCCTATAGTCATCGCAACATCCGCTACAACTCGAAGTCGCTGGGCAGCACTTAGATCTCCCCTTTCCAGCCTGATGTTGAGATCAGCTCCTAAGCGGATATCTCGAGCTTCCATGAGCTTGCCAGCCTTTCGATCCGTATGTGTCAGCAGGCCTGCAAGTCTAAGATCCGGATCTTTTAGCTCGTCACTTGTAAAAGTCGTTCTTACTAATGCAAGGCCATCTTTCGGGCGCGCCGGATCAGCTATTGGTAGTTCTCTTAACACGGTTGCTTCTGTCAATTGTTTGTCATGTTTCACGCTCTGCAAATTGATATTGAGGACCTTTGATGCAAATGCCTGTTTATTGGCGCCATCGCCGAGGAACTCTCCAATCATTTCGAGTTCCACACCAGTTGGCGTTCTTGTCATCCAGAAGCTAACAGGAATGCGGGCTGTGCTTTCTCCTCCGTATGCTTTTGCCCATTCTGCAACTCGGAGTTTGCTTTCTTTTCTTTGCACCCATTTCGATGCCTTTGCCAATTCTGCCATCTTGGCTTTGTTATAAAACATGTACTTCTGGCCCATATTGATGCGTCTGCCAAATTCTTTATGATCTCCCGCTGCATCGCCTCTGGCAATCTCAACTGCTATAGCCGCAGCCAATTTATCGACGTCGACGGGCGCACCCTTTTCGTCTGTTAGGCCGGCAACATTTTTGCCAAGATATTCGCGAAGCTCTTTGGGCATGACGTATGCCGAGCGTACTTTTTCACCTTCAAGACGAGCGGCATGGATTTGGGCTTTAACATTTTCTGCATATTGTTTTAGTCGCCTCGTGGGGGGAGACACAGAAGCATCTTTAGCTGCTAATGTTGCTGATTTTTTTTTTACGGCGTCATCGCCGGCTGCCGCTGATGCTGTTGTTGTCGCTCCAGGCCCGGGTGGCGCTCCTGCGGCCGCAGCTTGGGGGGCTTGGTCTTCTGCTTCGGCTGCTTCGATCGCTTTGGCTGCGGCAGCTATCACTTTTGTGGATGATGCGTCAATAATAACTGCCCCAATCGCTTTGTCGCTGAGCGTTGGCGCAGTTGCTAGTATGCCATATGCGTTGTATTGATGTAGTGCCACAACATCGAGCGCGGCAAGCTCTGTGTCATTCGCTAGTCTATCTTTGATCTGCCGTGCCGCTTCTGTAACTGTAATTGCATCACGACTGATAAGGGGCTTCATTGCGGCCGGAAAATATGTGCCTACATCCAACAGAACTTCGTCACGATCATTGCCACCTCGGCGCGCGCGTGCCTCCCACGCAGCTATCATTCGTGTGGGGTCTTCAAGCAATTCATGGCGCATAGCAGAGAGTCGTTGCTGTTCAGCGAGAGCCTCGGGGCTCTTTTGGTATTGCTCCGCGCTTACAGCACTTCCGTACCGTAGAACCAATCTTAAATAATCTGTATCAAGGGGCTCTTTTGATTGGCGTTGTTTTTCCATCGCGCTACGCAATTCCCGCATGCCTTCAGCTGGAGATTTGCTGATCTTAACTGCCATTGGATGTGGATCATCTTCTACAGGTTCCTCTACCGGCGCAGCTGCCGCGTGCTTCGCCGCCGCTACACTGGTCGACGCGCTGGCAGCTGCAGTCGCCGTTTTACCTGCGACCGTCGCCGCAGCGGCAGCATCACTTGCGCTTGACCTCGCTGTAGTCGCCGCCGCCGTCGGCAAGGGATGATTTTTTAGCGCCTCGGCAATAGCATTCCCAACTGTGCCTCCGCCGGCTGTTGCTGCTACAGCCCCTGCTGCGGCTAGCGTAGATTCTGCATTTTTCTTCACTGCAGCTTCGTCATCGCTCGACTCAGCATCTTCCACCGTAACTAGGGGATGTGTTGCGCCCTGTTTACTGGGCGCGGCTGCTGTTGTCGCCTTTGTTGGTGAGGATGATGCTGCAGCTGCCGCCGTTTGACTCAACGAGGTTTTGCCGCCGCCAAAGGCGGAAATACTATCAACATCATGGCCAACGCCCACACCGGCTTGATGTGGGAATTTGCTGCCGGCTGCAGCTGCTGCTGCCGAGGCAGAACCAGCATTCGTCGTTGCTGCTGTCTCGTGCCCGTCTAAGGCGTCATGGTAGGTCACATCGGCGGCTTGGCCCTTTTTCTCTCCACCACGTCCGTCTCTACCACCGCCGGGAGAGGCGGCGCTGACGGTATCTGGCGGAACTTTTTTGCCTCCGCCCGCACCTGATATGCCCCCACCAGCTTTATTTGCCTTGTTTTTCGCGAGTGCTTCCGCATGAGCTAAGAAATCTGCTGGGCCACTGCCTCCTCCCATCTCTGCTCCAGTTCCAGCAGCAGTTGCCTTGCCATGCTTATCGTCTTTGAGCTGGTGTTCCTGCGTGAGTGCAAGCACCAGTGGACCGCGTTCAGCTGGCCTCCCAAAGGGCCCGCGTGTGCCGCGCAGGGTAGCAAATCGGCCGTTGAATGCGAACTGAAACAAACTATGCTCGGGAGGTGCTTTCCCTGCAGCCGGCGGCGGGCTAACGATCATCCTACCCAAAGTGGGGAGTGTTCCATTGCCTCTAAGTAAGGCAGCAGTTTTGCCTGAATCACCTCGAACCATAATCTGTCGACCGTTCAGAATTTCCCTCAGTACTCCAGCTGGATCAAGTCCTCTAGTTTGTTCCGTATAACGCACAAACAACGGCATAATAGCGCCATGAAAGATCATCTGTTCTTCGGCATTGAGCTGGACGTTCTCATGCTGTCTACCAAGAATATCTTGAATCTGTGGTGTACCTCGACGAATGCGATCGAGGGACGCACCGAGATCGCGCGGGCGATCCTCTACGCGCATTGAACGCAGATTCTGCATGAGCGGTTCTCGGACTGAGAAAGGCAAGCGGTTTTCATCTTTGCCACCTTCATCTGCTGCTGCCGCTGAGGTGGCAGCCTTCGCTTGCCTAGAGATGTCAGCTTCAAGAGCAGTAAGTGTAGCAGCCCTGCGAGCTGGGTTTGCATATGACGCGCGTGCTTGCGCGATGAAGTGCTGCTGCGTGCGGAGATCATATTCCGCAGGCCCCATATCTCGACCTTCGGGTTGATTCATCAAATCTTGATGTGTCTTGTTCCTGTTGAACAGCGTTTGCACATGTCGCGCAAGCTCGACATCTGGACTCTTCCGATAGCGATAGTGCGCAACGGCACTGCCAATGAGGTGCACAAGCCCAGCGATAGCGAGTACTCCAAGGGGACCAATGCCGGCAGTGAGCCCTGCAAACGCAAATCCAAGCACAGTTACCACGACAGGCGCCACCCATTGCGTGATAAACCGAAAAGCCTTTTCGCCCCAAGGTGAATCAAGAATTACCTTCTTGAGTTCTGAGAAATAAGATTTGATGCCGCTCCAAGCTTTCATAAAAATGTTTTTGGAGGGTTGTGTGGCAGCAATTTCTCTGTCGAGCCTTGCGCGATCGCGCGGAGCGACAGTGGGATCGTGAAGAACAGCGCTATGTGAAATAGCCATCTGTATCTCAGGCCGCTGCAGATCTGTCCCTTTTGGCAAGGCCATGTTCTTAAGCTGCTCTGATACGATGTTTTCAAGGGAAACATGACGTCGAGCAGATACAGCAGTGGCAGAAAGGGAACTCGTTCTGTCGTGGGGTAAAGGAGCGGCAGGGGCGGCCGACGGGTGAGTTGGCACTGGTCCATGTTTGGATGGGGGTTGTGGGGGCGGACCTATGTGTGGGCTAACTTTTCCCGTCTTGAACTCTGACATGTCGCCTCCGAAGTACAAACCTGCACACTTAAAGACTGCAGGATTTGATTCTACCAAGAGACCTGAAACGATTTCAATTAACCGCATTTATTTTATTTCTTTCATAGTCCTAGACACACAGATTTAATTTTTGGGTATAGTCAATTCATGAGAATCATCCTTGCACTATCCATCGCTGTCTTTTGTTTAACCGGTAGTAACTGCAATAAAACTGCTACTCCGTCGCCACTGCAGCCCGGCCAGCCAATACAACCAGGTCAGCCAGTTACGCCGCCGGCGCAGCAGACTATTACGATCACAACAGCGCCCACAGCGCCAACGTCGGTTAAACCGGGCGATGCCATCCCACTCACTGTCGTAGCCACAGGAAACAATTTAACTTATGCGTGGAAGCAACTATCTGGACAGCCAGATTTTGCCATTCCTGCAACTGCAACCACCAACAGCATTACACTCACAGTGCCACCTTTGCAGAAATGTTGGGAACGATTTGACCCGACTTTTGAGGTGAAAATCAGTGCGCCGGGAGCGACGTCTGTAACCAGCACGGTGGCCACCAAGGTAATTCAACCCTGGTGTTTGATTACCCATGAAAACTCCAATTTAATTCCGAACAACACGATCAATAAAATCGCGGTTGCAAAAAACGGAATATGGGTTGGCGTTGCGGGGACAGGTGCTGGCCAGCAGCAGCTTGTGAATCTATTTGGCACCCAGGCTCCTATGATGAGTGGCGTGAAAGTCCTCGGCGCAGCGCCAAATGGCGATGTGTGGGTTGCGCTTGCGGGCGTCAATGGTATCCAGCGTTATCTCGCCGATAATAGTGCGGTTCAGATAAAAGCAGAGCTCCTCGGGCAAACGATTACGACGGTTACCTTTTCAAAGACTGAAACGGCCACCGGCAGTGGAATATATGCAGGGTTTCTTGGGACGTCGAATGGCGTCTATGCTTTGTCTGTTGACGGCAACTATAACTTGCCAACTGGCGCTACCCCAGCGCTATCTGGAATACCGATTCAATCGTCGTTGGTATTTTTGAATGCGCCTGTGCAGCAATGGTATGGCACGGAGCCGTCATTTTTTCGCTTCAATTTCATCAATGCGCTGCGCTGCGTATATCGCACCGAAGACGGCATTTTGGCTTTGCTAAATGGTTCAACGACACCAACGGCTTATAATGGCAGCCAATGGCTGGGAACGCATTGTCCCGCAAATCCCGGCAGTCTGACCAATGCGTTTGTTGACAATAACGACGTTCGGACGATGGTAAGAGAAGATGGTTCTGGCAACATCTGGATTGGTTTACAAGTGCGGAGCACGAGCAATCCGGCTACTAGCCCGAGTGCGGATGCGCATGGTGGCGTAATACGCTATATTGCCAATCCGAGCACCCCCGGTTTATCGCAATGGACGAGGTTCGCGGCGCTAGATGGCACCTATTTCGGCATTAATCGCGGCCTCAATAATGTGCAAGGCATTGCCATCGACAACAAGCAGCGTATCTGGGTAGCAACGAGCGCAGAGCTCGACTATTTTACGCCAAGCGCGACGCCAGACGCTGCAGAAGGCACATGGAATTGCTTCTCATCAAGCGCCTTAACAGTGACTATCGCCAACCAATACACCTCCGGCACGCCAAACATTGGGCCAAACTTTGCACTACCGGCCTGCGATGTCCTTACGGGCGTCCTACAAGCCCCCGGCATCAACGACATCGCCTTCGACGCCACCCAAAACATGCTGTGGATGGCGACGAACTATGGCATCGTGCGGTATTATACGGGGGATTAGGCCGATAAAAATTATCTATCGCCATTCCTTGCTTTACGCTTGCCCCCTGTGAGAAATTAAAAACCAAGCGGGGAGTCTATGCAACGTTCAGCTTTATTATTCTCACTGACACTCATCATAAGCGCCTGCGTCGCCGGCAATCCATCCCCCGTTTGCACAGCCAGCGAGGTGACCTGCAACTCGGGCTGTAACGATAGCCAGTGGTTCATCACCTGCGTCGCTCCGAACGGGTGCACACAGGCTGTATGCACGAGTCAATGCGCCAACGACCAAGGATGTGAGCAATATAGTGCGTCTGTGCAACAAGTGCCCAGCTGTAACCCAGCGACTCAGGTGACTTGTCAGTTTCTTTGCAACGATAATGCTTCTAATACGTTTTGTGTTGCACAAAATGGCTGCACGCAGGCGGCTTGTTCAGAGCAGTGCAACAACGATCAGGGTTGCCAGCAGTTTACGGCACTGAATCTATGAACAACTCCATCTAAACCGCTAAAGCGGCTATAGATAGAGTTTCGTGCTTCATCGGAAAAACCAACGTTTCTCCTCCACACCTGGCTGGTTCCCAACCATTGGCCCTACCAAACAGGGCCCAATGCAAAATCACTTTCGCAGCATTTTCGTCTCGGCTGCAAAAAAAGCCGCAGGGACAACTATGCCACCTCGTTGCCAAGCTCTTCTTTTCTTGACGGCCGCACATGTGGCACGTCTGTGAGGGCTTAACAACTTTCGTTGGAATTTCGATCCACTCAACACCAGCTTCTTCCGCTTTGTATTTAAGCATTTGATGAAATCCTGACGGCGCTGTGCTTAAAATCTCTCGGTTTAGTCCCTTTTTGTAAGACCCTCCTGAAGTGGTCATGTTTTTGATGTTGAGTTGTTCGACGGCAATCAGAGAAGAGGTGTTCACCAGCTTCGCTGTGGTTTGGTGCAAAAACTCTTTGCGTTGATTGGCAACCTTGCCATGCAGCTTGGCCACTTGTTGGCAGGCTTTGTTGCGGTTGTTGGAGCCGCGGGTTTTCTTGGATAAGTTGCGCTGCTTGGTCTTGAGCAGCTTCAGTTTCTTCTTCAGCGTGCGTGGGTTGTCGACTGCAGTACAAGAATTATCTGAGCTCGCAATCGTCGCAAAGGTCTCAACTCCCCAGTCGATTCCAATCGCTGCTGTGCCTGACATTCTTGTTGGCGTTGTCGCAAGCGTCACCGATGCGTACCAGCGACCCTGTTTGTATTGAATCTCCAATGTCTTTGCGTTGCCTTGGTTTCGAGCTTCGCCGCGAATTCTGAGCTGACCAACGCCACTCAGCCGCAACTGGCCGTGTTTGAGTTTGTTACCCATCTCAAATCGCCAGCCATCGCCATGGGTTTTATAACCCCAGCCTGGGTAACGGTTCAGCGATTTAAAGCGGGGAAAACCAGCTTTCTTTTCCCCCAGCTTCACCCTACGAAAAAAATGCTGAAAGGCTAAATCCAACCGCGTCAGAGTGACTTGCTCGCTTTGGGCATTGAGAGATTTGTACTCCGGAAATTCAGCGCGCAACTTGGTTAGTTCTTTGGCTTGATCCACATACGACAATGATACTTTTTGCTTTCGATAAGCCGAGATGCGTTGTTCGAGCGCTGCGTTATAGAGCTGCTGATGCAATCGCAATATCTCCAACAAAACAGACTCCTGTTTCGTCGTCGGATATAACCGGTAGGTAATTTTGCGATTGACCTCAACCATGCCGGGAGGCTAACTTGATTTGTGATGCAAAAGCAAGCCAGAACGGATTAACGGCTTCGCCGTGGCCGCGCTTCACCACCACCTAAAACATGGTTTATAGATGGAGTACCGCGCGGCGGGTAGGATAGTTTCTGGTAAAAAAATTTTCCATGGAAATGGAGCGCCGCTCCAGCTTTTAAACCTTCTTTAGCCCAATGGGCGTCAAAATATAGCCTGGGGTGTAAACCCCAGGTAAATGCGCACACACGCCCCTCCCTGCCGTCGAGAGCCCGGAAGGGCGACATACCCCCGTCGAGATGTCGCCCGTATCCGGGCTTTTGCTGAAGAGGAGGAGGAGAGGAGGAATGGATCGCATCGCATTACCTGGGGTTTACACCCCAGGCTATATTTTGACGCCCGTTGGGCTAAAGAATGAGGTTCATCCTGGGAAAACCTGTGCCGATGAGGCGTTGCAAAGAGTGACCTTTTGGCATAATCACGCCAATTATGACATCGGCACCCACCCCAGTTCGCGTCCGCATCGGCCCATCTCCCACCGGCGATCCACATGTAGGCACCGCCTACGTCGCGCTGTTCAACTACGCCTTCGCCAAAAAAAATGGTGGCAAGTTCATACTGCGCATCGAAGATACCGACCAAAAACGTTCATCGCCAGACAGCGAACAGGCGATTATGAATTCGCTCAGATGGCTTGGGCTCAGCTGGGATGAAGGCCCCGACGTGGGCGGTTCCCATGGCCCTTACAGGCAAAGTGAGCGCCTGAACATTTATCGCGACTACGTCAATCAGCTCGTAGAATCCGGTCACGCCTACTGGTGCACATGCACGCAGGAGCGCCTTGCCGAGGTGCGCAAGCGCCAGCTCGCCCTCAAGCAGCCGACGGGATACGACGGCCATTGTCGTGAACGCAGCCAGACGGAGGTACTTGCTGAAATTCAAAGTGGGACGCCTGGAGTCATTCGTCTCAAGACGCCTCACACGGGGCAAACTCGCTTTAACGATTTTTTCCGCGGCGATATTGTGATTGAGAACACCGAAGTCGACGACCAAGTGTTGTTCAAAAGCGACGGTTTCCCAACATATCACCTGGCAAACGTTGTGGACGACCGTCTCATGGGCATCACACACGTGATTCGCGGCGAGGAGTGGATTAGCTCCACGCCAAAGCATGTGTTGCTTTACCAGGCATTTGGCTGGCAGCATCCGCAGTTTTGCCATTTGCCGCTGCTGCGCAACGCTGATAAAAGCAAAGTGTCGAAGCGCAAAAACCCAGTTTCCCTCGAGTATTTCCGTGAAGCAGGCTATTTGCCAGACACGTTGCTCAATTTTCTCGGCTTGATGGCATTCTCATTTGAAGATGCGCGAGAGATATTTACCCTCGAAGACTTCGTGCAAAACTTTAAGCTTGAGCGCGTCTCGCTCGGTGGCCCAGTCTTTGATTTGCAGAAACTTTTGTGGCTGAACGGTCGCTATCTGCGCGAGAAGCGAACTGACGCGCAAATCGTCCAGTACCTACAAGACCAGTTGTTTTCGACGGAATACTTAAGCCAAATTGTTCCACTTGTGAAAGAACGTGTTGAGAAATCAGAAGATTTTGTCGCATATGCAGATTTTTTCTTTGCGGGCAGTGTATTGGTATCGCCGGAAAATTATCTCATGAAAGATGTCGAGCGCAAACGCACGATAGAGCTTTATGAGTTTCTGATTGAAAAACTAGAAGCGCTGCGGCCTTTTGACGCAACTCACATTGACTCTGCTCTGCGGGCGTTTTGCCTAGAGCATGCGTTAAAGAGCCGCGACCTTTTTATGCCGGTACGCCTGATGGTCACTGGCAAAAAGGCAACGCCGCCCTTATTTGAAACCATGGCTGTGCTCGGGCGAGAGCGATGCCGCACGCGGATGCGTTCGGCATTACAGGCATTGCGCGCGATGCCCGTTTAAGGTTATAAGCAGCCACCACAAAAAATTGGAAGGAGTTCATCTTATGGCATTCGAACGTACATTCTCTATTGTAAAACCAGACGGTGTTGCCCGCAATTTGATTGGCAAAATCGTGGCTCGCATTGAAGCAGACGGCTTGAGAGTTGCTGCTGCCAAAATGAAGCACCTCAGCCGCCGCGATGCGGAAGGGTTTTATGCAGTACACAAAGGCCGGCCATTCTTTGAAGAACTAGTTACTTCTATGAGTTCAGGCCCGGTGTTGCTCATGGTGCTAGAGGGTGATGGCGCCATCCTCAAGTGGCGTGACATCATGGGCGCCACTAACCCCGCCCAAGCAGCCGAAAACACCATGCGCAAGCTCTATGGCAGGTCCATTGGCGAAAACACCGTACATGGCTCTGACGCGCCTGAAACCGCGCGCCAAGAGATCGCTTGGTTCTTCCCAGAGAGCGAGATCTACACAAAAAACTAAATACAATTTGGCGCGATAGCAGAAGCATTGCTATGATGTTTGTATGCTGCGTAAGGTCGCGCCACTTTCTTTAGTGTGTCTAGCGCTTGTTGGGGGACTGTTCATTAATGCAACAAACCATGAAGTCTCCCGGTCGGAACGCGCGGTGCGCGAGGCAGAAGCGCTCATCAAGAAAGATAAGTTTGAAGAAGCGCTGGTTATCTTGCTAGACGAAGATAAGAGATTACCTCACCAAATTGCGATAGATGCTTTGATTAAAAAGACTTTTCTCTCCTATTGCGAGTTTGAGATAAAGGCGGGTGATGACGCTGTGGAGCGCAATGCGTTGGATGTTGAGGCGTATATGCGGGAAGCGCGTGGTTATAGCTATTTAGGTGATAATTTGCGGGCCATGGAAGTCCTTACAGAGGGCACGATGGAGAACCCTGGTTCGATCAGCTTATGGATGACCATTGCTGCCATGGAGATGAAGGCCGGGCGGGACGCGGAAGCGGTGTCGGTGTGGAGTGAGGTATTGCGGTTGAATAGCCGTTTTGGCGTTGCTCACAATAACTTGGCTTATCTGCTCGTCAAATCAAATGCCCGTGGCGTTAGAGATTTGCAATCAGCTTTGATGCATGCGAAGGAAGCAGTGGCGCTTGAGCCGAGAAATGCGGATTTTATCGATACGTTAGCGGAAGTTCTTGATCAGATGGGTGATAGAGCGCATGCGCTTGGGCTGATGCAGCAGGCGGTTGCGCTTGCACCGCAGGAGCCGGCGTTTCGGTCGCATTTGAAGCGCATTGAGATGGCGACGGCTAGGGCTCCTTAGCGTCGCTTCCCTTGACGCAACCTATCTCGCACGGTAGGCCACCTATGCTTAAATAAATACTGGCAAGTTAGTGATGCACTTTAACCCTCTCACCAAACCGCTCGTCCACGTCGTGCTGGATCGCCCGCGCATTGCCGGCAACATCGGCGCGATTGTGCGCCTATGCGCAGGCACCTCTGCAGTGCTGCACGTGTGCGGGCCTTTGCTGTTTGAGCAAAACGACCGCACCAAGTGGCGGGCAGGGCTCGATTACTTCGCTGGCGCACGGGTGCATTTTCACCATGATGTGTTTCGCTGTTTAGAGCTGCTCGGGAAGGATCCTTGGATTATTGAGATTGGTGGCACAAAGGCGCCGTGGGACATGACATTTGCCCAAGGCGATGTGGTGGTATTTGGCCCCGAGACAGATAGCGTGCGAGCGGAGCTATGCGAGAAATATCGAGAGCGTATTCTTACGCTGCCGCATGCGGGGCCGGTGCGTTCGCTGAATCTGGCGCAGTGCGCAGCCGTCGTCGTGTTTGATGCCATGCGTCAGCTAACAGCATAATACAAATGGCCGCCTTAGGCTATTTTGACTGCATTTTCTCTGAGCCATTGGCTAAGTTGATTTTCGGTAATTAACGACGCTGCGAGTTTTAAAAAAACCTCTACCTTTTCTTTTTTGCCAGCGCCAAGCGTATAACCATTTCGCAAAAGGAATACGCGCGTCGCCAGAAAACCTGCACGCTTATTGCCATCAAGAAAAGGGTGGTTTTTAACTATTCCAAACCCATAGGCTGCTGCCAGATCAAAAACATCAGGCGTTTCGTAGATGAGTAAATTCTGCGGTCTAGACAGCGCAGAATCGAGCAGCCCTTCATCGCGAAAGCCAGCCAATCCTCCGTGTTCAGCGATTGCCATTTCTTGCATGCTCACAACAGCAGATTTAAGAAGCCAAACAGGTTCTTTCATCTCGCTAAAACCTTCAGCACATCGCGATCTTCTTTCATGACTTGCTCAGCAAGCTCCATCTGTTTTGCAAATTCGGCATCATATGGCGTGATGTGAAAGCCATCGGGGGCTTTGGTCAAGTAGAGAATATCGCCCTCGCGAACGTGAAGAGCCTTGAGCGCTTCTTTGGGGAGCACGATACCTTCTGAATTTCCGATTTTTCTGACCTTCACTGCGTGCATACAAAGCCTCTTTGTTATAACAAATATTATAACGTGCTTGTTTTGGGATCGCAAGAGAACTTGACGCGCCCTGTCAAAATATTTGCATTAGCTAATAATATTAGCTAAGATAAGTAAATGAGACAAGTCAATGTACACGTGGCTAAAACTCACCTGTCTGAGCTTCTAAGCATCGTAGAGCGGGGCGAGGATGTGGCGATTGCACGGGCTGGTGTTCCAGTTGCCAAGCTGATCGCATATGTGCCCACAAAAACCAAGCGAGCGTTTGGGCTCGATGAGGGTAAATTTGAAGTACCTAGCGACTTCGACGAGCCTCTTTCTGAAATCCAAAACCTTTTCTATGGGCCGGATGAATCTGAGTGATGCGAATATTGCTCGACACCCATATATGGCTATGGCTCAATCAATCTCCAAAAGAGCTGCCTACCGACGCACTTGAGAAACTTACAGATGAGGCTAATGTTCTCTATTTGTCAGCTGCGAGTGCGTGGGAAATTGCTATCAAGCATCAGCTCAAAAAACTGCATCTCCCGATGCCACCGGAAATTTATATACCCAAGCGACTTTCTGATAACGGCATATTAGCCTTACCCATCGACCTTGACCACACGCTGCGTGCATCAGCGCTGCCTATGCATCACAAAGATCCATTTGACCGCATGATTGTCGCTCAAGCAATGTTGGAAGACCTGATGCTCATGACAGCCGATCCCCACATCAAACTGTATGAAACTTCGATGATTTGGGTAGCGCGCTAAATTTGTCTATCGAGGGAATAGGCGCCTCAAACGGCATCCCAAGCAGCATCTCCGTCAGCTGCCAATAGTGACACGCCAGATCCACGCGCATGTCGTCCGTGAGCGCGGGTAGGGTGGCGAGGTTCTGCCCATCATAGCCGCCATCCATCAACGTACGACGCAGTCGCTCTTTATCGAGCATCTCCGGCGCTTGGCCGGCGCGCATACGCTCGGCATAGCTTGAGGCGATCCAGTATCGCGAGGAATCCGCGGTGTGGATTTCGTCGATGAGCGTGACTTTGCCATTCACCAAGCCAAACTCGTACTTGGTGTCGACCAAGAGCAGCCCACGCTCTTTCGCAAAGCGCGTGCCCTCGGCAAACAACGCGAGAGCATATGCTTCCATTTCGTCGCATTGACGCTTTGTTGCAATATTTCGTTGATGTACTTCTTCAAGACTAAGCGGCGCATCATGCTCGCCCACATCAGCCTTCGTCGTGGGAGTAACAATGGGAGTGGCAAACGCTTCATGCGCACCCATCTGCGGATCGATGCGCAAGCCGTATTGCCTGCCACGCGATTCAGCAGGTTCACGTTGAAGTGAGCCGGCTAAGTATCCGCGGACGATCATTTCTACGCGCAATGGCTCGGCTTTCTGACAGACCATCACGCGCGGGTCAGGCCGATCGAGTAAGTGATTGGGGACAATATTGGCGGTTTGATGCAGCCAGAAAACGGCCTGCTCAGTAAGTAGCGCACCCTTGAGAGGAACGGTGCCGAGCACCTGATCAAATGCGCTTATGCGATCGGTGGCAACAATCCATAGCTGATCATCACGCGCGAAAACATCTCGCACTTTGCCACGGTAGGTGGGTTTTGGATCATCGACAGCCTGAAGGGTGTGATGTAGATGGGCGCGGACGGTTTCTTCGATATCGCGCTTGGTATGCATGGTCTATAGCCCACTCACAATTTCAAATCCATCTGCAAGACTTCTGCCTTTGAGCCGCAGCACCATGCGATTAACATCGCTCATAGCGGTCCACTTTTCACCAGAAGGGAACTGGACCAGCGCATTTTCCGAGAAATAATATACCACGTTCACCATGTCGTCGTTACGCTCAATATTTTGAACGATAATCTTAAGCGTGAGCTCTTTTACCTTAGCCATGGAATCTCTGAGCTTTTTTTCGAGCTGGTCGCGATTCACATCGTCGGCAGGATCGTTGTTGCCGCCAGCGTCAAAATAGTCTGCGGCGACCAGCGCCATCACGGCATCGGCGGAGCGTGACTCTACCGCTTTTTTATACTGATTGACGAAATCAACGATAACCCTGTTCTCTCTTGTTGCACGCACATTGGTGTTCGGTAACAGATTGGGTTTGCAACCCTGTAGAGCGCTCAAACCAAGCGCAACAACTACAAGCTGAACAAAAATAGGCTTAGATAAATTTCGAAACATCAATCAGTCCCTCAACCTTGATCCGACTGCATTCTTGACCGATTCCGCTAAACTAGGCAAGGGTGTACAGGCCAATTTGCTATTTTCATAAGTATTCGTCCAATAGGAGTCTTTTTAACGATGACGTATCGATTCGCCATAATGGCTATTTTGCTCGCGCTTTCCTCGTCCACATGCAAAAAAAACAGCAATTCAGCGTCAACCAAGGAACATCATAAAAATACCGTCACGATCGGCGTTTCACAAGAGCCAGACTCACTGTTTATGCCGTTCAAAGAGATGATGGTCTCGGAGGAAGTCGCGCGGGTAGGCACATATACGCTCACTGTTTTTGATGAACATTGGAAGCTGATCCCATGGGCCGCAAAAGAAATCCCGACGCTGGCAAATGGCAAGCTGGAGCTATTTCAGGAGGGCGGCAAAACCAAAATGCGCACCACTTGGGAAATTCGCGACGAGTTCTTCTGGCCCGATGGTAAGCCGCTGATCGCCGATGACTTTGTGATCACGCATGAGATCTCTAAAGATCCACTGCAAGAGATTCCCGATCGAACGGTAACGGAGAAAATCGAAAAAATGGAAAGCCGTGGGGCAAATCACAAAACACTTGTGGTGACTTGGCGTGAACCCTTCGCGTATTACCATAACTACAGGCAACACGAGGCGCTGCCGCGGCATATTATTGAGCCAATCTATCGCGCTGCTCCGGATAAACTCAAGAAGAACGAGTTTGGGCAAAGACCTGCACTCGCGGGCGCGTTCACGATTAAAGAGTGGGTGCCGGGAAGTTATATAGTCGCGGTCAAGAATCCCTATGCACGCGGCTTTATCAAACCGCACCTAGATGAGATCATTTGGAAGATTATTCCGCAAACCAACACGCTAGAGTCTAATTTGGTCTCGGGGACCATAGATGCCATCTCACCGGTTGGTCTCGATCTCGATCAGGCCATGCAATTTGAGAAGCGGCACGGCAAAGATTTTAACTTTTTCTACGTGCCAGGGCTTGTTTGGGAGCACATCGATTTTAATCTCGACAATGAGATTTTGCGCGACAAAAAGGTTCGCCAGGCGCTGGCTTATGGGGCAAATCGAGACGGCATCGTGAAGCTGCTCTTTGAGGGCCGCCAGAAAATGGCAAATGGAACAGAGCCTGAGCAGTCACCATTTTACAATCCAGACATCAAAAAATATCCGTTTGATCAGGCCCGGGCCAATGCCTTGCTTGATGAGGCAGGCTGGAAGCGCAAAGAGACCGGTGGCATTCGACAAAAGAATGGCAAGCCTTTGCAACTTGTATTGATGACGACCGCCGGCACCAAGACGAGAGAACGTGTTGAACAACTTTTGCAGTCGCAGTGGCGGGAAATCGGCGCAGATATCGAAATCAAGAACCAGCCTGCAAAAGTCTTTTTTGGTGATACGTTGCGCAAGCGCAAATTCACGCACATGGCTTTGTATTCTTGGGTCAAAGATCCAGTGGCGCTTTCGGACACGCTTTGGCGCTGCGACTATATTCCGCGCAAAGAAAATAACTTTCTCGGGCAAAACATGCCAGGATTTTGCAGCCCGCGCGCGGATGCGATTCTCAAAAGTGCATCTCTCGAGTTAGATGAGAAAAAGCGCGCAAAAATGGGGCAAGAGATAGAATCAATCTTAGCTGAGGAGCTTCCCGCGCTGCCTTTGTTTTTTAGGCTCGAAGTGAGCGTGACGAAAAAAGGTTTGCAGAACTGGAAACCCACAGGGATACTTCAGCCCGAAACATGGAATGCCCACACGTGGCGATGGTTTTAACGATATGAAGCACTTGCTCTACCGCGCCTTGCAAATGATCGTCATTGTCGCCGCCCTCAGCGTGGTGCTCTTTGGTTTGCTTTCGGCGATGCCAGGCAATCCGGTGGATATGCTGATCACCAGCAATCCGCGGGTGCGCCCTGAAGATGTGATTCGCTTGAAGAAGCTGCGCGGTCTCGATCAGCCTTGGTATGTGCAGTATGTGCGCTGGATGCGTGGATATTATGAGCCCCATCGGCCTGCCACGGTGGAGTCTCTTGGCTTGGTCACGGTGCAGCTCGACGGCAAAAATGGTGGATCAGCGAGCGTGGATCTCAAAACGGCATTGCGCGATCCTGACGCGCACATGAGTGCGGCAGAGATTCAAGCGTTGATTGAAAAAGGTTCTCCAACACTTTGGAAAACAATCGAAAAAGATCCTGCTGTGATTAATGCAAGTCAGGCAGATAAACAGGACGTGATCTTGGAACAGCTTGCGCATCATGACCCAGATTTCCACGCGAAACTCATGCAATCTTTGAGCGATGAAGCGACGGGTAAGCTTAAGATATCGGGGCTATTTGGTGCGACGGTGCAGGGAACTCGGGTTGAGCAGCGGTTTGCCGAGGCAGGTAATTTTCGCATGTGGTTTATGATCACCAACCAGAGTGGCTTGCAAACTGTCGCGTCTGTTCCCGTGCAAGTGCTTCAAACTCCCCCTTTGAAAAAGGGGGCGGGGGGATTTGTTCAGTCACTTCTCGATGCCATTCCCGCACAGATCGTCGATGATCCCAAAACCTTCTCGGTAGATCTTGCTCCCTATGTATTGGCCGGCAAAGAAATGCCGGTACGCTATGTGCTCGACAAAGAGAGCCCCGGAAAAATCGATGCAACTGGCCATTATACGCACGAGTTCGCGAAGCCAGGGCAAACCGCGATACGCTTTTCCGTCGTTGATGCGCAAAACCGTGTAACCCACGGCGCATTCTCCGTGGAGCACGGGCCCGTGCCCGACAAAACCAGATTCAATCGTGGATTCATTTATGTTTTCACAGGCGACAAGAGCGCCATGGGTTTTTCCAGTAACTACAAGCGGCCCGTTTGGGAGCTCTTAGCAGGCACGGATGAAAGCAGCAGCCCGGTGATTGTCGCCGGAGCTGCACCACAGACTTTTCTAGAGAAAGTGCAGCACTACCTAATCAGCATGTTCACGCAGTCAGGGCGGGTCGGTAATACCTTGCAGCTGATGGTGCCAGCCATTCTGCTATCTCTTCTCATCGCGTTGCCACTGGGCGTGTTGAGTGCCTACAAACAATATTCGTGGCTCGATTACATCGTGAACTTTCTCGCATTTCTTGGAATTTCGTTACCGGTATTTTGGTTCGGCATCATGGTGATGGCACTCTTTGCCGAACAGCTACAATGGTTTCCCGCTGGCGGCGTACAAACGCCGGGTATTCAGGAAGACGGGCTTTGGGCTGTGGTTGCTGATCGCTTTGAACACGCGATTTTACCGACGCTGGTACTATCCATCGCTTATATCGGTCGCTGGCTACGCTATATGCGCGCGTCCATGCTAGAAGTGCTGCCGGCGGATTACATTCGCACTGCACGCGCAAAGGGATTAAGCGAGAAAGTTGTGATCCTCAAACACGCGCTACGTAATGCCTTGATTCCTGTCGTCACCATTCTTGCCCTTTCTGTTCCGGCCCTCTTTGGCGGCGCGGTGCTCACCGAAACAGTGTTCTCGTGGCCAGGAATTGGTCGTCTTGAATACGACGCCGTCATGAACAGCGACTACTACGTTGCCATTGTGGTATTCCTCATCGCTGCCGTTTTAGTGATGATTGGCAACCTGTTAGCCGACTTACTTTATGTTGTGGTTGATCCACGGATTCGCACAAAATAGGAGGCACGGTGGTTGCCCACTCCAATCTCACAGCACCGGGACTTGTAGAAATGAACAAAAAAGCGCCGCAGAGTGACCGCATTGAGACTTTTGCAGAGCTCGTGTGGCGGCGATTTCGCAAACACAAGATGGCGCTCATTTCTGCCGTGATTCTTGTTATACTCGGCCTCATTTCCCTGTTTGCCGGAGCAATCGAATCTATCTTGGGTGTCTCACATGAGATTGCCTCGCTTGATATTGTCAATCTTGACTATGGCTGGCCTCATATCTTGGGCACCAACGAGCTTGGGCAAGATGTGTTCACACGGCTGATTTATGGCGGTCGCATTTCTTTGTCGGTGGGAATCGTTTCTGCTGTTACCTCTGCGCTCATCGGCGCGTTTACTGGACTCTTGGCGGGCTATTATGGCGGCCTCACAGACTCGATTTTGATGCGCTTCACCGATGCGATGCTGTCGGTGCCGGTGCTGCCACTGATGATAGTATTTGCTGCTCTCGATCTCGATGCGCTTTTTGGCACGAGCAATCCAACCGCCGCTGCCATTATGTGTGCAGTCATTGCTGTTTCGGTCATTTGCTATCGCTATGCATCCGTGGCGCGCGGCAAAAGTGACCAATCGCATTCGTTTGGCCGCAATATTGTCGATGGCGTGATTGTCGGCTGCTTCTTGTTCGCGGGCTACTTCTTGCTTTTTCGTGTGGTCGACTGGAAAGCCGTAGGGAGTGGCAATCTCAGCTCCGTGATTAAGCTCACGCTCATTATCGTATTTTTCGGCTGGATGACAGTCGCCAGGCTTGCCCGCGCTGCGGCGATGCAACTTAAGAGCATGGAGTTTGTGACTGCAGCCCGTGCTTTGGGCGCATCCAATAATCGAATCTTGCTCGTGCATATTTTGCCCAACGCTTTGGCGCCAATTATCGTTTCTGCGACACTTGAAGTAGGCGGTAATATTTTATACGAAGCTTCGCTGAGCTTCCTTGGCCTCGGTATTCAGCCGCCGGTCTCTTCGTGGGGCAACATGCTAAATAACGCGGTCGACTACATTAAAACAACGCCAATGCTTGCATTTTGGCCAGGCTTCCTTATTTTAGTAACGGTGGCGTGTTTTAATTTCTTTGGCGATGGCATGCGCGATGCTCTTGATCCGCACCAGGTAATGAAGAGTGGCGAAGAGTAAACTGAGGAGCATGACGGGATTCGGTCGTGGCCAAAAAGAAGGCCACGGGTTAGTCGTCTTGTGTGAAATTCGCACAGTGAACTATCGTGGATTTGATCTGAAATTACGACTTCCGCGTGAGCTTGGTCAATTTGAACCACAGCTGCAAAAACTATTGCGTGACGCGTTTGCGCGCGGCCATATCGATGTGACAATTACTTTGGAACAGACCGCAACCTCAAGCAGGCAGGTTGTGTTCGATACCGATCTTGCACGTGAACTTTTGCGTTTGATTAAAGATTTCGCGACCAAGCAAAAAAACCTCGATGCGAATGTGCATGTGAGCGATTTATTGCAAATCAAAGAACTGTTTCACATCAAAGAGCATGTACTTTCTGGTGAAAAAGCATTCCCGCTTGTGAAAGCAGCGATGACCGAAGCCATCGGTGAAGCGATGCGCGCGCGGGCGCAAGAGGGCCAAATGCTCCATGCGGTGCTCAAAAAGCATATTGCCGCATGCCAACATATGATGAAAGCAATCCGCAAGCTCACAGAAGATACGCCGCAAAAGCACTTGGCTTTGCTTAAACATCGTTTGAACGATATTTTATCGAGCCACGCATTCGATGCGGTTCGTCTCATGCAAGAAGCCGCTATTTTGGCCGACAAGTCTGATGTCACGGAAGAAATTGCTAGGCTCACCGCGCATTTTCAGCATTTTGATGCTTTGTGCCAAAGCGAGACTACGCAAGGCAGAAAACTGGATTTCCTGTGCCAAGAGATGTTTCGTGAAGCCAACACAATTGGCAGTAAAAGCACCGATACCGTCTTTACCCATCAGGTGGTTGAGCTAAAGGCAGAAGTCGAGCGACTGCGAGAACAAGTACAAAATATTGAATGATGGATGATCAAACATGGCCCGACGTGCATTTCCTGTTGTCTTAAGCGCCCCAAGTGGGACGGGCAAAACGACTCTTGCCCATTTGCTGGTGGAGAGCATGTCCAATTTGCAAATCAGCGTGAGCTATACCACTCGACCTGCTCGGGGCAATGAAAGGGATGGGGTGGATTATCACTTTGTCTCACCGGAAGAGTTCCAAACGATGATTGCCGAGCAGGCTTTTTTGGAATGGGCCAAAGTGCATGGCAATCAGTATGGGTCGGGTCTCGAATGGACCGAACAAGCACTTGCAGATGAGCGCGATGTGGTATTTGACATCGATGTATATGGTGGCTTGCAGATCAAAAAACGTATCCCAAACTCCGTGCTGATTTACATTTTGCCGCCATCGCTCGATGAGCTTGAGGATCGTCTGCGCAATCGGGGCACAGAAACAGATGAATCGATCCGGCAGCGCATGCAGGCGTCTCGAGATGAGATTTTGCTCGGTCTAAAATATTACGATTATGTAATTAACAACGAAAAACTCGATCGCGCGCTGTTCGATTTAACCGCGATTGTACGCACGCACCGTCTAAATGGATTTGATCGGCAAAAAATCGCCAAGCGATTGCTTGGCGATGATGCGCAAATTTGAGGATTTTTTTTAGAATCTCATGACACCTTATGCACCCATACCTGGGCATCGGTCGCTGCGTCGGACTCTTTGAACTGAGCGCTAGCAGGTGCGGATACGCCATTGTCGCTTTCCACATCTTCTAGTGAGAAGCCAGCAAGCTGGATATTCAGCTTTACAACATCTGTGCTCGCAATTGGAGAGAACGGCACGTCATCCACGCCTGGGCAAGTGAAGCTAGCGCGAAGCGTTGTGCCTTCTAGGCTCCAGTCTCCGCTGCATTCCACCGGAGGAAGCATCGTGCTTGGGAATAGCGTCAACGCGAGGTGCCCCGGCGTAATAGTGGCATCGGCAGCGATCTCCTGCTCGCCGATTCGCATGTTGTAGGTGCCAAGAATGTTGTCGTTGGTGACAGGTTGGGCGCCGAGTTGCAGCGATAAGAAAAATGCGGAAAGGGATGTAACAATAGACAATCTGTTCATTGGGTCTCCATGTGTGGACGACCCTATAGGCCAATTCCCTTGCGATTATCATCAACCTATCTACCGAGGTGCTGGCTAATGTCGGCGATGCGCTTTTTCTAACCATCTCAAGATCTCCGCAAGCCGCTCTTTGCCTTGTGGATTCAGCACAGGCCGACCATCGCCCTTGAGTAAAATGCCCTGATCAACAAACAGTCGCAGCGCATTCTCCATGATTGCCTTGTTCGCCGCTTCCGGACACTCAACGCTTCCGTTCAGATAGGCTTTTTTCGCTGCATCTAGTAGCTCCAGCGGTAATGCCTTTTGGCCACGCTCTGCGCCACATAAAATCGGCACTTTTCGCGCGCATAGCCAATATCCATCAACAAAATTCGCGATTAACCGCGCCGCAAAATTTAACTTAGTCTCGGCAAAAGTAGTCGGACACAAAGCAATCACGCCAGCCTTGATCTCAAAAATGTGCTGACGCTGCGCTTCGTGCAAATGGCGTTCAAAAATTGATGAAAATGAAACACCAACTGGATAAGTGAATTCGAATTTAAAGATTTGGCTAAATGCTTTGGTTGCCTGAAACAAACTCTTTTCACTAATCGGTCGCAAATGGCTGCCGCCAAGCGCAAAAAATGCTGTTGCCAAAATAGCATCCTGAGCAAAGTGATGAAGTATGTTGCTCTTGTAATAGTCGAGCCCAAGCGCGTTTTGCTCGTTGATTCGATAGTAGACGCTGGAAGATGCCTTCTCTTGCGTCAAAAGACCATCTGCCAAAAATAGCTGAAGCGCGTGATCAACCTGTTCGTTCAGATTCTGCGATAGATCCTCAGCGAGCCGAAGGTCCGCTCCGGCAAAGTGCCGCATATGCGCCAAGATGCGCTTCACGTACAAGATGAGAAGCGGGAAGGGAAGTGTACGACGATTAGCACCAAACAACGCTGTCGCGACCAACGCGGTGGACGTCACTTGCGTGCATTGATTCATGCCATAGACAATTTTTTGCGATAACACCTTTACCAGTGCTTTTCGCTCAGAAGATGTGACGTTATCAGGGTTTAGACCACGTTCTTCAAGAAACTTACGAAAGACAATCGGTTCATCAAATGTGACAAAGACGCGACCATAGCGTTTGCGCAATATTCCCACGCTGCGAATGAGCGCATTGGCGTTTTCCTTCTCTTTTTCTCCTCCCTCAAGTTCTCTACGGTGACTCTGCGCCTCAACCAGTTTCTCGTAGGAAATAGAGGCTGGTACGAACACCGCGTTGCCTTGGCGCATACTCAGTAATCCATCGACCATAATCGACAGCAAGCCAAGTTTGGGAGAAAGCGTTTTTCCCGAACGGCTTCGGCCGCCTTCGATAAAGAACTCCTGTGTGAAGCCTTCTTTAAAGAGTCGCTTTAAATATGCCTTCACAACCTGTGGATAAATCCTGTCTCCTTTAAATGTCCGTCGAATGAAGTAGGCGCCGCCTCGACGCAATAGTCCGCCAATGGGGAAAAACGCTAGATTCACGCCTGCAGCAATATGCGGTGGAATGAGGCCTTCCCAAAAGAATAGCTGACTCATCACGAGGTAATCCATGTGGCTCTTATGACTCGGCACAAGTACAATGGGCCCCTCACGTGACGCCTGTCTGATTTTCTCGATGTCTTTCTTGTCCCAATACAGGCCGTCATAGATGCGGTTCCAAACCGTGCTCAGAATTTTATCCAATACGCGAATCACGTCGCCATCAAAACGTGCCGCGATTTCAGTGAAGAAAGACTCTGCTTTTTGTTCAAGCTTAACTTTAGGAACTCCTGTTTCCTCACTGAGTTCACTGAGAAAAGATTGCAGCTGTTTATCCCGCAACGTGTCTGTTTTAACGCGCGCGTGGCTTTTCAGCGGCGGCCCATGATGCGCTTTCTCGATGCGTGAAATTGCCTTCAACACCGTCCAGCGTACTTTGCGAGCTATGGTGAGGTCATCTTCTGCCGCATGCGTTGCAACCAGATTCTGGAGATTGATAGGCTCAAGGACTACCCAGCGCGCAGAGTTCTGCGCAAAAATCATGCGAATAATACTGCGCAGAGTTTTTGGCTCCCGCGGGCCCCCAAACAAAAGATCCACTGTGGTTGGTTCAAATTGCGCCGGGCGACTTCTGAGGGCCAAAAAGTGCGGCAGCAGAAAAATGGGTTTATCGAGCACACGTTGTAAGGCAATGAGTGCTTGTATTGCCTGCGGTGCATCACCGCCGTGGATGAGCAACTCCATCACCGGCTTTTTACGGAAGTACTTCACTAATCGGTTGATGTTTCTTCTGGGCCCGCTTTTTGCAAATAGCCCAAAGTAGGGTCGCAGAAAACTCAGCCTCGCACCCGTTACAAACTGCGCTCTAGGCAATTTTTGCCGTGCTAAGGCGCTCGCCAGCGCGAGATGGAAAATACCGCTTTTGGCCCTTTGCACGTAGACCAAGTGCCCTTGTTGAGCAAGTTGGCGGATGTTCTCTTGCTCTCCCTCGGGATAGGGGATCTTATTGAGCACGCGCCGAGCGAAAAAGCGCGCAAAACAATTAAAGAGTTTCGGTTGCAAATTTTCTCTCACAAGCTAAGTTAATCAGCAGTCTCTTACGGAAACAGCCATGGTTTTTATCAAAAAAAAGAAACAAAAGACACCAGAAGAAATAGAGGCCGAACAGCACAAGAGTGCAATGGCAAAAGTTGGGATTCAAGACGAGTTTCAGGCCAAAGGCTTCGAAATCGTGACCTGGATGCAAGATAATAGCAAGACCGTGCTGGGTATCATTGGCGTGGTATTGGCCGGTGGCTTGGTGTTTTCGGGTTACTTGGTATGGAGCCGGTCAGCAAATGAGGCGGCATCTGTTGCCTATGAAAAAGCCAGCAGATTACTAGGAACTACCGAAACCAAGAAACTGGCAATTGCCGAGTTTGAAAAACTCGCGCGCGATCACAGCAGTTCTTCGGTAGCCAAATTGGCAGAGCTAAGGGCCGCTCAGGCGTTGCTTGAGGCCAATGATGCAAAGGGTGCTATTAAGGCTTACCGAGCCTTTTTGGATCAGGGCAGTGCGTCAGGCAAACTCAAAGTGAGCGCATTGGTTGGTCTTGGCTTTGCTTATGAAGCGAACAAAGATGCACCGGCAGCGTTGCGAACCTTTGAGCAGGTTTTAAGTGAGCAATCCGGCGTTGCCGAGGATTTGATCATGTGGGAAGTCTCTCGGCTTGCAAAAGAAACGGGTGCCGTGAGCAAGGCTCGCAAAGTTGCATCGGAGCTTGTAGAGCGTTTTTCTAATTCGACCTATGTGACGCAGGCACAGTCTCTGTTGTCGTCGCTACCTGAAGACAATCAAGCAAGCAAAAACTAGGCATGCGTAAAGCAATTTTTACTCTTATAGGCGTTCTGTTGTTGCTTTGTGGCGGCAGCGCATTCGCAGCACCATTGGGCTTAAAATGGTTTAAGCCAGTTCTTTCCAGTGGCCCATGCTTAGACTCCTTGGTCTCTCAGCCACGTGTGGGGGAGGGTTGCTTATCTTACGTTCAGCATGAAAAGGCTGGAGTTATGGCTGACCCTAGCGGGGAGCTGCTTTACGTGGGCGGCTCCGATAAGCTGCTCCATGTATTTTCGCGAAAGGGGACAGAACTTTCATCGCATCCGTTGCCTGCTAATCTGATGACAACGCCGATATTTGAAGAAGGGCAGTTGTTTTTCGGCACCGATAAGGGCCAGGTGTTGAGCGTGAATACAACATCTTTCGCCTCGACATGGAGTACGCAGCTCGATGCTGAAGTCGAAAATGTTCTGGTTTTGGATGGAACAACGCTTTATGTAGTGACTGGCCTTTGCACGCTTTATGCGCTGGATAAAGGAACTGGAGAGGTAAAGTGGGTGAAGAAACGTCCACCTCCTTCAAGAATGTTCTTACGGTTGCTATCAACCCCGTTGCTCTTTCATACGGAACAAAATGGCGTCGCCACTTCTTTATTAGCGGCAGGCCATCCAACGGGAAAAATTGGGATCTATGATGCGAATTCGGGAGCTGTTGTGCGTGAAGTGATGCTCGGCGACCCAAAGGCCCAATTCCCGGATGTGGTCACAGATCCAGTTTGGACAGGAAACTCGGTTATTGCTGCATCATTTGCTTCTGGCATTGTGGCTATTGATCCGCTAACAGGGACAAAACGCTGGCGCCTTGAGAAGAAAGATATTACACGCTTGGCTTATGCAAATGATCTCGTGATCGCAGCTGGAGCAAAGATTGTTCTTGGTATTGACCCGCAAAAGGGAACAGTCGTTTGGGAATATAGCTTTGATAAAGGGGCGCCAACCAGGCTCCTCGTCGCTAACAATAGAGTCTATTTTGGTTCTGATAAAAGTGGTCTGTTTGTGCTTGATCAAAAATCCGGCAAAGAACTTGGCGTTTATGGCTCTGGCCTTGGATTCGCGGGCGATTTGCTGCGCAATCAAGCCCAGCTTTTTGCTGTGAGCGCCCCTGGGTACTTGTACGCTTTTCAGGAAGGAGGGCGCAATTGAGCCATTTGCTTGAAGACATGCAGGAAAGTGACGAAAAACGCTTTCGTGTTGTTGCCGCGTTAATTCGCCAAAATTCAAAAGTGCTCTTGACCCAACGTTGGCCCGGCAAACATTTGGCCCTCACCTGGGAATTCCCAGGTGGCAAGGTGGAAGCAGGTGAAAGCGACGAGGAAGCGCTCAGGCGCGAGCTCAAGGAAGAGCTGGGTATTGAGGTTGACATCGGTACTTGCTGCTTCGAAACCTACCACGGGTATGGCAGCAGAGAAGTACATTTGCTAATTTATCGGTGCCATATCCGCTCGGGTACGCCAGAGGCTATTGATGTGAAGGCTGTGGAGTGGGCCGATCAACGCGCGCTGCTTGAACGAAATTTCCCACCAGCAGATTTGCCCTTTGTCAGCGAATTAGTCGCTGGGCGCTTGGATGACGAGGGTTCATCAAGTGCCAATGAAGAAGAGATTGAGTTTAAGCCGGCCCGCATTGTTAGGCGGCCTTAGATCTTCTGGTTTTCTTCTTCTTCTTGGCCTTTTCTTTTTTGGTGGGTGTAGCAACTTTCTTTGGCTGCACTTGCCATGGGGCATCTTGTTGCGCTCCAGCCTTGACGACGAGCTTCTGAAGCCAAATCTCTATTTGCTTGTCTTGATGATTGAAGATGGTTGCTTTGAGGAAGAGAGAACTTGCCTCAGGTAATTCATAATCGGGAATCAGCTTGGTCGTATGGCGTCCGTTATTCTCTAGCAAGATGTTATGGGTTGGCCAGGGCAAGCCGTCTTTGTCTAAAAGCTCAACGACAACACGCTGTTCGCTTTTAGGGAAGTGATGCCAAATAAAACTTTCTGGTGTGCGCGGCAAAGTCCAAGTCAGATCGTCGGTAGCTGGGTTATTCTCGACGATCCTCTTTGGGGCGGGAGCACATAGATCGTCTGGACCAAAGAAATTACTGGTGTCGCAAATACTTTTGGGCCGGTTCTCTTGTGGTTGTGGCTGCTTCGCACTATACTTCGCGAATGCAACTGGATCATGAGTTTCAGGTTTTTTTTGGGGCTGCACTGCGGGGGCGGTCGCTTGTGTGCACGCGTTTACGAGGGCAACGCTTACATAAATGGCGGTCAAAATTGAGAGCTTCTTCATGCAGCTTGGCTATCACGATTTCGCTTTTGGCGCTAGGCCTCATGGGTGCCCAATGCTCGAACAGCGTGCAAACGAATGGGCAATCTGGCGGGCAGCAAGGCGGTCCGGGTGGCGGCACTGCAACTTGCGCTCAGCCTGTGGTTCAGCCCAAATACACATGGGTACAACTTGGTCCGGATGGCGTGCTGTCGGCGAGGGCAATCACCGAGGATGATGTGTGTCCGCCGATTCAGCTGGATGCAACTTGCATCACGATGGATGTGCGGGCGAGCAAGGCTGCGCCGCAATTTCCGGTACTAACATGCCAAAAAGCTATCCCGCCGAGTGTGACGATGGCGTACATCGGGAGTGCCGCACTAAAGCTGCCGAATGCCACTGGTTCGATCGCCGTCGTAGGTGATACCGGATGCAATGACGTCGAGCAGCTGTGTGATACCACGGGGTGGCCATTCCCGCCAATCATGCAAGCTGTAGCAAGGCAACTCCCCGGTTTAGTCATTCATGTCGGAGACTACGTCTATCGTGCGAAAGGTTGCACCGCTGGCACCCAAGCCTGCAAGACCATTGCGTTCCGCGATCAGTGGAACGTGTGGGAAAATGATTTCTTTATTCCGGCCAAACCATCATTGGAGATCGCCCCGTGGCTATTTATTCGCGGGAACCACGAGCAGTGTACCGAGTCTTTTGTCGGGTGGTTTCGCTTTTTTGATTCAGGCGCCCAAATTCCTAATAGCCAGGCGGATTGTTTAAACAATCCCGCTTTTAATTTCACTGTTCCGTACACAGTATCGCTTGGCAAAATGCAAATGGCTGTACTTGATTCTTCCGCGGCATCGGATACCAAGATAGTTGCTGCGAGTGTCAGCGCATACAAGCATCAGTTTGAGCAGCTGACAGAGAGCATAAATGCACAGTCTTGGAATGATGTGTGGTTGATTACACATCGCCCAACTTGGGCTTGCATTCCCTTTGCAGGCAATCCCGTGACAACGGGAGAATTATGTTCCTCATCTGGAGCGACCTTGCAGGCTGCCTTATCCGCCCTCCCTTTGACAAACATCAATCGCTTTTTATCCGGACACATTCATTTTTTTAATATCACGAGCTATTCGGACAATGGACCTGCACAGCTGATTGTTGGCAACGGTGGCGATAAATATAATTATGCGAGATTGCCTGGCACAAGCTACATTACGAGCGGACCTCGATCCTCGAAGGTCTTGAGCGATAGCAACTTTAGCGATTACGGCTTTGCGCTAATTGATCAAGGCCCGCAAGGCACATGGAACATGGAGGCACTGGACGCCCAGGGGCAGGCGATCAGGTCCTATGCGTTAACGGGGAATCAATTTACGGAGTCTGCGCCCGATCCGATGCCTGTCGTCGACCAACACCGATCACCAAATTAGTATCGGGCGCACTACAACTCCTTGTGCCATCGGCACGCCAAGGAGTCCTCCAATGCCTATCCACCAAGAATGCGCCGTCTATCGCGATCAAGATCCACGCACGTATCCCGCCCCGTATCAAATGAGCCACGCCGCCCTTCAAGCAACCGGTGGCAACACAGGGATTCGCCAAGCCAACGAGCATATCGATCGATTGGCGCAAGATGCATTCCGCCCCCTCACTTTCGATGGCGCAACACGCTGGCAAAATTTCTCATTAGCCGTATCTAACTGCGCGCGTCGAGGCGTTGGCGTCGGAGCCCGTGTCGGTCGGGCCACGATGGCGATACCTGACGCTGTGCTCGGAACCGGCGTACCTACGGGACCGCGAGTGAAATATGATCCCCGAGCAGAAGGACTGGTCGGGCTAGCCGCCCATGCTGCCATAGATGCGACCTCGACGGTTGCTATGGCACCCGGAGCAGCCATCGGAGCATTTGCGGGCACTGCGTCGTATCCGATTGCTTATGGTGTTGCGCTTCGAGACGACGGCCGCCCCGGCAGGTTCGAGGACTGCTATGGTGCAGACACAATGCGCTTTGGCGCATATGTTCCGAGCGTGGCCCGCCATGGCGCAGACGATGTCGGAACGGCAGTGGCTGCGCCTGTTGCAGGTTCAGTCGGAGTCGCCCTTGGTGTGACGCGCATTCCATCAGTCGTCGTGAAATATACACTTGCCGGCGTGGGCGGATTTATCGGAGCCGTATGCGGTCTTTTCGTCGGAGCAGGGCGAGCGATTTTCAAGAAGTGATATCCCCGAAGGAACGAACACATGCCAAGAGCATCCAATCAGAGAATTCCACATCCTCTCGCCGTTTATAAAGACGAGGACATCCACAGCTATCGCATCCAATACCAAATGAGCAACGTTGCTATGCGAGTCATGGGTTGCGAGAGTGGCGTCAGGCAAGGCAACGAGCATGTGAATCAACTTGCACAAGATGCTTTTAAACCTGTTTCATTTAGCGGAACGACGCGCTGGCAAAAGTTTGGCGCGGCATTCACGGGCTGCGCGCGCCGAGGCGTAAACATCGGCGCGCGAGCAGGGCAGGCCGTCATGAGCTTACCCGACGCGATGCTCGGAACAGGAATACCAACCGCCGCTTCGCGTGCAAACTATGATCCACAAGCAGAAGGCTTGGTCGGCCTCGCGGCACACTTGGCGGTTGACGTGACATCGACAGTCGCGATGGTGCCCGGAGCAGCAGCTGGTGTTACCGGGGCTGTGCTTGTTTCTCCAATTGCCCTGGGTACCAAATTGATTGTAGAGGGAGAAAATGGCCTCACGGGGCCAATTCGAGATAACTATGGGACGACAGCCAATAGATATGGCAACTTTGTCGGCCGCGCTGCTATCTATCCAGCGGACGGACTTGCGACAATTGTCGCAGCACCGGTTGCTGGCTCCGTTGGAGCAGCAATGGGAGTCGCGCGGCTGTCATCGGTGGCCGCGAAATATACATTTGCTGGAGTCGGTGGATTAGTCGGGGCGATTGGTGGGCTCTTTATCGGGGCAGGTCGAGCGATTTTTAATTCCTAGCTGGAAATATTTGGCCACATAAAGTAGTTAGCGTCACATGGTACGATTCAACCTTTGCATCGCTTCCACGATCGTTTTTATTCTGAGCGCACAGCCAGACACTTCTTTTGCGGACGAATGCTCGCAGTCCGTGCTGAATTCCAACTCAGAGTATCTTTTCATGACTTCCCTGTGCACTAATCCAAACCAAATTGTACTTCAAACGACCCCATTGGGCACAGTTAATGAGAGCTGCGATGCGGGCAGCGTCGATGCAACTCTCACGCTCACCGATGACAGCGGCCAAATACTGGCGGTCATCAGAAACCCCGGTGGAACGCCGCGCGTTTACGATTGCCAAAACCAAGAGATCGGCTGGATTTTACTCGATGAGCAGGAACAAGCGAATGTAAATGTCAGCACGCGTTTGCGGACATGGGAATCGGAGACATTGCTACCACAAGCTTATGTTCGCACTTCCGAGCAGCTCGGTGATAGCATCACGATACGGGGGATTAATGGCGAGGTCATTGCGAGCATTCAAACTATCGACGCATCGAATGGAGCTTCTGCACAATGCACGAGCCCATCATGGCGACTCACGACTTATGATCTGCCACAGCCATTTTCCGCTAATTTTGCGCAAACTATCGTGATGTTTGTGGCGATGCAAAGCATTGCTCCCTACAACAAAATGAACTCTTGTTACCAGCAACGCACTGCATCAAATCCTCCCGAGGGGCGGCCCTCTTATTATGAACCAGCGCTGATTACATTGTCCGTCACAACGGGATTGGTTGTCACAGCCACATTAATAACCGGAGGCATTTACCTTCATCGTCTGAGAAATCCGGTGACAACGGTTCAAGCCGCGGGGTATCATGTTGAAGATTAGAAGAGTAGCCTTCATTCTTTGGTGTTTTTCCAATTCACTTTGGGCGACGTGTCCAGACTTTAACATCGATGACAACAGAAACTACATCATTCACCCGAGACTTCAGGATGGATGGGATTATATTTCCTTCGGCATTTGGCATGTTGAGTCGAGTGGAAACCAGGTGCAAATTGGAAGAGTCGATGGAACTTGCCATAATACGACTGTTGGAGCGGACGTTGCTGTTCGTGCACTGAACGGCAGCATGATTGCGGTTACGGGACAGAACGGCGTAACCATTAGCACATGTGATGGCAGAACGGTGAGCATATTGGACTACATTTCCAACAACGGGCTCTCCAACAGCACCTACCTGCAATTACAAGGAGCGAGGGGACTCAGCGCTTCAGCTCCGGTGCTTGCAACGATTATCTCCAGTGGTTATGATTCGAGCGCTCGCGTGATCACAAAAACAAATTTTTATGCTTGGGACAACACAACCTTGGCCAAAGCCGTGTTCGCCTACGCGGCGGCGTTAGCTTCGCAAGGAAGCGCGCCCAGCGCTTGGTGCCAGAAACTACAGCGGACATTGCCGGCACCGCCTGCTGCACAGAGCTCCGGATCCGGATGGAGCCTCATTCCGATCATTGTGTTGGGTGTGACAACGGTGATATTTTCAGCAACGACATACCTCGGCTATCTAGGCATCAAATAATAAAACCTGCCTGAATCGCCAGCAACGTCACGCTCGCAACAATCCCCCATAGTGTCACACCTTGAATCAATGGCCTCATTCCAACTTGCTGCAGACTTGCACGCGACAGATTGGAGCCAATCAGAAAGAGCGTAAGAACAAGCGAACGTGTCGCAATTGCATAGATGATCTTCCCGGGAGCAGCGAGCACTGGTACAAAAGTTACCAGTGCAGCGATAGCGATGAAACCCAAAATAAACCACGGCCTCGCTGGCTTTTTGCCAGCGCGAAAGAAAAATCCAATGGCAATGCATACGGGTACGATCCACAAAGCGCGCACCAATTTGACCGTGGTCGCGACTTCAACAGCTTTTCCCCCATAGGCGAGGGCAGAACCAACAACAGAGCTGGTATCGTGAATCGCCAATGCACTCCACAGACCAAATTGCGTTTCGCTGAGCCCAAAATGGTGACCAAGCGCCGGGAAAATCAACAACGCCATCGCATTTAAGAAAAATACGGTTGCCAACGCGACAGATGTTTCGGGTGCCTTCGCTCGGATGGTCGATGCCACAGCTGCAATGGCGCTACCGCCGCAGATGGCCGTTCCCATCGTGACGAGCAAAGAAACTTCTTTGTTGAGCTTAAGAAAATACCCGATGGAAAGCCCAATTAATGTTGTCAGGAGAATTCCGGTCGCGGTGTAGCCAATGCCGTGTAGCCCAACCCTTGCGACAACTTCGAGGTTCATGCCTGCGCCGAGCCCAATTACAGACGCTTGCAAAAGTTTTGGTGTGATTGACTGTGTGGTAGGCAAATAGGGATTGCCGATGGCTAGCGCGAAAAACAAACCCAGGAGTAGCGCAACGCTGGAAGAGACAAGAGGCGACAAGCAAAGGGCGCCGGCAATTAGAAAACTAACTCGTGTTGCACTATGGTTTGAAATCATCAGCCACAGCCCCTTGCAAAATGGCTTTAGACGACGATGCCAAAAAGAGATCAGCTTTTCTATCGACTATTTGTCCATCTATGCGCGTGAGGTCACGCAGAGCTTCTCGCAAATCGATGACTGAGCCCAAAAAGTTCAAAAACCGATCCTGAGCCAATTCAATCGCTTGTTCCGACGCTTTTCGCTCGTTATCAAGCATCGCCAATTCGACTCGCGCAGCGTTAATACTCTCGTCGTAACGCGCATAGCTTTCGTTTAGCGCAAGCTCGGTAGCCTGCACTGTGCTCCGCTTTTCTTGCTGTACCTGCCCGGCACGGCGATCATTGGCCACCAGACGAAATCCTTCAAACAAGGGCACGGTGACGCCAAGCCATATAGAATAGTACTGTGGGTCGACCAAACGCGTATTAACCAGGTAGCCTCCGCTTGCGGTGGCATACAGACGCGGAAAATGCTCACTCAATGTCTGGCGCGCTTGCGCCTTCGCTGCATGCACATCAAATTCGGCTCGAGCTAGGAACGGGCTTTTTGCAACCGAGATATGAATATGATGTACTTCTTTTGGAAATGTGAGTGCTGAGGCCACGCTAATTTCATTTTCATCTAAATCGATGAACAATGCCACGCGCTTTTTGGCTTGCAGATATCGCTCATGAAAGCTTGCCTGCATAATGTGCGCCTGGTCTTGCTGATCTTGAATGAGCAAACGTGCCACGTCGTTGTATTGTCCCACCTTTACCCGTTTTTTAAGTGTGTCTTCAACCGAGTTCACTCTTTTTGCGATATTGGCCCATACATGTTCTTGTCCCAGGTAGCGTGCAGCGTCCACAAAAGCCTGGAGAGTGCTCAAGTAAGTATTTAAGCGAACGACCTTCGTTTGTTCCTGGACGGAGTTCGATTGCGCGCGGGCCACATTACGGCCGAGCCAAGGTCGCAGATCAAACACCGACACGCGGGCCAAAACACCTATGCCAAAGCCGTTTCGATAAGGTGAATCGAGAATTCCGCCAATATCTGGCGGCGTTGGGCTACCGGATCCGGGCAAGCCCCAACTGTCGACGGCGGACAAATTCAGTGACGGGTACAAATACGAAGTTGCAATCGTGATGTCCGACTTCGCTTGTGATTCGCGTGCGCGCCCGGATTGAATATCGGGGCTTACCTTTTCCGCAAGACTAAGCGTGTCGGCTAGACTAATTTCGCGCGCATAGATGGGCTGCACCATACAGCCAAAAACAAGTGCAACAACCAATTGTGTGGCATTCATGACACCACCCCCGCCTGGTAGTGTGCGCTTGCTTCGTCACCAGGATCGAGTGAAGGAGATTTCGTGCTCTTTCGCTTCAGCGCTACGGCGTACACCAGAGGAAGCACCATCAACGTCGCAATCGTCGATGCCAAGAGACCGCCTATCACAGCTCGACCCAAGGGCGCTGTTTGCTGACCACCTTCGGAGATACCAATGGCCATCGGTATCATGCCAGCAATCATCGCGAGTGCTGTCATAAGAATGGGACGTATGCGACTCCGCGCGCCTTCTATTGCAGCCTTATGGGAATTGCCCATCTGAATACGGTCACGTTCCGCAAACGTAACAAGCAAAATAGCATTGGCCACCGCCACACCAACAGCCATAATTGCGCCCATAAACGATTGGATGTTGAGCGATGTGCGCGTCACATAGAGTGCAAGCTCAACACCGCTTAACACCGCTGGTACTGTCGACAGCACCACAAGAGACAACGTGATCGATTCGAAATTAGCAGCCAGCAGCAGAAAAATCACCAGCACGGCGACTGCAAGACCGATGAAGAGACCGCTAAATATCTCCTTAAGTGCAGCGGTTTGGCCTCGCACATGCACACTCAAGCCGCGTGGAACTTCCTTCTCAAGCGGTTTGATGCGTTGCGCAATCTCTCTCGATGCAGCGCCTAAATCATTGCCGGCCAAATTTGCCTGCACCGTCACCATGCGCTGCATGTTTAAACGATCGAATTCTGCGGGCACTACGCCTTGCTTCACTTCCGCAAAATCATGCAGTGGAACTGCTCCGCCGCCAACCGACACGGTTAAATCCTCAAGTCCCTTTACTGAGTGGATTCCCCCAGGCGGGACCTCGACCTGCACTTGATAGTTGATCCCATTTTTTGGATCGGCCCAGTAGTTCTTCAAAATAAAGCGACTAGAGGACGTCGCAGGCACAAGGGCCATGCCAATGTCATGCATGCTCACGCCCCGCAAGCCAGCCTTTTCTCGACTCGCGTTCACGGCAATGGCCGGGTAATCGAAGGGCTGGCCAAAACTCACATCCCGTAGACTTGGAATGTCATGTATGGCCGCCCGAATTTTCTCCGCGTGTGCTCGCACTGCAGATAAGTCTTGACCGTTGATCGCAATTTCAATCGGTGTGTTGGAGCCAAGACTCATGGTTTGATCAACGATTCCACTTGGCTCGAACGATACGGTGACATGATCAAGTTCCTTGGCAAAACGCGCCCGTAATTTCTCTTTCAGCCCGGCGACTGGGATTCGCGCGTTCTTTTTAAGCGCGACTTCAACCACGGCTTCCTGCGGACCCGACGACCACTGATGTATTAAATTCACCGGATACGTGGGCGCCGGCACGCCAATAAAGGCCAGCCAATCAGCTACATTGTGTTCGCCCACTTCGTTCTTAATAATATTCATCGCGCGTATGGTGACCGCTTCAGTGTGATCAATATAAGAACCTGTGGGTGCTCTTAAGCGAAATTTAAACTCGCCTTCGTCAACCCGGGGGAAAATCTCAGTTGGAAGATGCGTTCCTACCAAAATTATGATTGCGCAACACGCCAAAACATAAACGGGAATTATCACCCAACGAACAACCAGCGCTTTCTTCAGAAAAAACGCATAAGCACTTTGAAACGCGTCAAACATTTTGTGCTTTAAATGCGTTGCTTGATCATGCTCTTTTAACAGCCATGTTGATAATACGGGCACCAGCGTTCTCGATAATAAAAACGATGCTACAATCGAAAATCCGACGGCCAGCGATAAGGGAACAAAGAGCGCCCGCGCGACACCTGTCATGAATAGCGATGGCGTAAAAACAGAAAGAATACAGAGCATGGTCAGAAGGCCGGGCAGCAAAATTTCATTCGTCCCCTTGAGCGTCGCCACCGCTAAGCGTTCCCCCTTGGACAAATGCTGATGGATATTCTCAATCGTTACCACAGCTTCATCAACGAGAATTCCCACAGCAAGTGCGAGGCCGCCCAAAGTCATCAGATTAACGGTTTGGCCACTGAGCCAGAGTGCGGTTGTCGCCGCCAAGAGAGCGATTGGAATGTTCACCACGACCACCAAGGCAATTCGCCAGTCGCGCAAAAACAGAATCACCATTAAGGCGGTTAGCAATGCACCCAAGGCGCCTTCGAACAGCACAGCCTTCATGCTTCGTCGTACAGAGCCAGATTGATCGAACTCGTAGCTCACTTTCACATCTTGAGGAACTGCAGCCTGAAACTTGGGGATATTTGCTTTTACGCGATCGACAACCGCGAGCGTTGAAGCCTCGGGGCGTTTGGTTACTGGTATGTAAACGGTTCGTTGCCCATTCACGAGCGCGTAACTGGTAGGAATGTCACTTCCATCTACGACATGGCCTACGTCTCGTAAAAAGACCGTAGGAAAAGTCCCCATGCGTAGGGGCACGTCTTCGAGCTCCTTGATATTTTTCACCACGCCATTAAACGGAACAATGGGATACATATCTCCCATTTTGATATTCCCCGATGGAACAATGCGATTTGATGCCATAAGAGCTTTAGCGACATCGTCGGTGGAGAGACTATATGAGGCCAATTTGTCGGGATCTACATTGATGACGATGCTGCGCGCGCTCGCACCAAAGGGCGGCGGCGCCGATACTCCCTCGAGCGTTGCAAAAAGCGGTCTTACATAATTCAACGCGTAGTTTTGCAGCTCAACCATCGTTCTTGCTTTATTTGTGCTTGAGAAAATAAGCTTGCCCACCGGCACGGTACCCGCATCAAAACGCATCACAAACGGCGGCACCACGCCGTCGGGCATAAATGCTAACGACCGGTTCACATAGTTAATGGTTTCAGCCATGGCCTGCGCCATGTCGGTGCCGGGGTAGAACTGCAGCTTAATCAGAGCTGCTGATTGGATGTTCTTAGACTCGATATGCTCAATGCCCGACTCATAAAGGAAATGATATTCGTAAAAGTAAGTGAGATAGCTCTCCATCTGCGCCGGATCCATGCCTCCGAAGGGTTGGGCAACATAGATAATTGGGATGCCGAGTGATGGCAAAATATCGCGCTTCATCTCAACAATGGCCACTACTGAGGTCAGGATAACGGCGAGAACAACCACAACGGTGGCGATGGGTCGTCGCATGGCGAGACGAACGATGTTGAAATTCATATAGCGTTAAAACTCCGGTGCAACCAAAACACTGCTCGAGGCGATAATCTTTCCTTGGAGCCACTCACGTTTTCGGAGATAGCCATGGTGACCACGATCGGAGAGGCAGCGCCCGCATTACTCACACAAGCATCGGGAGCACGCACTCCAACTGCGCGTGCACAACGTCAACATGCAGTCGATACTTTTGCTCCATCGAGACCAACGTTGCATCGCATGAATTCTGCACCGCTGTTGTCAGCGCCAGTGCCGCCATCCGCGACGCCGCTGGCAGTGGCACCACGACCGTTAAATTGCGGCCGTAGCACCATATCAAATGCGATCACCTCTACCATGATCAAAGAAGTCTCCTGGAACCATCTACCGCAGACATCGGCACTGGCGGTCGCTCGCAGCGTCCCAGAAACTGTCCCGATGGGACTTCGTATTACGGAGCACGTGCTCGAGCCAAGTGATCCCCATGTCGCTCACTGCGCAGCTCGCCGTGCGCAAGCCAGTGCGACATGGGCTGAAACTGCTGGCGTCATTGAACTCGGCACCGCCATGATGGCATCGTTTCCGCTCGCGCCTCCTTTTGGACTGTGCGCCGGTTTCTGCGCATCAGGTCTTTTGCGCTATCGCACTGTGATGCCATCCCAAAGATCAGAGCATCATATCTTAAACATTCCTTTCACAACTCAGGCTGCGGAGGCCATGCCGGCTGGCTCAGAAATCGAAGTCGCGGGGCGGGGCACGCTCAGCGGGTGGATGTATACCAATACTTTTATCGGTCAGCCCATTGGTCCTGCCACACTCGGGGCTGGGATCAGCACAGTCAACACCGCCGGCCTCGCACAAGAGTACAGCGTGACAGTCCATGCGCTTGACGGCCATCACAAAGTGCGTGTCACAGTACAAAACATCAATCGAGAATCTGGCGGCGTGACAGCAAAGCTCCTTGCGGGGCTGAATTTTGGCGTTGGTAAGCTCCTTCCGCTCAACATTGCGGGTGGTCAACTCCAGTATTATATCAACCAAAATGGTTATCTATTTCTCGAGTCGATGGTATCGGTGTTCACCACAGCGCAACTGTATGCGAAAGCCGACCACAGCCATACGAATACGGATATGATGGTCTATGACTTCGACTTATCAAAGCCAAACGCAGCGGACGCTTACGAACATCTGGTACGTCTCTCCGCGGGGCCTGCGCAGCATCTCGCTACGGTTACAGGTAGCGGCGTAGAATCGGCAAACATAGAGGAGCGCAATAGTACCTACACCGCAGAAACCGGGTTGCAGGTCATTGGGCAAAAGTTGCTTGTTCGGTCGGCGTTGTCAGACGAGACGCAGACTCGATTAACAGACGCCGCTGGCCGTCAGCGCATCACCCGCCAGTCTGTTTATAGCAAGCATTTCTCCAATTTTTTTAAAGGCTCTCGAGATATCACCTGGGAAATGGTTTCTATAAAATCTTCTGAAGAGAGTCCGTCACATCCATTTTGTCATTTTTCCTATCGCAAGCACAGTGCTTTTACGGATCAAAGTGATATCACCCAGTTTTTAAACTTCGTGAGGTCGATGGGTGCGCAACTTGTAGGGACTCCACAGACGCATTTGAACAATCTGCCAGTGCTCGAGAAGATATTTTCCAACGGAAACAGGATTCACACGGATATCGATATCTATTTTACCGAAGCTGGTTTGCGGAATGTCGTGAACGTAGGAGAAGAGGCCGCGGTGCAGGCCTATATGCGATCGGCAATAGAGATTGATCCAGACCTCGAGGGTATGCCTGCTCTCAACCCCCAAACGAGCGCCGGCAGAAATGCACGAGAGATTTTAGATGATTACATCTCCGTCAAGTCACATTTGTTTTTCTTAAATTGCTGTGGAAACTCAGAGCTCACTGGCCTCGAGCGAGAATATTGGGTGACCACAGGGCGCGCACTTAAAAAGGACGTCAAAGTCTTTCAGCAGGCCAAGGAGTTTGCGAAGAAAATCAAGGAGCTTACCGACACAACAAGTGCGCATCAGCTGTCGAGATTTCTCAAACACATTGGTAGCTTGACCGGTTTCAAATATATGCCAGCCATCTCGGCCATCACAAAGATTGCGACGCATCAGGAGACGTTGGTGCACCAAATGGCCATGAGCGGTGGTGGGATTTCCATCATCTGTAAAAACGAGGGCGAGCTGATGATGCCAAGCGAACAACTGGTGCGCACACTCCATGCAGCCACTCTCGCAATATAAGGATATCAAACCATGGTGACCTTCGCTGCTCCTTCGAGGCCATCCCTGCGTCGGGTGAACTCGGCACCGCTTCTGCCATCGATGGTGCGTCCGCTTCGCGCGCTGCCACCACCGCCTACACCCGCACCTTTGCGATCGTTGGTAACACCGCGGCCGCCAGAAAGCGGGACAGGTAGGGTATCGAATTGGATAGTCTCGACGATCGTCAAAGAGGTTTCCTTTAACAACCAAGCTCGGTCTTCCCCGGAGGCAATATCGCAGACTATTCCGGATAACATCCCTATGGGGCTTCGCATCACGGAGCGCACTCTAGCACCCACGGATCCCCGCATCGTACACTCCGCTGCGCGTCGCGCGCAGGCCAGCGCTGCATGGACGGAAATCAGCGGCGTCGTGGAGCTTGGGACTGGCATGATGGCGACATACCCCATGCCCCCGGTGTTTCAAGTCAGCACTGGCTTTACTACGTCGGGCCTTTTGCGTTATCGCACCGTGTTACCATTTGCTCAGGCATCCTCCAAGGTTTTGAATCTTCCTTTCACGGCGCAAGCCGCGCAAAGCTTGCCTGCCGGCGTCGAGATCGAGGTTGCAGGGCAGGGTGTGCTGAGTGGGTGGGTGAATACCACGACGTTTGCCGGCCAAGTCCTTGGCCCAGCAATACTTGGGGCAGGAATCGCAACAACGCATACCGGTGGATTGTTGCAAGAATACAGCGTCACAGTCAGCGCGCTTGGTGACGGCAGTAAAGTGCGTGTCATTGTGCAAAACATCAACAAAGCATCAGGTGGGGCAACAGCGCGGATCCTAGCTGGAATCAACTTTGGCGCAGGCACGCTCGCGCCTCCAAACATTGGTGCGGGCCAACTCCAGTATTATGTCAACCAGAATGGGTATCAATTTTTCGAGCAAATGGTCTCGAGTTTTACCTCACTGCAACTTTATGCCAGCGCAAACACTAGCAACAATCGCACCGACACGATGGTTTATGACTTCGACCTATCGAAGTCGAGCGCAGCACGTGCCTATGAGCAACTTGTGCGTCTTTCTGCAGGGCCCGCACAGCGGCTTGCCACAACGCCAGGCAGCGGCGTAGAAGCTGGGACCTTGGAGGAACGCGACAGTAGCTATAATGCGGACGCTGGCTTGCAAGTCCTTGGCCAAACTTTGCTTGTTTTATCGGCAGCGTCACAAGAGACGCAAAGCCGATTTACCGATCCGGTAGGTCATCAACTTATCACTCGGCAATCTGTTTACAGCAAACACTTTTCCAATGTGTTTAAAGGCTCTCGAGACATTTCTTGGGAAATGGTTTCCATGAGACTCTCAGAAGAAGGCCCATCCACACCATTTTGCCATTTTACCTACAAGAAAAAGAACAAGTTCACGGTAGACAGTGACGTCGCCCAATTTTTAGCGTTTGTGAAGGCAATGGGTGCACAGACTGAGGGAACTCCGCAAACGCATTTAATTGACGTACCCACGCTCGAAAAAGTTTTTTCCAATGTGAGTGCAGTCATGACTAATATCGACGTCTACTTTACCGAAGCTGGCATGCAAAACATCGTCGGTGTCACAGAAGAGGCAGCTGTTCAGGCTTATCTGCGTTCAGCAGTAGAGATTGATCCGTCGCTGGCCGAAATGCCTATAACAACCGGTCGTGAAATTCTAGATAACTATCTAACAATGAAATCTAACATGTCTTTCTTGAGCATTTGTGGCAGTTCTGAACTTAGTGGCCTCGAGCGAGAATACTGGGAGAGGACAAGGCGCTCTCTCAAAAAAGATGCCAAAGTACTGCAACAGGCGAAGGAATTTGCGAAGAAAATCAAAGAGCTTACTGATACCACGAGTACGCATCAGCTATCGAAGTTTCTCAAACACATTGGTAGTCTAACTGGCTTCAAATATATGCCGGCTATCTTAGCACTAACAAAAATCGCTACACCTGCTGAGAAACTCATCCATGTGATGTCCATGAGTGGCGGCGGTGTTTCTATTGTCTGTAGAGATGAAGGGCATCTGATGATGCCAGCCGAGCGCATGGTGCGTTTGCGCAACGCACCAACGCTGGCAATTTAAGCGTTAAGCACATGCGCCATTTTTGCAAGTCTGAGGCAATGTGCACACTGTGCCGCAAGCACCGCAATTGTTATTATCTGTCGTAATATTTGCACACGTCCTATTAGCACCCGTGGCTGGACAGCACTTCTGGACCACTGCGGTGCAGCCTGTGTCCGCAGTACATGCTTGAGCCTGTGCACCGCCACCATTGCCAACCGCTGTTGTTGTACCGTCGGCATTAATGATGAATATTTCCTTCACCTTGATGACGGGCGGAGCCATTCTCCAAGTGCCACCAGCTTGCTTGAGGCTGTCGCTTGCGACAAAGTCTAGCAGCACGCCATATTTTGTATTTGCAGCGATTGTGACGTCGATGTTGATCCGGAGTACCCCACTTGGAATGGTCACGTTGACTGGCGTTGTCGGGCTTGCTGTGAGGTACAATTGGGCAGAGCTCACGGTGGCTCTCAGCTGCTGATACCGCCCGGCGGGAAATGTTTGGTCTGCCAGAATCGTATTGATATTGTTTTGCAGAGTAAGAAGGTCAACAGTTGTGGCCTTCAGCGTGAAAGACTGCCAGCCAGCATCTGTATCGCCAGCTGTCGCTGAGGTATGGGCGCTCAGGTCCGAAAATGTGACCAGAACCTTATCGACGCTCTGGCCATCAATCGTCATGGGGGTATCGGTCAAATAAACACGCATGCTACTGTTGGCGAGATTGCTCGTATTAACTGCTGCGCCTCCCGGTGTCGTGCTTGTACTACTGTTGTTGTTATTTCCCGGGCAGCCGCCCGCAAGAATCAAAGCGCCAAGAAAAAAACCTAGAAGCACACGTCTCGCCATACAAATTCTCCGTTTAAGCTGGAAGTAACTTGTGTAGATTCTCGCATAAGAATGGAGCGGTTTACAAGCAGCCGACAGAAATATGTGTGACCGATAATATATATTATGTAAACAAGCGAACGATGGTTGCCGCCACTTTTCTGTTGATTTGCAGTATATACGTGGTAGAGCATTGCTGTTATTTCTAATGACATATTGGAGTAAATATGAATCGTCTATTACTTGCTGTTGTATTCTGTTTTTCTTCTTTCGCCATGGCTGATGATAACCTCGAGATTGTAGGAGCTCCTGAGGTACATTTTTTAACCCTGCTTTCACCAACCGGTGAGGATCCTCTTTCCAGCGCGATTGCTAATACCCTTGATACTGTATTGAGCGCCACTGCAAGCGTTTGCCAAAATGGTGCCATCGCGCTGCTTCAATGGTGGATCACCCCCAGGCCGGGCCGCGATGCATTTACAAGCATTACCGATTGATTTTGCGGGCAACGCTGGCTTCTATTTTCCGCACAGCGTCGTCGGCTTCTTTCTTTTCCTGTTGCAGACCTTTTAGCTGCGCTGCATATTTTGCTGCTTGTTCAGGCCCAAGCAGCGACGCATCTTCGAGAAGTTGGATGTCGTGAGCAATTCCTTTAGCATGCTCCCGGGCACTGAGCAGCTCTTCGTTTGTGTCCATTGCTTTGTGTGCAAACGACGCAACTGGTGCTTTTTGTTGTAGCATGCGGATGATGGCGGCCATCTCTAGCGAGGGAAAACCCTTCATTCCTTCATCTTTTTCAACAATCTGCTGAGCTAATTCAAGAGGCGTGAGATTTCCCCTGCGATTTTGCAGGGTTCGATTTGCTCCAAGTTCTAAGAGAACACGAAGGGTATCAGGATCGCGGTTGAGCACAGCAATATGTGCCAATGTATCGCCATTTGCGTTGCGGTGATCGACGTTGGCGCCGGTTTGTTCAACAAAGTTATGTAAAGTTGCATCGCCTACGCGAAGAAGCCTGCTTTGAACCGCTATAAGCAGATTGCCATTGGCTTCTCGCAGGCGTTGACCTCGTGCAGCGGCAGATTCGGGCAGATCCATCAGGCTTGGGTGGGTGAGAGGATGCCCGGCGGCAAAAGGAATCTCTGGCGCTGGTGTTGCTGCTGCTTTGGCTTTATTCTCTTTGTCAATGACGCCGGCATAGTACTCGTCAAGAGCTTTCTCGAGAGCAGCCATACCCTTTTTATCGTCCCATTCGCTCCGTATCCGCTCAATAGCGGTGCGCCCTTCTTGGTCGCGCATATTTGGGTCTGCACCCAATCGAACCAAAGTGATGAATAGAGCCGGGGCTCCACCAATATAAAGATTGTATATCGAGGATGGATCGAGCGCATTATGAAAAGTGAAAATCGAGGATAGATCGAGCGCATTGAAATCAAATCCATTTTTTCGCATAAACGAGAGAATGCGATCTTGGCTTTCTTGGCGAAGGACTAGTAGAGCTCTACTGATTCCTTGGAACAAATGGGAACGATCAATAGGATGCTTCATGGCCTCGGCGATCAATGCTTCTATTGCAGACACCTTGGCATCCGGATACATTCCGTCCGGTTTGGCTGTTGCACAAGAAAACAACACGTGCTCTAAGATCGATTGCTGTCGCTCACCTTGATTCCAGATAAGCTGCATGATTTCGGGAATTCTAGATGGATTAAGTCGCATCGCATAGGTTGACAATTGCGTAAAAATTTTAGTAGGAATCGGAATACCCCGGCTCATCATATATTCCACGATGCTGATTGCATTGCCATGGATTCGTGAAATTGTACCAAGATCTGCGCCTTGTTTCACCAAGCTCCGTACTGCATCAATGTCTCCTTCATGGCAGGCGGATTGGAGAACATCGTTGCGCCTATCAGCTGGCACTTCCACCCCTGCATGGAATAGCGCTAGATTGTAGACAATTTCTCCTGAATTGTAGCGCATGAGCATATAACCGCCTAGGATACGCGCATCAACGAGTGCCTTTATTAGGCTGGGAGAAATGCGCGCCACCGATAGAAGCCCTTGGTCAGACAAGGTAGTTTTCCTTAAATTTTCAACCAATGCCTGTAGTGTTTTGTGTGCTTTCCGTGTCAATTCGGTGGTTGCATATCGTTCCCCCTCAGGGCCTGTAAGACGCAAAAGCTCCCGCAAATGTTCTGGGTGATTTGCGGCATTTTTGATAAACCCCATTTCGTCAAAAACATTGGAGAAAGATCCGCCGTAATTAGGAAAGAACAAAGACTGGGCGACATCAGCGAATTGAGCAAATGCCTCAACACGCGTGCTTGGATTTTCCAATCGCTTTCGATGAAGAAGCATTGCTTGCCGATCATTCTCCACATCTGCATGCATTTTCCTAGCTGCATCTTTTTCTTTGGTGGAGCCCAAGACATCGAGAGCAGCGTCGATGCTCAGCACTTCTTTTCCATGTTGCGCGCGATACACTGCGGCTTTGGTCCGCGTATCTGGATCCCCATAGTCCAACATGAGTTTCAGCACATCGTCGGGTGTATCGACAAGCACATCTCCTTTGTGTGCAGCTGCTTCTTTGTTTTTCACTTCCCTTTCTTTTGCGCCCTTGGATGCAGCGGCATCAGAACGCCTCACCATAGAATAGGCTGCAGACGCTACGGATGAGACAGCGCCCCACACACGCCCGAGTAAACTTGGCGGCCGTGCATGTTGTGCAGCCGCTTCAGTCTTCTTGGTTACAAAGCTATCGTGGGGAACTTCGGCTGATTTTGGAGCCCGTGCTGGTGCGTGGGCTGCCTCCGCATTTTCGCTATGCGTGCTAGCGGCGGCTTTGTCGATCTTCGGATGCATGGCTTTTCCCCCGATGGCGCTATTGTAACAAGAAACTGTTGCGCAATGCCAGAGTTTGAAAAAAAAAGATGGAGACTAGACTTGAACCAAAACACCAATAGATGTACAAATGTATAGGTAATTTAGAACAGGCGGTTTTCGTGATTTCGAGCGATGCAATTCAGGTGGCCCGAGCCATTTTTAAGGCGCAGGGCGGCCTGCTGCGCAGTAGCAGGGCAATTCGCCTGGGTATCCAGCGAAGAACCCTCTATGCCATGAGAGATGCAGGTATCATTGCCGAAGTTACACGTGGGTGGTACCGCCTTTCGGATCTTCCCGCTCTTAGCAACCCAGATCTCGCTGCTGTGGCGCTACGTGTCCCACGAGGTGTTATTTGTCTCCTGTCGGCCCTTAGCTTTCATGAGCTGACAACCGAAATTCCACCTGCAGTCTGCATAGCTCTTGAAAAAGGAGCAGAAACACCACGTATTGGGCTCCCAAAGCTACAAGTATTTCGATTTTCCGGCACAAGCTTTCTGGAAGGGATTGATAATTACAAGATCAGCGGTGTAAAAGTTAGAATTTACAGCCCAGAAAAAACTATTGCTGACTGTTTTAAATTTCGAAACAAGACTGGGCTCGACACCGCATTAGAGGCGCTCAGGCTTTATCGGCAAAAAATGACGGTCAAAACCGACAAACTGCTTTTTTTCGCACGCATTTGTCGGGTCGATAAGATTATGCGTCCGTATCTGGAATCGATTTTATGAAAAAGTCATCAATAAAAGACGTGGCCACATCTGTGCAGCACCGCTTGGGAAACACCATGAAGCAGAGCGGACGACCTTATATGGAGATTCTACAACACTTTGCCATGGAACGTTTTTTATATCGCCTTTCGACATCGTTGTACAAAGACCAATTTGTTTTGAAGGGTGGATACATGTTGCTGGCGTTACGAGCGCCCATTTCTCGCCCTACCATGGACATAGACCTGCTTGGAAAGCACAAAAAATCTATCGATGAGATGGTTTTAGTTTTCCGTGAAGTGTGTGGGCAGCCCGTGGAAGATGATGGTGTTTTGTTTAATCCTGATAGTGTGCGTGGCACACGGATTATGGAAGGAAATGAGATCGAGGGCGTAAGAATTGAGTGTCAAGGACAACTCGGGACGACACATCTTTTCATTTATGTGGATATTAGTTTTAATGATGAGATCCATCCAGAACCAATCCAGCTAGAAATTCCTTCGGCTCTTGGTTTTTCACCGGTTAAAGTTCTTGGCTATACGAAAGAAAGCATCATTGCAGAGAAGTTGGAAGCCATCGCTCGTCATGGGGAATTGAACACGCGGATGAAGGACTTTTTTGATATTTGGATGCTCGCACAAAATTATGATTTCGATGGAGATTCACTCAGCAAAGCAATTCAAAAAACATTTCTTTCCAGAAAAAGAGACTTGTCCGAAAAGATAACTGCCTTCACCTTGGTCTTCGCGCAAGATGACGCCCGACAAAGACAGTGGGCTTCTTTCATTAAGAAACGCTTCCTCCACCCTGCCCCAAAGAAATTCAGCGAACTCATGGCGTCAGTTAGAACATTTCTTGCACCGCTCTTGTCTGCCCTGATCAGAGAATCCGAACAGAAAGGTCGGTGGCAGGCGTCAAATGGCTCTTGGGTGAAATCTTGATTTGCTATGTAAAGTTGGCGAGTCTTTGTTTACGGGCAACGCTGGTTTCTATTTTCCGCACAGCGTCGTCGGCTTCTTTCTTTTCCTGTTGCAGACCTTTTAGCCGCGCTTCATATTTTGCTGCTTGTTCAGGCCCAAGCAACGACGCATCTTCGAGAAGTTGGATGTCGTGAGCAATTCCTTTAGCATGCTCCCGGGCACTGAGCAGCTCTTCGTTTGTGACAGGTTCCCCTGCATGCGTCTGCTTTGCGGCCACATTGAATGCTGGCTGTGGTGCTTTTTGTTGTAGCATGTTGATGATGGCTGCCATCTGTGGCGAGGGAAAACCCTTCATTCCCTCATCTTTTTCAACAATCTGCTGAGCCAGTTGAAGGGGCGTGAGATTTCCCCTGCGATTTTGCAAGGTTCGATTTGCTCCAAGTTCCAAGAGGACGCGTAGGGTATCAGGATCTCGGTTGAGCACAGCAATATGTAACAATGTATCGCCAGCTACATTGCGGTGATCGACGTTGGCACCGGTTTGTGCAACAAAGTTATCTAATGTTGCGTCGCCTACACGAAGACGTCTGTCCTGAACCGCTATAAGCAGAGTGCCATTGGCTTCTCGCAGGCGTTGACCTCGTGCGGCGGTAGATTCGGGCAGATCCATCAGGCTTGGGTGGGTGGAAGGATGCCCGGCGGCAAAAGGAATCTCTGGCGCTGGTGTTGCTGCTGCTTTGGCTTTCTTCTCTTGGTCAATGACGCTGGCATAGTACTCGTTAAGAGCCTTCTCGAGGGCAGCTATACCCTCTTTATTGCCCCATTCGCTCCGCATCCGCTCAATAGCGGTCCGCCCTTCTCGGTCGCGCCTATTTGGGTCCGCGCCCAATCGAACCAAAGTGATGAATAGAGCCGGGTCTATAGAAACATGAAAATTAAAAAGCGAGGATGGATCGAGCGCATTGAAATCAAATCCATTTTTTCGCATAAACGAGAGAATGCGATTTTGGCTTTGTGGGCCAAGGGCTCCTAGAGCTCTACTAATTCCTTCTCTGAACAGATGGGAACGATCAATAGGATGCTTCATGGCCTCGGCGATCAGTGCTTCTATTGCAGGCATCTTGGCAGCCGGAGACATGTCTGGCGAGGTATGTGTTACAGCAAAACACAACAAGTCCTCTAAGATTTCTTGCGCCATTTTTTGACCCCGGATCAGCTGCATGATTTCGGGAATTCTAGATGGATTATGCTGCATAGCATACTCAAGCAAGTTCGTAAAAATTGCATAATTAATCGGAATGCCCCGGCTCGTGATATATTCCGCAATACTGATTGTATTGGGATGAATCTTCGAAACAGTACGAAGATCTGCGCCTTGCTTCACCAGGCTCCGTACTGCATCAATGTCTCCTTCACGGCAGGCGGCGGCGAGTACAGCGTTGCGCGTACGGGCTGGCACTTCCACTCCTGCATGAAATAGCGCAAGTTTGTAGGAATCGAGGCCTTCTTCAGCGGGGATGAACATCATTTTATAACCGCGTAGGATACGCGCATCAACGAGTGCCTTTATTAGGCTGGGAGGAATGCGCGGCACCGATAGAAGCCCGTCGTAAAATAAGTTATTTTCCCTTAAATTTTCAACCAATGCCTGTAGCGTTTTGTGTGCTTTCCGTGTCAATTCGGTGGTTGCATATCGTTCCCCCTCAGGGCCTGTAAGACGCAAAAGCTCCCGCAAATGTTCTGGGTGGCTGGCGGCATTTGCGACAAAGCTCCTCTCGCCAGAGAACAAAGACTGGGCGACATCGGCGAATTGAGCAAATGCGTCAACACGTGTGCTAGGATTTTCCAATCGCTTTCGATGAAGAAGCATTGCTTGCCGATCATTCTCCACATCTGCATGCATTTTCCTAGCTGCATCTTTTTCTTCGGTGGAGCCCAAAACATTGAGAGCAGCGTCGATGCTCAGCACTTCTTTTCCATGTTGCGCGCGATGCACTGCGGCATTGGTCCG
>Ga0207042_1014_pt1 | contig 60859 bp, 68 predicted proteins | sample Alteio_BWMinCont_70_FD_153310 | JGI IMG/M metagenome (GOLD analysis project Ga0207042, IMG submission 153310) | Enriched cells from forest soil in Barre Woods Harvard Forest LTER site, Petersham, Massachusetts, United States -... | ecosystem: Environmental > Terrestrial > Soil > Temperate forest >... | reverse complement strand
TCGACCAGAACCAGGACCTGTAATGTGTACTTCCACCGCGCGCAAACCGAAGTCTCGCGCCTTACGACAAGCCTCTTCCGCCGCAACCTGAGCCGCAAAAGGCGTGCTCTTCTTGGAACCTTTAAAACCCTTGGCACCACAAGACGACCATGCAAGCGCATTGCCAGTCGTATCTGTAATGGTGATCATCGAGTTATTAAACGTCGTGGAAATATGCGCCACACCGGACACGACGTTTTTCTTAATACGCTTTTTTACTTTTGGCGAAGCCATTTTTGTCAAACCTTTTTAAATGTCCAGAATTCCGTTTTAGCGGGCAACACCCGAGCTCTTACGACCACGACGCGTACGCGCATTGGAGTGCGTTCGCTGACCACGTACTGGCAACCCTTTGCGATGGCGAAGTCCACGATAGCAACCAAGATCCATGAGACGCTTGATGTTCATAGAAATCTCGCGTCTTAAATCGCCTTCCACTTTCAAGGAGCCATCGATCACGTCACGGATGCGAGCGATCTCATCCTCTGTCAAACTATCGCTGCGTTTGTCCTCGTCAACCTTTGCTTGCGCAAGCACACGCTTGGCAACAACAGGGCCGATCCCATAAATATAGGTCAACGCCGTGCCCATTCTCTTATTTCTTGGTAAATCTACACCCGCAATACGTGCCACTTGTGGCCTCCATTTCGTCGTTTCTTACTACAATGAGAAAAGTCATCTTGCAACGCATTTCCCAAAAGCTTTTTTACCCTTGTCGTTGCTTATGACGGACATCCTCACAGATCACGCGCACGACACCCTTACGCCGGACGACCTTGCACTTGTCACAAATTCGCTTCACCGATGCACGTACCTTCATGATCTCACTCTCCAAAATCTATCGAATAAAACACAAGACTAGCTAGCAGCTTTCAAATAACAGCTCAAGCGAGTATTCTCTGAATATCCTTAAAAACTTCACCTGTAGCCCTACTGCCGTCAATTTCTCGTAACAGCCCACGATCACGGTAAAACTGCTTAAGCGGAAGCGTCTCACGCTCAAAAGCATCAAAGCGAATGGCAACGGCCTGCGCATCGTCGTCTTTGCGTTGGACCAGCAGTGCACCATCGCGCGTGCACCTAAGCTCACCGCTGGGATCGAGCTGATCGATATGGTAGGTCGTCGCACACTCAGGGCATACCCTTCTGCCCGAAAGACGATGTATCAAGACCTCTCGGTTGACCTCCAAGCTAATCACAGCGGTCAAAGCCGCACCCCATTGCAGGAGCATAGATTCAAAGGCTGTAGACTGCGGAACCGTGCGTGGGAAACCATCTAGCACGTAGCCCGCTTCATATCGCGGAGCATCCAGCGTCTCTTTCACGAGTCGGAGCATCACATCGTCTGGGACAAGGTTTCCGTCATCCATATAACTCTGCGCCAAGCGTCCAAGCTCGGTCTGGGCTTGGATTGCCCGACGGAGAATATCTCCCGTGCTCACATGCACGATCTGATATCCCTCTTGCAACATCCGCGCCTGGGTGCCCTTTCCCGAGCCGGGTGAACCAAGTAGAATTAGCCTTAAAACCACAGCAGCATCCTTCTAAGTTCACATGCTCGGAGAAGCCGCAGAAGGCAAAGCATGCCCCGGCACATCTTCCCGAGCTCGAATGCGCAAATCACCAGACTGCGCGAAACCGTCATATTGCTTAGAGATAAAGTGACCCTGAATCTGCTGCACAGTGTCCAGTGCAACGCTCACAACGATCAGCAATCCGGTTCCACCGAAATAGAAGGGCACCTGATTAGAAACCATCTTCTGAATCATCACAGGCAGCACGCAGACTGCTGACAGATATAGAGCACCACCAAATGTAATGCGGCTCAAAACATAATCGATATATTCCGCGGTGGGCTTGCCAGGTCTAACCCCCGGGATAAACCCGCCAAACTTTCGCATGTTGTCAGCCACATCTACCGGATTAAACTGAACAGCCGTGTAGAAATAGGAAAAGAAAATGACCATCAGCACAAACAATACTTCGTACTGCCATGTGCCTGGCGACATCAGGTTATGCACCGATTTCACCCAATCAGCCTGAATGAATGACGCGACAGTCGCGGGGAACAATAAAATGGTGGAAGCAAATATGGGTGGAATCACACCAGATACGTTGATCTTTAGTGGCAAATGCGTTGCCTGACCGCCATACTGTCGGTTACCGACCACCCGCTTGGCATACTGGACAGGGATACGTCGCTGCCCGCTTTCCATAAATACAATTCCGGCCAGCGCGGCAAGCATGACGATACCCAACACAATCATCTCAGACAACTGGTAGGTCTCATTGCGAATACCTGTAATCGTTGCGTAAATCGCCGAGGGCAAACGCGCCACGATACCAGCGAAAATGATCAGAGAAATACCATTGCCAATGCCGCGCTCCGTGATCCGTTCACCAAGCCACATGATAAAGGCAGTACCGGCGGTCAGTGTGATCACGGTAACGATCACAAACCCCATACCAAAGAAAGACGTCGCCCATTCTGGGTTAACAACGCTTAGACCATTGTAGCTCTGGCCCTTCAGGTAACTCGAAAACATCACACCCTGCATCACCGCGATGAGGATCGTACCGTAACGCGTATACTGGTTGATTTTACGACGACCTTGCTCCCCTTCCTTCTGCATGCGTTCAATCGTCGGAACAACAACCGCCATCAACGACATGATGATCGACGACGTGATGTATGGCATGATGCCAAGAGCAAAAATACTGGCATTCTCCAGCGCGCCACCGGAGAAAAAGTTGAACAGGCTCAAAAACCCACCACCACCGCTGCCATGCGACGCATTCAGATAGCTACGCATTGCCGTGCGATCCACGCCAGGCGTCGTCACAAAGATGCCGATGCGGTAAACCGCCAGCATTCCCAATGTGTAAAGAAGTCTCGAGCGAAGCTCTGGAATACGAAAAAGACCGGCGAGTTTTGCCAACATGTTGCTCTCCCCCTTACGGAGTCAGCTAGAGATCACAGCGCGAACGATATCAGTTAAGCGTTGTTCAGTTCAACACTACCACCGGCGGATTTTACTTTCGCCAGCGCAGACTCCGAAACAGCATCGACGTGCAATACTAATTTTTTCGTCATCTCACCTGTACCAAGAAGCTTCACTTTCACGTTTCGATGACGGAGCAAACCCACAGCAATCAACGCCGCACGATCTACCACCGCGCCATCGTCAAACGTAGTGCTCAGCGCACCCACATTGACAATACCGACGGGAATCGCAAATTTTGCATTGCTAAAGCCACGCTTCGGTAGGCGTCTTGAGAGTGGATTTTGACCACCTTCAAAACCGATACGCACATTTCCGCTCTTACGCGCCTTCTGTCCTTTGTTACCACGGCCAGAGGTCTTTCCATGGCCACTGCTCTCGCCGCGACCAAGTCGTTTTGCCTTTTTTCTGGCACCTTTTGGTGCAACCAAGTTATGCAAGCCTTGCATCACGCGCTCCCTACTTTGCTACGACGCCCGAACAATGGCGCTTCGCCCTCACGTACCTCAACCTGAACCAGGTGATGCACTTTCTCAACCATTCCACGAATCGCTGGCGTATCCTTCACCTTGACCTCGTGGCCAATTCGACGAAGGCCCAAACCCTTCACCAAGAGCCGCTGGCTCTCTGGCTTCCCAATCAAACTCTTAATCTGCTTCAAGCAGATATGTGTTGCATGCTTCTTTGCCATCACCAATACCTCAATCTCTTTAGGCTGCCACAAGCGCGCCGCGTCGGCTCGCTTGCTCTTCTACCGTACGCAAGGAAACCAATCCCGCCATCGTTGCACGAACCACATTATGTGGATTCTTGGTTCCAATCGACTTGCTCAAAATGTCGTGAACGCCCACTGCCTCTAGCACTGCGCGAACAGTACTGCCGGCAATAACGCCCGTTCCTTCTGACGCTGGGCGCAATAGGACCTTTCCTGCACCAAAATGCCCGACAACTTCATGCGGAATGGTGCTGCCATTCAAAGACACGCGAACCAAGCTCTTCTTAGCCTGTTCTGTTCCTTTGCGAATGGCTTCAGGAACTTCGCCTGCCTTGCCAAGGCCAATACCGACTTGTCCCTTGCCGTTGCCGACAACCACCAGCGCGCTAAACGAAAACCGGCGACCACCTTTAACCACTTTGGCCACGCGACTCACATGAATCACGCGCTCACTTAATTCGCTATGCGCATCACTGGTGCGTTGAACTTGCGCCATACTCACTCTCCAACCTTTTTCAAAAGCTAAAACTTCAATCCAGCATCGCGCGCGCTTTGTGCAACTGCCGCAACACGACCCTTATACCGAAAACCATTTCGATCAAACACAACTTCAGAGACACCTTTTTGCTGAAGTCTCTTGGCCAAAAGTGCACCAACTAACAAGGCTGCGTCGACCTTCTTCACTCCAGATGCTTGCCCTTTCAGCTCTGTATCAAGCGTACTTGCCTGCGCCAGCGTGACACCCTTGGTATCATCGATCACCTGAGCATAAATGTGCTTCGCACTACGAAACACCGTTAAGCGTGGGCGGGCCTCAAGACCAGAGACCTTCTTGCGTACACGCATCTTTCGCTTGATACGCAGCAATGATTTTACCGTACTATCCATAAAACACTTCCTTCATGCCAGCTTAGTTACTTACCAGCCGACTTACCTTCTTTACGCTGAATCACTTCGTCCGCATACTTAATTCCCTTACCGCGATAGGGCTCAGGTGGTCTGTATGAGCGAATCTTCGCTGCCGTGACACCAAGCAACTGCTTGTCAATTCCTTCTAGGGTGACGCGTGTCTTCTTCGCATCCACCGCTGCCGAAATGCCTTTCGGAAGTTGGAACAAAATCGGATGAGAAAACCCAAGTGCCAACTGCAACTCGTGTCCCTTCACATCTGCCTTGTAACCAACACCATTGATTTCCAACTCTTTGGTGAAACCTTGTGTGACACCCTTCACCATATTGGAAACGAGGCTGCGCGATAGCCCATGAAGTGCTTTCGCCTCACGGGTTTCGTTTTTTCGCGCCAAATGCAAAGTCGACCCCTCCTGACGCGCTTCAATCAACGCGTGTAAGGTCAAATGCAATTTACCCTTTGGGCCCTGAACTTCCATATTCGCGCCATTTATCGCAACCTTTACCTTATCAGGCACGGCTACCGGCTGCATTCCAATTCTTGACATCGCAATCGCTCCACTTCTCTACAACAGGGGCTACCAAACGTAACACAAAACTTCGCCACCGACGTGACGCTTCTCTGCCTCTGCGGCAGTCATGACCCCATGGGATGTCGAGACGACCGCCATTCCCATGCCGCCGCGAACCTTTGGCAGCGCATCAGAGCGACAATACACACGAAGCCCCGGGCGGCTCACGCGACGTAGGCCTTCAATCACCGGGACGCCTTGCTTGTCATATTTCAGGTTCAAAAACAACCCAGGGTTACCTGAATCCATTCTGACGGAGAAATCGTTCAAAAAGCCCTGCTCCTTAAAAATTCGAGCAAGCGTCTGACTCATCTTAGAGGATAGTGTTTTTACCTCGTGATGCTTCATAGCTTGCGCGTTTCTAATTCGCGCCAAAAAATCTGATATGGGATCACTCATCATCGCCGACACCTAAAATTGAACTACTTCCTAAACGGTACACCCAAATGACGCAACAGAACCTTGCCCTGCTGATCATCGACTGCTGTGGTAATAATCGAAATGTTTAACCCGCGCACCTTATCGACTTTGTCGTAATTGACCTCGGGGAAAATAATTTGTTCCTTCACGCCGATGGAGCAGTTGCCCTTGCCATCGAACTTACTGGATATACCCTTGAAATCGCGTACACGGGGTAGCGCAATATTCACAAAGCGATCCAGGAATTCCCACATTTTATCTCTTCGCAAGGTAACTTTCACACCGATTGGCATACCTTGGCGAAGCTTGTAGGTTGCGATCGACTTTCGCGCTTTGGTGACCACTGGACGTTGCCCAGCGATTTGCTCCAGTGCCTCTTTTCCAAAGTCTATCACTTTTGGATTGAGCACCGCTTCGCCCAGTCCAATGTTCAAAATCACCTTTTCCAGGCGTGGCGCCTGCATAGGGTTCTTGAGCGCCAATTCAGTCATCAATTGCGGCAAAATCTCTTTCTCGTAGAAATTCTTGAGCCGAGGCCTTGTACCTGTTGCCATCTTTAAACTCCTTCCGGGGCGATACCGCGACCGCGTGCAATACGCACCTTCTCGCCAGCGTCGTTAAATGATGCGCCAACACGTACGGGCCTTCCCAACGATTCCGACATCAACATCACATTGGACTCATGTACTGAACCAAGGACTTCCACAATGCCACCTTCAGGATGCTTTGGATCACGCTGGGGCTTCAAGTGACGCTTCAACAACGCAACACCTTCGACCTTTACACGCCCATTCTTCCTGTCGACTTCGAGCACGCGGCCAATGCGTCCCTTCTTGTCTTTTGATCCGGCTATCACTTTGACCAGATCGCCTTTTTTAATCCGCATCACTAAACCCCTTGCCCTACAATACTTCCGGTGCCAACGACACAATTTTCATGAAATTTTTCGCGCGAAGCTCTCTCGCGACTGGTCCAAAAATACGGGTTCCGATTGGCTCGTTATCTTTATTCACCAGAACCGCTCCACCAATGTCAAACCGAATATAGGTACCATCAAGGCGTGCAATTTCTTTGGCGGTACGTACAACAACCGCACGCACAACCGAGCCCTTCTTTACTTTCGACATCGGTGCAGCTTCTTTCACGCTACAAACGATGATGTCGCCAACAGATGCGTAGCGGCGGTGGGAACCTCCGAGAACCTTGATGCACATCACTTTGCGTGCACCACTGTTATCCGCGACATCCAATACAGACTGAGTCTGAATCATAACACTAACTCCCGTACGAGACTGCTCTACTCTGCAGCCTTCTCAACAATTTGCTTTAAGCGCCACCGCTTCGTCTTTGAATATGCGCGCGCTTCCTCAATCACCACAACGTCACCGTTGTTGCACGTATTATTCTCATCGTGCGCATGATAGCGATCATGCTTCTTCAGAAACTTGTGGTACTTCGGGTGACGCACTGTTCTGGTGACTGAAATGGCAATGGTCTTATCACGCGCGCTGCTGGTTACAACACCCTGCAAGGTGCGGCGAATTCCACGCCCGTTTGTATCTGTCTGAGTCATCCCTTAGCTCCTCTTCTGCGCATTGACTCTGGTCAATACACGGGCCAGATTCTTTCGCGTTCTGCCCATCTTCGCCGTATCGAGCATTTTCCCTGTGGCGTGCTCAAAACGTAGTTCCATAATTTCGCGACGAATTTGGCTCTCTCGCTCGCCCAGCTCGCCCGCCGTTAATTTTGATAAATCTTCCATTAGAGTTCCTCGCTGCTCGAAATAACACGGGTCGCAAAAGGCAATTTAGACGCAGCCAACTCCATTGCGCGTGTCGCAACATCTTCTGCCACACCGTCAATCTCATATAGCACTCTGCCAGGTCGCACAACCGCTACCCAACCTTCCACAGCGCCCTTTCCCTTACCCATTCGGACTTCGGCAGGCTTCTTGGTAACTGGCTTATCTGGAAACACACGAATCCAGATGCGACCACCACGCTTCACATGGCGCGTCAATGCAATACGAGCCGCTTCGATTTGGCGGGCTGTGAGCCATCCCTTTCCAACAGATAGCAAACCCATGGTGCCGAATGAAAGCGCGCTTCCACCCTTTGCGTTTCCTCGCATGCGCCCTTTTTGCTGCTTGCGGTATTTAACTTTCGCTGGTGACAACATGGCTTACATCACCTCTCCCTTAAACAGCCAAACTTTACAACCGATGACTCCATAGGTTGTCATAGCCTGTGCAAATCCATAATCAATGTCTGCTCTCAACGTATGCAACGGAACACGGCCCTCGCGGTACCACTCACGACGAGACATTTCCGCGCCGCCCAAGCGACCAGACACGGCCACTCGAATTCCCTTCACGCCAAACTTCTGTGCTGTCGACATCACTTTCTTCATCGCCCGTCGAAAAGCGACCCGACGTTCCAGCTGCTGCGCCACATTCTCGGCGATCAACTGGGCATCTGCTTCTGGCTTGCGCACTTCGTGAATGTTCAAAAAGATCTCACTGGTAGAGTTCTTTTGCAGATCATTCTTCAGCTGCTCTATGCCAACGCCCTTCTTACCGATGAGAAGCCCGGGCCGTGCAGCCCAAACGCCCACTTTGCAATTACTGGCAGCTCGCTCGATATTCACACGCGAAATACCGGCCGCCTTAAAATTGGTCGTAACGAATTTGCGTATCGCAATGTCTTCTTTGAGCCACTGCGCGTAGCCGGCTTCGCGATACCATTTTGAATCCCAGGTCTTGTTTACGCCAAGACGAAAACCTATCGGATTTACCTTCTGACCCATAGGGCTCTCACCATCCTCAACTATAGTCCAAACGCTATTTCACTTCTTTCAACTGAACATCCACATGCGAAGACTGTTTACGAATCTTCGTCGCACGCCCCTGTGCGCGCGGCATAAATCTATGGCTAATTGGCCCCTTGTGTACCAGAATCTCTGAGACACGCAGTCGGTCCACATTGAGCCCACGCTCTTCGGCATTTGCTGCCGCAGATTGCAATAAACGACGAAGGGGGCGCGCCGATGCCTTGGCTTGGACCAACAGACGGGTCATCGCTTCTTCGAGCCCCTGGCCGCGAATCATGTCTGCCAATACACGCACTTTGCGGGCACTCATTTTCAATCCACGCAAGGACGCAAAACCAGGATTATCCTGCCGTTCCGCTTTTCGCTTTAGCGCTTTTTCTCTTTCCCTGGTTGCCATCTTAACTCCCTACTTCTTAACCTTTTTATCGGTCGGATGCGATACGAAATGCCGTGTCGGCGCAAACTCACCGAGCTTGTGACCCACCATATTCTCAGTGACAAACACCGGGATAAACTTGCGGCCATTGTGCACAGCAAAAGTTCGACCCACAAATTCTGGTGTCACCGTGGACCTGCGGGACCATGTCTTGATGACCTGTCGGCTGGCCTCACTTGTGGCTACTTTATTCCACAAGTGCGCGTCGACAAAGGGTCCTTTTTTTAACGAACGTGGCATTCTAATACTCCATCCAAACCTAAAATCTTTACTTCCTGCGCTTCACGATCATTTTATCGGTGCGCTTGTTATTTCGTGTACGATGACCCTTGGTCGGCTTGCCCCAAGGTGTACATGGATGACGTCCGCCCGAGGTCCTGCCCTCGCCACCACCGTGTGGGTGGTCAACTGGATTCATCGAGACACCGCGGTTGTGCGGCATGCGACCAAGCCAGCGGCTCCGCCCAGCTTTACCAATGCGAATCAATTCGTGTTCTGGATTCCCGACCTGGCCAATCGTCGCACAGCAATCTACGTGAACGAGCCTTGATTCACCGGAAGGCAATCGAATATTGGCATAATCACCATCACGCGCCATGAGCTGCGCCGCGCCGCCGGCAGAACGTACAAGCTGACCACCCTTCTTGACTTTCAACTCGATGTTGTGAATTTCTGTACCAATCGGAATCGACCGAAGGGGAAGATGGTTACCTGGCTTGATGTCCGCGCTTACGCCAGCTTCTACAGTGTCACCAACTGAAAGACCAATAGGTGCCAAGATGTAACGTTTCACGCCATCGGCATAAAACAGCAAGGCAAGACGTGCACTGCGGTTAGGATCATACTCAATAGCAGCTACTTGCGCTGGCACGCCATGTTTTTCTCTGAGAAAATCGACATCGCGAAGCTTTCTCTTGTGACCGCCGCCTCTAAAGCGAACAGTAATGCGCCCGGTATTTCCACGTGCCGAAATCGATTTTCTGCCGCGAACAAGTGCCTTCTCTGGCTTGCTCTTGGTAATTTCAGCAAAATCCGGACCTGTTGTCAGACGTCTGGCCGCACTCGTCGGCTTATAGCTCTTGATACCCACTTATCACCTGCCTGCCATAGCACGCACCCTCACGGGTGCGCTTATCGGCCTAAAATTTTATTCCTGTTCCTTCGATGCGGGTACGTTTGCCACGACGCCAAATACATCGAGGTCAGACCCTTCCGCCAAAGTGACAATCGCCTTCTTCCAATTTTGCTGTTTGCCCGCGTTTTTCTTCACACGCTTCACTTTGCCGCGGCAAATCATCGTACGAACGCTATCAACGTTCACTTTAAACAACTTCTGAGCAGCCTCTCGAACCTGCTTCTTATTTGCCCAACGGGCAACTTCCAGACAAATCTGACGGTTATCTTTAAGCGTGACAGCCTTTTCAGTCAGAATCGGACCTTTCAATACATCATATTGCGACTTCATTTCACACGCCCTCTGCCAACACGCGCGCCTCAAATGCTTTGACGGCGTCCTGCGTCATCATCAGCACTGGGTAACGCAAAATGTCGTACACATTTAGCCCTGGCTCTTCAATATACTTCGCGTTTGGAAGATTGCGCATGCACTGCTTCAGCGTGCCATTACCACAATCCACGACAAGCGCTTTCTCGGCGCCAAGCCCTTTCAAAGCAGCTTGCGCAATTCGCGTCTTTGCCTCAGACAACTGAAAGTCTGCAAGCACTTTCAAGCTATCTTCCTTTAGACGCGTGCTCAATGCCACGGCCAATGCCACCCGTCGCTTCGACTTGGGCATGCTGTAACTATAGTCGCGAGGCTTTGGTGCAAACGCAACACCACCACCGGTTTGATGCGGGTTCTTCAATGAACCTTGTCGCGCCATACCCCGTCCCTTCTGTGGGAAGGGCTTCTTCGTAGTGCCGTGTACTTCAGCCTTGGTCTTCGCGCATTGGGTACCCGAACGCTTGCGCGAACGCTGCCAATGTACGATTTCAGACAACAAGTACTTTCGAAGAGGCACGTCGAAAATGGCGTCGTTCAGCTCAATCGAGCCGACCTTTTTCTGGTCTAAGTTAATTACATCTACGGTAGGCATCTTAGGTTCCCTTTAGCTCCGCAACTCTACGTCTACACCGGCCGACAGATCGAGCTTCATCAGCGCATCCAGCGTTTGCTGTGTTGGCTCCAGAATGTCAAGCAGTCGCTTATGCGTTCTAATCTCAAACTGCTCTCGAGATTTCTTATCAATGAAGGGGCTACGAAGCACTGTGTACCCGGTCTTCTTGGTCGGAAGCGGAATCGGACCTGCAATACGCGCACCTGTGCGACGCGCTGTCGCAGCAATCTCTTCCGCCGCTTGATCAAGCAGGGCACTGTCATAGGCTTTAAGCCGAATTCGAATCTTATTGGCCGACATCTCTTCTACCCCTTCGCCCTTTTACTCAACGATTTCCGTTACAACGCCAGCACCAACTGTGTGTCCACCTTCGCGGATAGCAAAGCGCAACTGCTTGTCCATCGCGATCGGTGTAATCAGCTCCACCGTCATGGTCACATTGTCACCGGGCATCACCATTTCAACGCCGTCTGGCAACGTACAGGTACCAGTCACGTCGGTGGTGCGGAAATAAAACTGTGGACGATACTTGGTAAAGAATGGCGTATGACGACCACCCTCTTCTTTTGTTAATACGTACACTTCTGCTTTAAACTTCTTGTGTGGTGTGATGGTTCCTGGCTTAGCCAATACCTGACCACGCTCCACTTCCTCACGCTTGGTTCCGCGCAAGAGGCAACCCACGTTGTCTCCAGCTCGGCCTTCGTCTAGAAGCTTTCTAAACATTTCAATGCCGGTCACAGTCGTCTTGGTTGTGGGCTTGTAGCCAACAATCTCGATTTCTTCACCAACCTTGACGACCCCGCGCTCAATACGTCCGGTCACCACGGTTCCACGGCCGGAGATCGAAAACACGTCTTCGATTGGCATCAGGAACGGCATGTCAGTGTTACGAACTGGGGTGGGAATGTAGGTATCGATCGCTTCCATAAGCTTAAAGATACTGTCTACGCCAATCGCGCTCTTCTCGCCTTCCAAGGCTTTCAATGCCGATCCGCGAATCACAGGAACGTCATCGCCGGGGAACTTGTAGAGGCTTAGCAATTCACGCACTTCTAGCTCAACGAGATCCAAAAGCTCTGCATCATCCACCATGTCTACTTTGTTCATGTAGACCACGATGTAAGGCACGCCTACCTGACGCGCAAGCAAGATGTGCTCTCGGGTCTGGGGCATGGGGCCGTCAGCTGCGCTCACTACCAAGATCGCGCCGTCCATCTGAGCGGCACCGGTGATCATGTTTTTTACATAGTCAGCATGGCCTGGGCAGTCCACGTGGGCGTAGTGACGGTTGGCGGTTGAGTACTCCAAGTGGGCGGTCGAGATGGTAATACCACGCTCGCGCTCTTCTGGGGTCTTGTCGATTTGGTCGTAGGACATCGCTGTCGCTTGGCCTTTCTCTGCCAAAACTTTGGTGATCGCGGCTGACAACGTGGTCTTGCCGTGATCGACGTGGCCAATGGTGCCCACGTTTACGTGGGGTTTGTCTCTTGTGAATTTTTCCTTGGACATTTTTTAATTCTCCCTAAATGCAATCAAAGTAAAAAGTTATGCGCTCGCCTTGGCTACAATTTCTTGGGCCAACTGTGCCGGAACCGGCTCATAATGGCTGAACTCCATCGTGTAGGTCGCTCTTCCCTGCGTACGCGAACGTAGATCGTTGGCATAACCAAACATCTCTGCGAGCGGCACGTTTGCGTCCAGAACCTTGAGTCCGCTACGCTCATGCATCGCAGTGATACGACCACGACGGCTATTCAAATCGCCAATCACATCGCCCATCCAATCTTCTGGCGTAATAACCTCGGTCTTCATGATGGGCTCAAGGATAATCGGGCTTGCCTTGCGAGCACCTTCCTTAAAGGCCATGGAACCGGCTATCTTAAAGGCCATTTCGCTGGAGTCAACATCATGGTAGCTGCCGTCATACAACGTTATCTTGACATCCACCACAGGGAATCCGGCCTGAATACCACCATCAAGTGCTTCTTCAATGCCCTTCTTCACAGCGGGGACATATTCCTTAGGAATCGACCCACCGACCACGTCATTGATAAACTCAAATCCCTTGCCGGCCTCATTTGGTTCCACTTTAATCCAAACATGCCCATATTGACCGCGGCCACCGCTCTGGCGGACATATTTACCTTCTTGATCAACAAGACGGGTCACTGTTTCGCGGTAGGCGACCTGAGGCTTACCAACATTGGCTTCTACTGAAAACTCGCGCTTCAAGCGGTCTACTATAATCTCAAGATGCAGCTCACCCATGCCAGCGATTGTGGTCTGACCAGTTTCCTCATCGACGCTCACGCGCAAAGAAGGATCTTCTCCGCCAAGCCGGTTCAAGGCAACGCCCATCTTTTCCTGGTCACCCTTAGTTTTTGGCTCAATCGCCAACTTCACCACTGCGGGTGGAATATCCATCGATTCTAGAATAATTTCTTTGTCGGGGTCGCAAAGCGTATCACCCGTGGTCGCATCGATACCGATGGCGGCAGCAATTCCACCAGCGCCAACTTCTTCGATATCATCTCGCTTGTCGGCAAACATGCGCACAATACGGCCAATGCGCATTTTCTTGCCGTTTCGCATATTCACCACGGTCTGGCCCTTATGCAAAACGCCAGAATACACGCGCAAAAACGTCAGCTGACCATATTTGTCGTTGATGATCTTAAAAGCAAGAGCAGCAAAGGGCTCTTCATCCGAAGCATGACGCTCAGCCGGCTGTCCGTTGGGCAATTTTCCTGCGATGGCTGGAATATCCAGCGGTGATGGCAAGAAATCAACCACCGCATCAAGCATGAACTGCACGCCCTTGTTCTTAAAGGCTGAGCCGCAAAACGTCGGAATCACTTTTCCAGAAATCGTACCAATACGCAGCGCTGCAATCATGTCTGTTTCAGTGATTTCTCGGCCTTCCAGATATTTCTCAGCGAAGCTATCGTCGCAATCTGCGCAATCTTCAAGCAACTTCTCTCTATATTCGCTTGCCTGAGCCTGCAAGTCTTGCGGAATCTCTACGATATCGTACTTGGCACCGAGCTCTTCATCGTGCCAAATCAAAGCCTTCATGCGAATCAGATCGATAATTCCAGCGAATGAAGACTCCACTCCAATTGGCAGTGAGATCACACAAGGGCGGGCCTTCAAACGATCGCGGATCATGTCGACGCAACGGAAAAAGTTGGCGCCCATACGATCCATCTTATTCACGAAACACATGCGTGGAACGCCATAACGATCTGCTTGACGCCACACTGTTTCTGACTGCGGCTCCACACCTGCAACGCCGTCAAACACAGTGACTGCGCCATCGAGAACGCGCATTGAGCGCTCTACTTCAATGGTAAAATCCACGTGACCCGGTGTATCAATGATATTAATACGGAATGGTGGAGACTTCTCATCTTCGCGTCTATGCCAATGGCAGGTCACAGCGGCCGAGGTAATGGTAATTCCACGCTCGCGCTCTTGCACCATGTAATCGGTGGTCGTAGCGCCATCATGCACTTCACCAATTTTATGGCTCATGCCGGTGTAATACAAAATACGCTCAGTGGTTGTCGTTTTGCCCGCATCAATGTGAGCGACGATACCAATGTTACGAATACGCTGTAGTGGGATATCTCGTGCCATTTTTCAACCTACCAGCGATAATGCGCAAAAGCCTTGTTCGCTTCTGCCATTCGATGGGTATCATCCCGTTTTTTCACTGCTCCGCCTCTGCCCTGCGAAGCTTCAATAATTTCTGCTGCCAAGCAATCACGCATGGTGCGCTCACCGCGCTCTCTCGCAAAATCCCTCAACCATCGGAAAGCCAATGCGATCTTGCGCTCTGAGCGCACTTCAATTGGAACCTGATAATTGGCACCACCCACCCGGCGGGACTTCACCTCAACCGCGGGCTTGACGTTTTCCAAGGCCTTTTTGAAGATCTTGATGGGGTCTTCTTTTAGACGCTCTTCCACCAAATCAAAAGCACCATAGACGATGCGCTCAGCAATCGCTTTCTTGCCACCGCTCATCACCACATTCATGAATTTGCTTACCAAACGATCATTGAACTTTGGATCTGGGTCAATGGCACGTTTTGGTACATCACGACGTCTTGGCATACTTCACTCTTCCTCAATCTCTCAAATTTTATTTGGGTCGTTTGGTTCCATACTTGGAACGGCTACGCTTCCGATCACTCACACCCACGGAGTCGAGGGCGCCACGTACAACGTGATAACGCACACCAGGCAGATCTTTTACACGACCGCCACGGATCAGAACCACGGAGTGTTCTTGCAGGTTATGCCCTTCGCCAGGGATGTAAGTAGTTACTTCCAAGCCATTTGTGAGGCGCACACGGGCTACTTTACGCAAAGCAGAGTTCGGCTTTTTGGGCGTTGTGGTGTACACACGGGTGCAAACCCCACGCTTTTGCGGGCATTCTTCTAGATGCGGAGCATCGCTTCGCTCACGAACTTGCTTTCGTCCTTTACGAACGAGCTGACTGATCGTTGGCATTCCTTGACTTCCTTCCCAACCATTTGGAAGACCCTTTGTGACTAAAACCTCGGCTCTTGTCAATGGATGATTATACTTTTAGGCTTTCTTGGATGGAATTGATTGGCGAATACAAGCTAATCCGGCCCTTGGCCCGAGGTGGTATGGCTGATCTGTACCTCGCAGAAAAGCAGGGTCCAGGCGAGTTTGTCAAAACTGTCGTGATAAAAAGGGTGACTAAGGCACTGCTCAATGACGACGAAGTTGGCGCAATGTTTTTAGATGAAGCCCGCGTGCATGGGCAACTCCACCATCCCCACATTGTGCAGCTTTTTGATCTGAAGGAAGACAAAAATGCTTACTACATGGTGCTTGAATATGTGCCTGGATGGGATCTACATCAGCTGATTACAGGCATGAAACCCCTCGAACAAAGCGTTCGAGCTGGCCTGGCCTTGCCAATCATATGCAACGTTCTGGACGCGCTTCACTTTGCCCATCATCTTGCCGTTATTCATCGTGATATTTCACCAGGCAATATTTTGATCTCTACGACTGGAGCAGCTAAATTATGCGATTTTGGTGTTGCCAAAAGTGATCTCCAGCAGACATTTACCAAAACTGGCTTTACCAAGGGCAAATTCCGCTACATGGCCCCTGAGCAGCTGGAGGGTGGTCTAATTGATCCGCGGGCTGATTTATTTTCTATTGGTGTTTGCCTATATGAGACCATTACGGGCAAAAAGCTATTTGGTCAGGCGAAAGATGAAGATGTGATCCAGGCGATTCGATCGGGGCGATACCCGATCGTCCTGTCTCTGCCCGGAAACCTGCATTCCCCGATCAAGACGCTTTTGCAGCGCGCCCTGATGTCCTCTCCCAAGGATCGCTTTCAATCAGCACGCGACTTTGGCTTGCAGTGTGCGGAAGTACTCGCAACGCTTCACTCAATCGAGAAGCCGCTCTTCTGGGGCGACTATTTTGGCGACGAAGCGGTCGATCATAGTCCCAGCAAAGGACAGAGCAAAAAGCTAGGGCGTTTCAGACGCCTGATCGGCAACTTGTCCAAGCTCAGTCAAGGCTAGAGCTCGCCTCACATTCCGAGCCATGCCCTCTTTTTTGGGGCGCGCCATGGGCGTACCTGCAAGATCGCCTTTTATATCGCCACTTTTCAAAGCTACCCGACTGGGAAACGGTAGAAATCTTGTTTCCAGCGTCAAGGCTTGAAACTTGTTCCACGGGCATACTTCCTGGCAAACGTCGCACCCCAGCGCCCATCCGTGCCCACGCAACTCAGGATCATCCGCTCTTTGATGAAGGGGCCGCTCGACCGTCCAGGTGGTCAAACATCGGCGCGCATCAATACGTCGTGGCTCAACGATGGCGTTTGTCGGGCACGCATCCATACAGGCCGTACAGGAACCACAATACTGCTGCGCAGAAGGTTTGTCGGGGGCGAGCTCCAAGTCGGAGACAAATCCGCCAAGAAAGGTCCAGGTGCCAAACTTTCGATGGATGAACATGCCGCTCTTGCCAATGAAGCCAAGCCCTGCTCGCTCCGCCCATGCGCGCTCGAGTACCGGCCCAGTGTCGTTAAAAATGTGCACCCGAATGTGTTCCCCGAATCGCTCCTGAATTGCTCGGCGCGCCTTGCGTAGACGCTTCTTGAACCAATGGTGGTAGTCACCACCCCAGGCATAGCGTGATACTTTTGCAGCTCCGACAAGCTCCGATGCTGCGACGTGCTGATGATGATCGCCAGCATAATAGTTCTTCACGAAAACGACGACGCTTTTTGCTCCGGGCAACAGTGTCTGAACATCAGCACGCACATCGGCCGTTCGCTGCATGTAGTCGAGGGGGTCCAAGAAGCCTGCGCCCATAGCACCTAAAAAGTGCTCCGATGTCGGTGTGCCCTGGTCTGCTCGGGCAATGCCGCAATCGTCAAAGCCAAGCTCGGAGGCTAACTGCTTTAGCCAGCGGGTTGTTTCCATTTAGGGAATCAGTACCTTCAACGCCGCTCTCGCTGCATCTTGCGCGGCTTCTTTTTTGCTGCTCCCCGAACCGCGGGCCACCACTTTTCCTGCAACAGCAACATCCATCGTAAACACCGGAGCATGCGACGGACCAGAAGTTGAGACAACGGTGTACACAGGCGTCGGAGACGAGGCTGCCTGTACCAACTCCTGCAGCTCCGTCTTTGCATCTTTCGGAGATTCTGGAGCCTTATCAGGGAGGGGGCCCAGCAAACGCAATGTCAGCTCTTTTGCTGTCTGATAACCACCATCAAGATATGCAGCCCCAATAATCGCTTCCATCACGTCCGACAACGGCGATGGCAATTCGACCGGTCCGATAGTACGCATGGTTCTGCCAACACGCATAAAAGCGCCTACGCCACACCGCTTAGCAGCCTCGACCAAATTGGCCTGGCACACATAGGCCGCACGAATCTGCGTCAAACCACCTTCATTCGCATGGGGGCGCTGCGCAAATGCTTCTTCGGCAGCGACCAAAGACAGAACCGCGTCGCCCAAAAACTCCAGCGTTTCGTTGTGCTGCTGGTCTTTGCCTTCCGGCTCTTCTTTCACAAAACTGCGATGTGTCAAAGCACGCAGCAAGAGATCTTTGTCGGTGAAATTAACACCAAGCGCCTCTTCAACTTTTGCGATCAATTGCGCTCCGAATTTCACTTGTCTTCGCCCCGGCCGCGGAATAGCAATCTCAACGGAACGCCCTTGAACCCAAACTCTTCGCGCATGCGGTTGATCAAATAACGCTGATAGGAAAAGTGGAAGCCATCAGCTTCGTTGGTACTGAACAAAAATGTTGGCGGAGCGCTCTTCACCTGAGTGCCATAGAAAATCTTGACGCGACGCCCCTTCACAACCGCGGGCTGGTGGGCGGCTAACGCCCCTTCCATAAAGCGATTCAGCTGAGAGGTAGTAATGCGCTTGTGGTATTCCGCATGGATTTCGATAGCCGTATCTAGGACATCAAACACGCGCGTCCCGAGCAGCGCAGACATAAAGCGTATCGGGGCGTACGCCATAAACGGCATCTTATCTCGCAGGTCTTGTGCGTATTTATCGGCGCTTAAACCCTTCTTTTTGGCTAAATCCCACTTATTGACGACGATGATACTCGCTCGGCCCTTATCGTTTGCGAAAGCCGCAACTTTCATGTCTTGTTCGGTTAGACCTTCCTCGGCGTCGATCATGATCAGTGCAACTTCAGCGCGGTCTATTGCACCGAGGCTTGCGGAGACCGCCATTTTTTCGACTTCTCTGCTGATGCCGCGCTTGCGTCTGATCCCTGCGGTATCAATGAGCAAAAATTGCTGGCCGTTATAGGTGAGCTCCGAGTCCACTGCATCAACAGTGGTGCCAGGTATCATCGAAGTGAGGTGCCGATCTGTCCCAAGCAACTTGTTCAAAAACGTCGACTTCCCCGCATTCGGCTTTCCAATCACCGCCACAGTAATGTGGTTTCTTTCCCCCTTAGCAAAAGGGGGATTAAGGGGGATTTCCGCATGGGTGAAATCCACCCCAACCCTCCTTTGCAAAAGGAGGGAGTAGAGCTCTTCCTTTAACTCATCAGAGCCTGTGCCATGTACAGCCGATGTCGGCACAATCGTCCCAAATCCCAGCGCATAAAACTCCGGTACCGCAAAACCAGCCTGCTTAGACTCCGACTTATTAGCCACCACAATGACCGGCTTACCCGACTGCCGCAAAACATCCGCAATCTCAAAATCTGTCTTCAACACACCCGCCGCGGCATCCACGACGAAAAAGATCACATCTGCTTCCGCAATTCCCGCCCTACTCTGCGTCAATACCGCCTGATCAAGTTCTTCTTCAGATTCCAGCTCCAACCCACCGGTATCGATCAAATATCCTTCGGCACCCTGCGGAAGCCGCAGCTTCGCATAAATGCGATCACGCGTCGCACAAGGCTCGTGATTCACAATGCTGACCTTGCGTCCAGCCAGCCGATTAAACAACGTGCTTTTACCAACGTTGGTACGCCCAACGAGCGCAACCACAAACGGTCGCGCCGCAGTATTTTGAGAAAGTACTTCCATTTTATATTCAGACTTACGCCTTTTGCGGCTCCATGGTGACATCTACCGGTGCAGGCAGGATTTTCTTATCGGCATCTCTAAGCTCACGCTCCTTATCGACCTCTTCCCGCGTCTTCAAACGGGCAGAAGGCTTCTCGCGTGTCATCTCTTTGCCTGCCATTAAGTCCTTAATATCGGCTCCGTCAATCGTTTCATATTCAATCAGTGCTTTTGCCATACGTTGCAACTTATCGAAATTCTTCTCAAGCATCTCCCGGGCACGGCGATATTGCTCGTTCACAATTCGTTGCACTTCAAAATCGATTTCCTGTGCGGTTTTCTCCGAATAATCGGGCGACTTGGCAAAATCGCGGCCGAGAAAAATCTCGCCCTCTTTTTTGCCATATACCAAGGGACCCATACGCTCCGACATACCCCATTCACATACCATCTTTTGCGCGATGTCTGTGGCGCGTTCAAAATCGTTACCTGCACCACTGGTCAGCTCACTAAAAGCGAGCTGCTCAGCGATTCGACCGCCCATCAAAACGGCGATTTGATTCTCTGCAAACGTTCTCGTCATCGAATAGCGATCTTCTGTAGGCAACTGCATTGTCGAACCAAGCGCGCGACCGCGGGGAATAATCGTTACCTTGTGCACAGGATCGGTATCGCTCGGAAGCAGCATCGACACCAGCGCGTGGCCTGACTCATGATAGGCTGTGTTCTCCAACTCTTTCTTCGACATGACCATCGATCGGCGCTCCACGCCCATCATAATTTTCTCGCGCGCCATCTCAAAGTCGTTCATTTCTACTTTGAGCTTATCGCTTCGCGCAGCAATCAACGCCGATTCATTGACCAGATTCTCAATATCCGCCCCACTCATGCCAGGCGTAGAACGCGCCAGCACCTCGATATTCACACTCTCGGCAAGAGGTACTTTTCTCGTGTGAACCGTCAGAATTTCCTCGCGGCCTTTCAAATCGGGTCGTGGCACTACAATGCGACGATCAAAACGACCAGGGCGCAAAATGGCTGGATCAAGCACGTCAGGTCTGTTGGTGGCAGCAATAATGATCACGCCATCATTGGATTCAAAGCCATCCATCTCGACCAAGAGCTGGTTGAGGGTTTGCTCACGCTCATCGTGACCACCACCCATCCCTGCGCCACGCTGCCGACCTACTGCATCGATTTCATCAATGAAAATAATGCATGGTGCGTGCTTCTTGCCCTGCTCAAACAGGTCACGCACGCGGCTCGCGCCTACACCTACAAACATTTCAACAAAGTCAGAGCCAGCGATGCTAAAAAATGGCACCCCTGCTTCGCCCGCAATCGCGCGTGCAAGCAAAGTCTTACCTGTCCCGGGAGCTCCCATAAGCAATACGCCCTTGGGGATACGCCCACCAAGACGCGTAAATTTCTTTGGATCTTTGAGGAACTGAACGATTTCCTTGAGCTCAGTCTTGCATTCATCAATGCCGGCAACGTCAGCAAAGGTCACCTTTGTTTGACTCTCGCTCAGCAAACGCGCTCGGCTTTTCCCAAACGACATAGCGCGACCGCCACCGGCCTGTAGCTGGCGCATAAAAAAGACGAAAAGCCCGATGATCAACAGCATGGGCAGCCATTGGGCAAGCACAAGCCAAAAACCACCGACATCCTTTTCTGCCACCACATATTGTGTCTGAAATTCGTCGTGAGCCTTAGAGAGCTTTTGCAGCATCGAATCCGTAAAGACACCCGTGGTGTGAAATTTTGTGCCGTTTTTGTATTCGCCGGCGAATTCACTACCCGTGATGGTGAGCTGCTTGACCTGCCCAGTTTCAATCGCGCTCACAACGTCCGAAAATGGCTTCTCTGCGCTCTGGACTGTCGTGCGGCCAAAGAGGCTCCACACCGTCACAAAAAACAGTCCAAATACCAGCCAAATCAACAATGTTTTTTGATATTGCTTCACGTGAAAAAACTCCCGCCAGGCCCTTCGCTTTCATTGCTCTTCTTTATAGTAGTGTAGCAAAATTTTAGATTTTGCATAGGAGAGACCGCTCTCTCTTCAAAATAATGGCGTTGTTTGTGACAACTGCCTGCGCCTTGGGCAAATCAAAATGGAGCGTTTTTGTTGAAGCGCTCGGGCTGTTTTGAAGATCCAGTGAAACATCAATAATTTCTTGCAACACGCTTATCTTACAACGAATATCTTCTTGCTCATCGGCGATTTGCCGAAGCCCTTCGCGCAACGCTTCAAGCAAAACTGTGCGTGGCAAATCCTGCTTTACAATCACTATCACCTGTCTTTGCGCGAGGTCTTTTTTTAGGCATGCCAATGCGAGGTGGCGCACTGCTTGCAGTGACGTCGCCGCACGTTCCGATAATCCTGCGAGGCGCTCTGGCACAGATGGTTCAAATCGGCGCAAATGGCCTACTATCCGACGCACATCCCCGCGCCTAGAACCGCCAGCCTGATTGGTCGGATCCGCAAAATAGTCGGCTACACCGAGCACCGTGAGTGCTCCCAGAAGCTCTTGGCGAGGCAAAGATAAAAATGGGCGGAGCAATAAAATCTGGTCGCCGCCAAAGCATGATACCGCAGCCATCGCACTGCCATCTGCGCCGCCGCCATAACCAAACATATCAAGCAAAAAGCCCTCCGCATCATCATCCTGATGGTGCGCAGTGGCAATCGCCTGGCAACCTTGTGCATGGGCAAAGGCCCTTAACGCATCATAGCGCCCATTCCTTAACGATGCTTCATCGGCCCTGATGCTGGAATTGAGCCGCACATAATCCGCTCGAAAGCCCAGTGTTCTCGCCCTCGCAACTGTTGCCTGCGCTTCAAGAAGCCCTTCGCTTCTCACGCAGTGGTCAACAGATATAACGACGAGCTTTCCCAAACTGCGTTTCGGCCATCGCGCAGCCGCCTCTAGCAGCGCACGCGAGTCAGCACCACCGCTCACCGCCATGCAAATACCGCGCGGCAAATGCGGCAGCAAAACCCGGTCCATTGCATTCCATAGCGGCTGCAGAATGCGGCGTCTCGCTGTCACCAAATATTTCTCGTTTGTAACCGACATTTTATATATCGAGATGCACTAACATAGATATTGGGGGGCGAAAACCCAGATGGCGCGAGAAAAAACTATCTTAGTCACCCACCGCGAACCCTTTCATCAGGTGGAGCGCGATGGGGTCATGACCACCGAGCGCAGTATCGGCGGGCTGATTTCTGCGCTTGAGCCCGCAATGAAAGATCAACATGGCGTATGGATCAGCGGTGGAAAGGTCACGCCGACTCAACTTCCCTATAGGTGGATTCCGGTCTCCTACCCAAGCGAATTATACGAGAGCTTTTACCATGGCTTCTCAAACGGCGTTTTGTGGCCACTCTTCCACAGCATGCTCGGTAACAAAGTCCAATTTCATCGCTCAGACTGGGACGCCTATGTGGCAGTCAATCAAGACTTTGCAAAAACAACGCTCACCGAGGCCGCGGCAAACGACTTCGTATTTGTACACGACTATCAACTCTGCCTTGTGCCCGCGATGGTCCGCGCACAGAACAAAAAAGCGCCCAGAATCGGCTACTTTTTGCACATTCCCTTTCCCTGCTATGATCTGTTTCGCACCCTGCCGTGGGCCAAACAGATTTTAGAAGGGATTCTCGGAGCAGACATCATCGGATTTCAAACAAAAAATGACGCCGAGCATTTTTCACAATGCGTCCGCAAGATGCTTGGGAAAAAGCCAGCGCACGTGATCGTTGCACCCATCGGCATCGACGCCGAGCTTATTTATCGCGCAATTGATCAATCAAGCGTCCAGGAAAAATCTCAAGTGATACATCATGAAGTCGGATCCAAGAAGCTGATTATTGGTGTTGATCGACTAGACTACACGAAGGGCATCTACAAACGGCTATCTGCTTTTGAAACTTTTCTGCAGCGGTATCCGGAGCACGTCGAGCAAGTTGCCATGATTCAAGTGGCGGTCCCAAGCCGGGGAGAAATTGAGCGCTATCAGCATCTGCGCGAAGAAATCGAGCGTCTGGTTGGGCATATCAATGGGCTGTATGCACGCCCAGGGTGGACTCCAATCACCTACATGTGCCGCTCTCTTCAATTTGAGGAGCTTGTCGCTCTATATCTTGCCGGAGATATCGCTATGATCACACCGTTTCGCGATGGCATGAACTTAGTGGCAAAAGAATATGTAGCGGCACATCGAAAGCGCCCGGGAATTCTCATTCTCAGTGAACTCGCCGGTGCAGCTGAGCAATTACACGAGGCATTGATGGTAAACCCGTATGATGTCGATGGAATTGCTACTACACTAAAAGCGGCATTGGATATGCCGGAGCGCGAACAATTACAACGTATGCGCATACTCAACAAAGTCGTTGCAAAGCGCGATGTTCATCATTGGCTTAAGCAATTTCGACTCTAGCTCCGATCATTGACCGACGTCCAACTGCGCTTCCACGGGCATATACTCTGCACGGCCTTGCTGACTTCGCAAGTCCGAAAAAGGAGAGTTCATGAGATTACCAATAAGAGTCGCTACATTAGCGGCAGCATCTCTATTTTCAGTTCATACGTTCGCACTTGGGTTACTTCAGCCGCTCAATCTGTGGTGGAGCGATGGACGGCAAGACAACGCCACGATGGTCACGCCTGAGGAAAATCAAAGCGCCGCTAGCGCAGGCTATCAGTTTATTCGCGTCGAGGGCTGTGTTCAGCAAGAATACGAGCCAGGCATGAAGCCGCTTTATCTCTATTATGGAAACTGGCGCGCAGACAACATGTCGACCGCAACGCCGCAGGGCATGCAAGATGCGCAGTCAGCTGGCTATCAGAACTTGGGAATTGAGGGCTACATTTTTGATTATCAAGCACCCGGCACCGTTCCACTGAATCTGTACTACAGCGATGCACGTCGTGATAACTTCTCGACTGCCACGCCTGAAGGAAACAACGATGCGATGGCCGCAGGTTATCGTTTTATTCGAACAGAAGGCTACGTCTATCCGGGGGCTGCATGCCAGGGCGCCGCTAGCTATGGCCCTTCCCCTTATCCAGTAGGACCTGGACCATTTTATCCACACAATGACCATGGCTGGGACCATGGGCGCGACCATGGTGGGGACCACGACCATCGCTAGTCGTTAGGACTTCCTGTTTGCGCATCACCTTCCCAGAAGGATATACTCGGAGGTGATGCGCAAATTTCTTTTCATGCTCGATTTTGATGGAACACTTGTTCCGATTGCAGATTACCCTGATGCTATCGTGGTCCCACCTGAGCTGCCTAATCTCCTTATTACTTTGCGGCAACATGGCCATGAGGTGATTATCATCACGGGACGCCCCGCCAAGGACGTCAAAAAGCACTTCAAAAGACGCAACATCCCAATCATTGGCTTACATGGCCTCCAAAAAGGAGAAGGTGACGCACGTCTCATGCATGAAGTCATGCAACACATAAAACCGCTTGAATCAGAATATCCAGGATTATTGGTGGAGAACAAACATCGCTGCGTTGCCGTACACTATCGAGGTGTGGCAAAGAACTTGCAAAAGAAAGCCTATCAGGCGCTCCAAAATTTATTCATCCAATACATTCATCAATCAAATGAGCGATCGAAAGATAAACATCTTTCTATGCTAGATGGGAACATGGTTCTGGAGTTGAGGCCGGTGCAAGCATCTAAAGCCCACGCCGTAGAACGCCTTATACACAAGTATCCACACCTGCACCCGCTTTATATGGGCGATGATACTACCGACGAAGAAGCATTCGCAGCGATGGAAAAAAGAGGTACCACCATCTTGGTGGGCAAAAAAAGAAAAACGCTCGCCAAGCATCGCCTGACGAGCGTATATGCTGTGCTCAAGTTTTTGCGGCAGATTGCCAAAGGACAATCAGTGCATTTGAAGCCGCTGTGACAACAGAGCAGTGCTGTTCCAAGCTTGAATGTCACGCTGAAACTCTTCCCGCCGCGCATTGTGCTGGGCAGGCGGTAGATTCGCAGCCTCGAATTCCTTCAATGCCTCAGACGCCACTCTAAAAACACCCTCGCTGCTGATTAGCCCACGATCTTTGCCAGCCAGCGCAGCACCAATATAGGTATCAAAAATCTCGATATTGCGTGCTTTATGACCGCTACGAACCTCTGGAGACAGTCCTGTCACATCTTGCACAAAGATGGTCTTGAAGCGAATTTCTGCTGAATCGATTTGCTCGTTTATCGCAGCCAGACTCTCATAGCGACTATCTGCAACAAGGATTACCATGTACTCCGGAAACAGAGCCCGATGCTGCGCCAGTCTGGCGAGCGGCTTGCCCAACAAACATGCTGACGCAACTCCATTGAGCCCCGCATAAAATGCTGTAGCCCCAGGATAGGATGCTCCCGCAGGGTATCGTCTGTCATGCTGGTTATTTTGCAAAACATTGGCTTGGCCATCTGTATAAACTTTGCTCTCAGGCAATTGAAGATTACGCGCCTCTGTCGCGATATGCTGCAAAATCACTTCACGCGTTTCCTCAGAGTTTAATTGAGAATAGATCAGCATGTGAAGATCATGCTCAGCATCATTGTTATCGATGGCATCTTTGAGCAAAGTCAGTTCACGACCGGAGGTGGTCAAAAAGATCTGGCGCACGCACGCTTCACTTTCGCCACCCAGCGGGCTCTTGCGCAACACTCCAACCAGGGCAGCTTTGGCATCCCAGCTTATATCAGCGGCACGTGATGTCAGAAGCTGCAAGAGCGCTTGCTTGTTTTTGCTTCCGAGCAAATGATCGCTGATCCCATCCAATAATGATGCCGGGCCAATGCTCGCTAGAATATCGTTGAGTTCGCTTTTTGAGGCTGTCCTAAGCAGCTGCAAAATAGCCTTTTCGTCTTTGCCGTGCATGGGTCCTTTTAAGAATCCGGCAATGATTCGTGCTTTTGCGGCACCGGAAAGATCCGGCGCGCGGGTTTCGCAAATCGTCCTCAGCAAACTGACGTATTGTGTTGAGCCATACAGCTTTAGAGTCATTTGTTTGAAAAACGCGGGCAGGTCTAGATCCATCAATAAAGCGTTTAACTTATCCTTGGAAAGGTTCTGAAATAAATGCAAAATTTGATTTTGTTCTTGGCTGCTCGTAAACCCTACCAAGAGCGCAGAAATGACTTGCTGCAAAATATCTGGGGCGAGTTCCTCCTTGCGCGTGCGGCACAAGAGATTAAGCATCTCCACATAGAGTGGATCTTCGACAAAAATATTGTGATTATCCATTTGACTAAGGAGCTCGCCCATATTCACAAACGAGAGAATTAGGTTGAGTTCACGGCCAGTCGCTGCTCGCAGGATCTCGAGAATTTCCACCTTGTTTTCATGGGGCGCGCTGATCACCCCGCTCATCAACGTTTTGATGCGCGCAAACTTCTCAGAAGCTGAGTGGACTTCCTTTTGTTCTGCTGGTGATAACTGAGTGAGATCTTGTGAATCCACCGGCGCAGCTGCCGCCTCAGCTGGAGGCCTCGTTGCCGGCCTCTGCTGTGGGCCAGCTTGCAAAAGTGTATTTAGCCTTCTGGCAAAATCAGTATTGGCGACAGTTCTCATTTCGTTTGCTCCCTACCCCCTTTGCCAAATAGGAAAATCCTTGATTGCTTTGGTTTATGCCACAAAGATACGATGTTTGTATTGTGGGCGGCGGCATCACTGGGCTCGCCGCTGCATATTATCTCGAGCGCATCTCGAGACAATCGTCTGTCTCGTATGCAATTTTGGAAGCGTCTGCAGCTTTCGGTGGAAAAATTCAAACGGATCAATTGCGCACCCCTGATGGGGAATTTTTGCTAGAAAAGGGTCCCGATTCTTTTCTGACGCAAAAACCCTGGGCATTGCAGCTTGCCAAGGCACTGTGCCTTGAAGAAGAGCTCATCCCGATCAACGCCGATGCACGCGGATTTTGTGTCTTGAAGCGGGGAAGGCCGCAACCGATCTTGCCATTTCTGCTATCGCCGGTCATTTCGCCATTGGGAAAGCTCCGCATGGGCCTTGAGCCCTTTGTACCGCACAGGAAAGACATTTCCGATGAATCCGTGGCGCAATTTGCTCGACGCAGACTAGGCCAAGAGGCGTTTGATTACCTAGCCGAGCCACTGATGTCAGGCATCTTCAGCGCAGATCCCGAACAGCAAAGCATGCAGGCAACTTTTCCACGATTTCTTGATATCGAGAGACAGCATAAAAGTCTGTTGCTAAGAATGAGGCGTGGTGGTCAGGACCCTTCGTTTTTGTCGTACAGAAATGGCATGGGAACGCTCGTTAAGACGTTAGTCAAAACGCTACAGGGGCGACAAACCTCCTCGTGCGGCGTCGAGATGATTTCCCTCCTCGCGCCAAACAAATTTCAAGTCCTGCTGAAGTCTGGCGAACGTGTTGAATGCAGCCGCTTGCTGCTTACAGTGCCGGCCGCCAGCGCCGCCACCATGCTGCCTGCCAACTACCCCGCGCTTCGAACAAAACTGCAGGAATTACGCACAACCAGCAGCGGCTGTATCTACCTCTCCTTTGCGAACCACGATATCAGGCGTGTTCTCACGGGAACAGGCCTCGTGATCCCGCGGGTAGAGCGTAGAGCCATCAACGCCATCACCTATGTGTCATCGAAGTTCCCCGGGCGCGCGCCCGAGGGACAAACACTCTTGCGCGTTTTCTTTGGCGGCTCACGAAACCCAAAAATCATGCATCAAAACGATGAAGCAATCGCACAAATCGCCTTGCAAGAATTAGAATCACTCTTGGGCATTGCAGCAAGGCCATCACTAAGCCAGGTATACCGTTACCAAAATGGCAATCCACAATATGACGTAGGGCATGTGGCAAAAAGCGAAGCGCTGATGCGTGCACTGCCCGACGGACTCTTTTTAGCAGGTAGTTCCTATCGAGGTGGGGGCATCCCAGATTGTATTTATGAAGGACAACGCATCGCGGAGAAGATCAATGCATCACTTTAGAAAATCTGAGCAACTATTTGAAAAATCCTGCAAACTAATTCCAGGAGGAGTTAACAGCCCCGTCCGTGCATTTCGCGGCGTAGGAGGCACTCCACGCTTCATGGCCAGGGGCGATGGCGCTTATCTTACCGATGTGGATGGCAATCGATACGTCGACTATGTACTATCATGGGGCCCGCTCGCGCTGGGCCACGCGCACCCCAAGGTGGTGGAAGCTGTTTGTAGCGCCGCACGTGAGGGCTTTGGTTTCGGCGCACCAACCGAGCGTGAAGCAAAACTCGCAGAGTTGGTCTTGCAGCAATTTCCAGCGATGGACATGTTGCGATTTGTCTCGAGCGGGACCGAAGCTGCCATGAGCGCGATCCGACTTGCACGCGCTTATACCAAGCGACAAAAGGTGATCAAGTTCGCTGGCCACTACCATGGCCACGCTGACATGTTGCTTGCGCAGGCAGGCAGCGGCGTGGCAACACTGGCGCTACCCGATTCTGCTGGTGTCTCCGATGCGGTTATTGCTGATACAATCGTGCTGCCCTTCAACGATGTCGATGCTGTCCGACAGGTATTCGAGACTCACCCGGGTCAAATTGCATGCATCATTACCGAGCCAGTGGCGGGAAACATGGGTTTTGTGCCACCCAAAGATGGCTTCCTGCACGCTCTACAGTCGCTATGCCAAACACACGGCGCACTCTTTGTTCTCGATGAAGTCATGACGGGCTTCCGCGTTGGTAGAGGTGGCGCGCAGACGCGCTGGAATCTCAATCCCGACATCACAGTGCTTGGCAAAGTGATTGGTGGTGGCTTGCCCGCCGCTGCCTACGCCGGCAAGAGACATATCATGGAGAAGGTAGCGCCACTTGGACCCATGTACCAAGCCGGAACGCTATCGGGAAATCCGTTGGCGATGGCTGCAGGACTGGCGACACTTGAAGTATTACTAGAGCCTGGCGTGTTTGAAACCATCGAGACGCGCACGACTCAGCTCGTCCATGGCCTGCACGAAGTGGCGCGCCTGCATAAAGTTCCGCTGCAGGCAACATCACTTGGCTCAATGTTTGGCTTTTATATTCTCAATGAAAACCAACCCGTAACAGACTTCGCGACTGCAAAAAAATATGTTGATACAAAAGCTTATGCTAAGTTCTTCCATAATATGTTGAATGCCGGATTTTATTTGGCTCCGAGCGCGTTCGAGGCTGGCTTCGTCAGCCTAGCGCATAGTGATCACGACATCGCTAAAACAATTGCACAAGCAGACAAGGCATTCGCGCATGCAGCTTAGTTATTTTCTGATCCTTACAGCGCTCGTGCTTTATGGCCTCGCGACTGTCGTTTTCGCGGCACATATGATGCGTGAATACAAGCATACCGCGCGAATTGGCATGGGACTATTGCTGGCTGGCCTTTTGGCGCATGCCGCTCATGCATTGCGCACGGGATCGCTCGATACCACAGGCTGGCTGGCTTTTGGCATTGGTCTGATCGTGGTCATCGTCACGCTACGCTATCCTATGTCGGCGCTGGGTGTTTTTGCTGCCCCACTCGTGTTTTTGAGCTTTACGACTGCGCTATTTGTTGGCGTCCGGGATAGCAGCGTTCACATAGCATTGAAAAGCTACTGGTTCCCACTCCATGTCTCGGCAGCCATCGTTGCCGACGCGCTGCTCGCAGTCGCTGGGCTCGCAGCGATCATGTATCTGCTGCAAGATCATTTTTTGAAAAACAAACAGCTGCATGGTGCCTTTCACAAGTTCCCATCCATTCACGTGCTTGATGATGTGAGCTTAAAGCTTCTCAGTGTTGGCTTCTTATTCATGACCATCGGAATGTGCGCAGGCGCGTTCCTCGCTCGGCAATATTGGGGCACGCACTGGTATGAAGATCCCCGCCAAATCTGGTCGTTCTGCACATGGCTCATTCTTGGCGCGATGCTCAGCGCGCGCTTTTTCACTGGCTTTCGCGGACGCCGGGCTGCATTCGTGACCGTGTTTGCGGTGACATGCATTTTTGGGGGATTGTTTAGTCTCAACTATTTCAACATTACCAAACACAATGTGACGTATATGGAATTAGTGAAGTAGCTATGAGTAGTGTGGGCGAACTCACTTGCGTTGGCTTAAATCACCAAACCGCTCCGGTTGAAGTTCGCGAACGCGTAACCTTTGCCGAGAACAAGCTGACACATGCCCTGCACGCTTTGGTTGGCCAGCATCAAATGCGCGAAGCTGCGATTTTGAGCACATGCAATCGCACCGAGGTGTATGCGCGAGGCAGTTCAGATCATACGGGTCAAGCGCTGACGCAATTCTTACATGAGTTCCATGGTCTTCCTGGAACGCTGCTTTCTCCGCATCTCTATTGTCACACCGGCTCGAGCGCTTTGAAGCAGTTATTTCGTGTTGCCAGTGCACTCGACTCATTGGTGGTTGGTGAACCTCAAATATTGGGGCAAATAAAAGATGCTTATCAAGCAGCGCAGGAAGCTGGCACGGCGGGCCCCTTGCTCAATCGCGTGTTTCAACATGCGTTCTTGGCGGCCAAGCGCGTGCGCAGTGAAACTAAAATTGGCAACAACGCGGTTACTGTCAGCTTTGCAGCGGTTGAACTTGCGCAAAAAGTCTTTGGCAATTTGAAAGGGCTCAATTGTTTGCTCATTGGCGCGGGTGAGATGAGCGAACTTGCTGCACAGCACTTTCAGCGTCGCGGTGCCAAGCTTGTCATCGCCAATCGCTCGCTCGCGCATGCGGAGGAGCTGGCTACTCGATCTGGCGCAACGGCAGAGAGCCTCGCGCGCTTAGAAGAGCTGCTGAATACAGCCGATGTGATTGTTGCATCCACTGCTTCTCCTCATTTTCTCGTGGGACCATCAGAAGTGCGTCGCAGCATGAAACGGCGGCGTTATCGGCCGATGTTTATCGTGGATATCGCAGTGCCACGCAATGTGGATCCGGCTGTGGCGAAAATCGATGGCGTGTATTTGTATGATATCGATGATCTCGGTTCTGTTGTGCTTGGGAATATCGCACAGCGACAGATGGAAATGGGCGCGGCGGAGCAGATTATTGAGGAAGAATTGCATCAGCTGGCTAAGCAATTTCGGCTCAAGCAGCTTGGACCGTTGCTTGCGACGATGAAGCAGCATGGTGAGGATGTTGCGAAAGAGGAGCTCGAGAAGGTTTTTACGGCGCTGGGTGAGGGTGTGAGTTCTGAACACAAGCAGCATATTGCTAAAATGGCGCATGCGCTTGCGAGCAAGTTGCTGCATCCGTCGATTCACCTGGTGAAAGATCAGATTTTGCGGGTGGATGATGGGGAAGCGCTGCTTGCGCAGGCGCGGGAGTTGTGGAAGAAATAGCAGATTGTTGACATTATCATCTATTATATAGTATCCTATATGTAGCCAAGGAAGTTCTATGAAGCTCGTGCGACATACATTTTATCCAGAGCCGGAAGTTGCCAAAGCGCTGCAGAATGCGCCGCCAAAGAAGCTTAGCGAGCGGGTCAATCAGCTCATTCTAAGAGGGCTTTCGCAGGAAAAGGAAGACGCGATGCGGGCCGAGTATGAACGTTATGATCGTGAGATCGAAAAAGCCCCAGCGCGAAAAAAGAATGCAAGTGCTCTCTCTACAACACTGATGATGTCTGAGCGGCTTTTCGAGACCGATGACTCAGATCAGGATCTTTTTTAAGATGCGCCGCGGAGAAATTTGGTATGCCGTTTGGCCAAAAGATCCGGCGCAAAAACCAAGGCCAATTCTAATCGTCAGCAACAATCATCGCAACTTAGCACCACACCTTCTGGACATCGTTGTTGTAAAGTTAACTGGGCTTTATCGAGATGATGGCACGAAGAAGCCAGTGAATCAGAGTGAAGATGTTGTCGTTAAGTTTAAAAAAGAAACCATTATCCAATGCGGCGCGATTTTTTCCATCGAAAAAAGATCATTACAGAGCCATCTGACACAATTACCTATTGCTTTGATGAGAGATGTTGACGACAAGCTGAAAAATGTGCTCGACCTGCATTAACCCCAGAATAACAGACTGCGGTTTAGCTTAGCCTCCCCATGGAAATAGTCGTGGTGCACTATGCGTTGCTGAAACACCACCGCAACGAGAGCCACCATGAAAAGCATCCTCCCATTTGCAGCCCTACTTCTCTTCCAATTGTATGCCCACGCCAACGACCTGTCGCAAATTGTCCAGATCGCCAAAAACCAAGTCGCCATACCACTCCAATTTTGCACCGAACAAAGCGAGCAGCTCCACACACTCGTCATGCGCGCAACGCAAAACGGCACACGAAAACTGCTGCACCTTGGCGATCCCAATTTGACCGTGCAAGAACTCCAGCAGCTCGCCGACGCAAATAACGTCGAAGCACAGGATTTGCTCGCTGATGCTCTGTTCTACGGCTCACTAGAACTTCGCTCTGAAGACTTCGAACAACGATTCGTCAAATTGGACGCCATGGCCAAAAGAGGCAATCGGCGTGCGCAAAAGCACGTTGCTGAGGCCATTTATCAGGGGTTGCCTGAGCCTCTTCCCGCGCCAGAGCGCACGCGTAAACTCGAGTCTCTTGCGCGTGCTGGCAATCAACATGCGTCAAATATTCTCGCGCAATGCCTGTACGACGGCGATTTAGGCTACCGCTCACTCAGCGGCGAACAGCGCTACCAAAAACTCTCGCAGATGGAGCGTGAGGGCTCAGCAAAAGCGCGCGATTTGATGGCAAAGGCTGTTTACAGCGGTGAGCTAGGCACCAATCCGCGTACAACTACTGAGCGACATCGGTTGCTTTCCTCCTTTGTCGCGGCGGGAAGCGAAGCTGCCGATGGTTACTTGGTTATGGCCCTCTTTAATGGATCTTTAGACTATGATGGTGTCCCTATTGCGCAGCGACGAAGCCAATTCCTCGCGTTAGCTGCGCTGAACAATAAAATGGCAACACAACTATTAGCACAAGCCATTTTTGTAGGTGATTTTCTAACAGAACTCAGATCGCCATCTCAACGCTTTGAAACACTCTTTACGTTTGCCAAGCAAGGCAACCAAAAAGCAGGATTTTTTGCTGCAGATGCGCTGTATACCGGCGAGCTCGGTCAAGGAAGATCGCCTCCCACTGAACGCTTCCAAAAGCTCAGCACGCTGGCGCAAGGCGGGCACGTGCGCGCACAGGAGCTCGTTGCCAAAGCAATTTCGCTCGGATTGCTTGGCCAGGATAGCCTGGATGAGTCAACACGACGCAGTCGGCTTGCTGATCTTGCTCTAAATGGTAACAAAGAAGCCCAAAACATCATGGGCGACTACTTTGAACAACAAGGTATCAGCGAAGATGCAACGGCATTTCACTATCATCTGCTTGACGTGCTAGGGCGCTAGTTGGCGAATAGGTCTGCGCATAAATCCCGCCCAACGCTTCGATTAGCTCTTTCGATAGCTCAAAATTGTGGCGGGTAATGTGCTCGATGTTTAGTCCCAATGGCACTTGAATGCGATTAGAATACACAAAACTCAACACCTCTTGCAAAATGGCCTTGGTAATCTTCACCGATCGCCAACCCGTACCAATGTTGGCTTCGAAAAGCTCTTGCTCTATAGATTGTGGAACGCTGACACCAAGCCATTTGAGAAACTCCAAGTCTTTCCGCGTTGACACCGGGGCAAAACTCAAAAAGATGCGCTTCGGCTGTTTGTCTTTTTGCTCGCAGAGCACCTGATAGTCTTTTAGCAACAAGCAAATGCTCTTCGCTTCATAGAGAACTTGGCTGGTAAAAAACTCCATGCCTTGCTCTGCTTTACTGATAAGACGCACGGGCTCATCGCTCGCAGAATCGGGCTTCCGACGTGTCGGAATCGTGATCCCCCCGCAGAAAAAGGACTGCGGAAACTGCGCGTGCAACAGCTCTGCCGTCTCCCTCACACTCGGCCCTGGGTATTGAATCAGACTGCTTTCGCCGCCCACCAGCACGACATTGGAAACGCCATAATGTTTATGCGTGTCAGAAAACCACCGTTGCTGGCTCGCGACATCGTCATAAACCGTTGCGCGGTTAATCACGAAATCAAGCGGCGCTGAGGATGCCTGGCGCAGCAAACTGACAAACTCGCGCGGATCAGTTTTGACTTCGTAACCAGCCACACGCTTTTGCCCATTCTGCATCTCATCCCGGATATCGGGGATGTTGATGGCATCGATGGAAATGCGCGCGCTGTTCACCAAGTCCATCGCGCAACGCGCATAGGCTAGCCCACTCCCATTGTCGAGCTCTTTCCCCGGTGGGATGAGCTCGTACATCATGACCGGGCAGTCTGCCGCTGCTATCTTTTGCCTAAGCGTATTTTTTTTTGGATTACGCATATTTCTGCCGCAATGTTTTTGCTGCGGTCACCATATTATTCAGCGCGCGCTCTACCTCTGGCCAGCCTCTCGTTTTTAAGCCGCAATCAGGATTGACCCACAAGTAGTCCGGGGCAATTCGTTCCGCCGCTTTTTGCATCAAGAGAACCATTTCATCCGATGAGGGAATGCGCGGTGAGTGAATGTCGTATACGCCTGGCCCAATCTCATTTGGATAAGCAAATGTCTCAAAGGCCTTTAGCAACTCCATGTTCGACCGCGATGTCTCCATGGTGATAACGTCAGCATCAAGATCTGCGATAGAACCAATGATGTCGTTGAACTCAGCGTAGCACATATGCGTGTGGATCTGTGTCTCGTCACGCACGCCACAAGACGCCAGGCGAAAACTATGCGTGGCATCTTTCAAGTAGTCATCCCATGCTGCACGACGAAGCGGCAAACCCTCGCGAAAAGCTGGCTCGTCAATTTGAATCACCGAGATGCCTGCTTTTTCGAGGTCAACAACTTCATCACGCAAGGCCAAAGCAATCTGCCGCGCCGTTTCCATGCGCGGCTGATCATCACGCACAAATGACCAGCACAAAATCGTTACCGGCCCTGTGAGCATGCCCTTCATCGGCCGTTGCGTGAGCGATTGTGCGTAGGCGCTCCATTCCGTGGTCATCGCTTGAGGCCTGCTCACATCACCATAAATCACCGGCGGCTTAACGCAGCGCGAACCATAGCTCTGCACCCAGCCATTTTGCGTGAACATAAAGCCATTCAGCTGCTCGCCAAAGTACTCCACCATATCGTTGCGTTCTGCTTCACCATGAACCAGCACGTCTAGGCCGAGCTCTTCTTGCTTTTTCACCGCCAGGGCAATTTGACCACGGATCTGCTGCTCGTAAGTATCCTGCGTAATCTTGTTTGATTTGAGATCCGCCCGAAGCTGACGAATCTCCTTGGTTTGAGGGAATGAACCGATGGTAGTCGTTGGAAACATGGGCAGGCGTAATTTCTCGTGCTGCCTCCCTCGGCGCTCCGCAAACGCATTGGCGCGGCGGGCACTATTGTCCGTGACCTGGCTCAACCGCTTCTTCACCTCAGCGTTATGAATGCGCGGAGAACTTGCTTTTGCTTCCATGAGCCGCATAGATTCTTCCAGTTCGTGCGCGATCGCTCCAGCGCCCAGTGAAAGCCCTTTTTTAAGCGTGGCGATTTCCAGAACTTTTTGTGCTGCAAATGACAACCATGGCTTTATCTCTCGATCCATGTTCTTTTCATTGGCTAGGTCCACCGGACTATGCAGCAGAGAACAAGAGCTACTCACCCAAAGATTATCGCCAAAGCGAGCATGCAGCGGTGCTAGCGCCGAGAACGCCGGTTCCAGTTCACAGCGCCAGATATTGCGGCCATCCACCATGCCCACAGACAGCACTTTGTCTCTCGGCAAATGTTCTGCAACCTGCACGAGCTCATTCTTCCCGCGCACGCCGTCCACGTGTAATCCCTGCACAGGTAGCTTGCAAACTAGCTCAAGATTGTCGCCTACGCCGCCAAAATAGGTCGTAAGCAATAATTTGGGTGATGCTGGACCTGCAAGCGTGGCATACGCGCTGGCAAAGCCGTCTTTATAACTTTGAGGCAAGTCCATCACCAAAATCGGCTCATCGATTTGCACCCATGCGATGCCTTTTTGCGCAAGGCGCTGCAAAATTTCTCCATAGGCCCGAACCAAACCAGGCAGCAGCTTCAATTTGTCGAAGTCGCCAATCGCTTTGCCCAAGTAAAGATAGCTGAGGGGGCCAAGCACAACTGGCTTAGCCTGATAACCAAGCGCCACAGCTTCGTCCACTTCATCGAAAAGCTTATTTGACTTCAAGGCGAACGCTTGGTTCTCCGCAAACTCCGGCACCATGTAATGATAGTTCGTATCAAACCACTTGGTCATCTCGCACGCGGTGGTATCAGCGCCGGTCGGTGCGCGTCCGCGCCCCATACGGAAGTAGGTATCAAGATCAACTTGCCCGTTAACTGCCCCAAAGCGGGAGGGCACGACGCCAAGTAAGGCTGACATATCAAGCACGTGGTCATAGAACGAGAAGTCATTGACGGGCAAAAGATCCATTCCCGCTTTGGCTTGCAGTTCCCAATGCAAGCGCCGCAGCCTCTTTCCCTCTTGCACAAGGTCATCTTTGCTGATCGCTTTTTGCCAGTAACTCTCTACAGCTTTCTTGAGTTCGCGGTTTGCGCCTATGCGCGGAAAGCCTAGACTATGTGCGACAACCATTGTGTTCTCCATCGACGTCACGAATGGAAAGCATCATGGCTCAGAAGCAAAATGCAATGCAAGTTGTTTTTTAAGATTTTGTTGGGAACCAGGCAGCGACGAGGTTGTTGTAGTACTCTCGGACCCCTCGATGACCTATTTCTGGATCGCGATTCAACTCAGCCAGAATAGCATGTGGAAGCGTTGTTAGCTCTGTGGGGTATTTGGGCGCGAGGTCATTGCTGAAATAGACGTGGATAGCGTCAATCACCTCAGGATGATTAAAAGCCACATCTCTAAAATAGAGACGCTGTTGCTTTGCTGCATTGGCAAATCGGCTCGCCGCAGATTTCCAATCACCCGCTTTGGCGACATTTTGTGCGCCACTAAAAATCGTTACGATACGACCCGACCACGCATTCATCACATTGCGAGCCATCTGTTCATTGATGTTATAATCCGCCTGCGTGATGCGGTTTTGACGCTCCAGCTGATTCTCTTCCATGGTCGGCCTGCTATAATCTTCGCGAAACATCAAATAGCTCAGCTGTTGTAATTTGGACTGGATAAAATTGACAAATTGATAACCCATCGCAGTATTCACGGCCGTCAGGGCATTATTCATGGATTTCTCGGGTATCGTAGTCGGCTTACTCGGATCAGCAAACAACTTCGCTTGCGCGTAGCTCTGAAGCGCCACACCTGAAACAAGCGGAATAGCCGCAAACATCAAAGCCCTTCCTTCCTCCGATACTGTCACAATGCCTACAACTGCTGCCAGACCCATCGCCCAACGATGAGAGAATAAGCTCCCAAATGTGTTAGCAACTGCTGGAACACTGGAAAGAAAAAAAACCGTCGCACACATCAAAATCGCAATTCGTTTCATCTATTCACCAATCTCGGCCGCTCTCCATTGAGTCGACCATTAATAATTCCACCACCAAGCATCACATCGCCATCGTATGCAACCGCAGCCTGCCCCGGCGCAACGGCGTAAGCCGGCTCCATAAAATCAAACACAATATTGCCATCGTCATGCAATTGCCACTTGGCCGGCTCAGCCGAACTCCGAGCACGAATTTGCACCTGCACAATCTCCGGCCATAGCTCCATCGACACTGCCAATCTTACTGGACCTGCCTTCACCAACGTGCAGGCCAGCGCCTCCTTAGGCCCAAGCGTGACTTCCTGCGACTCTGCATCGATGTCGACCACATAGACACGCTCGCCAGTACCCACGCCAACACCCCGACGCTGACCCACTGTAAAATTGTGCACTCCAGCATGCGATGCAATTTTCTTACCGCTGATGTGAACGAGCTCCCCACCCGGCAACGGCCCAGAAGCATTCTCGACGACCTTCGCATGATTACCATCGGGCACAAAGCAAATCTCATGGCTATCGGGCTTATGCGCCACGCGCAAACCCATACGTTGCGCGAGCGCACGAATGAATGGCTTCTCCATACCGCCAAGGGGCAAATCGAGCTGCTCAATCACTTCAGGACTGGTGCCATATAAATAGTAAGTCTGGTCACGGCTGGCGTCGATAGGTCGAGCAAGCGCTTTGATACCTTTGTAGTCTACAACTTGTGCGTAGTGGCCGGTGGCAACCCGCGCCCCGAGCGATTTCGCGGTTTTGTACAAATCTCCGAGTTTCACTTCGTGATTACATGCAAGACAAGGAATGGGTGTCTGCCCTGCCCGATAAGCGGCGATAAATGGATCGAACACGGTTTCTTTAAAGCGCTCCCGCGAATCAATGGCATAGAATGGCACGCCCAATCGCTCACACACCTGGCGCGCATCAGTCATGTCATCGGCGGAGCAGCAACGGCCCTGACGAGCCTGCAGTGCATTCTTATCGTCTGGCGCGAGACGCAGAGAAACACCGATGACTTCGTGACCGGCTTCTTTTAGCAGCCAGGCTGCAACGCTTGAATCTACACCTCCCGACATCGCCACGACGATCCGCGATGGATGCACCGCGCGCGGCACGGAAAATGCGTGCGCACGCGCGAGAAGGTCTTCGCTTAGGGTGATGGGGGTACAGGAAAGCATGGGGTTAGCTACACGGATTTAAGCCAGAGCTCAAGGGATTGCCCTGACTTTTCAAGGCAAAAAGTCAGGACTTAGCCGTAGTCGTCCCAATCAGCATCTGCCGGATGCTCCCAAGCCCTAAAACCTCATAAAACGCCATCGCAGCGACCTCATTCAAGTTGTTATAAGCATCCGCAACGTTATCCGCCTCAAATTGCACAACGCCCCGCTTAAACTCGACAAAGAAATCGTAAAAGACATTGCCGTCCTCAATTCGCAAGAAATACTGATTTCCCGTCAATGACGATATAATGAGTTGCATCGCCTCAATTGCGTCGCTCGGGAACACCTGAGGCTTCATCTCTTGGCCCGCGAAATTATACACGCGCACATTCACGCTCACCCGCGCAAAGCGATGTGCTCTCGAGAGCAGTGTAGAAAGCCCCTGTGCTTTTTCAGCGTCGTCACATAGAACGCGAATTTTCAGATCATAGACACCGCCTTTTACCTTGGTAAGCGGGTCTACAGCCACACACTTCTCGTCTGCACCGATCGTAGCTTTCATGCGCCCTTGAAATACCCACCAAGGCGGCTGCAAACGCGGCTTAACGGGATCTACACCAGCCCCGGAAAATACCAACACTGCAAGAACACATACGACAAGCTTTGTGTAATTCATCTTGACTGCCCTCACAGAGCGTGAAGGCATCGCACTAGTCTTCTATTCCGATCTCGAAGAAAGTGCACCGACCACTTCCGACAGCACCTCGTCATCCTTCAGCATCTGGTGATGAAACGTCACTTGAAAACTCTTCACCACCTGCGCATGCTCGAGAATCGCAGATTGGCTCGGAGAAACCATCGCGTCGTAGGGCGTGTAAAACGCATAAACACGCACTTTACCAAAAGGGTTCTGGTCTTTGAGCAAATCTTGCAAAAACGTACTATTCGGTTGCATTTCGCGAACACCCGTGAAGAACGGGCCAAAATATGCCATGACGGTGCCATGGTGCGGGCCGGAAATTGAGATGAACCTGCGCACGTCATCTTTTCCGCCAAGACGCTGAATCATATATCTGGCCGCGAGCGCTCCCATACTGAAGCCAATCACATCTATCTGCGTGCTGTTGGTGTCTGCCTTGAGGCGCTTCGCTGCTTCCGCGACTTGTTTGGAAATCGATGCAATACCGCCTTCTCCAAAATGCTCATCAAAAGTAACGACTTCTACTTGCTTTCGGCCGCTCTCGCGCAACGCCTTTAGCATGGGCCGAAACTCGCGTTCTTTGTATACGATTCCCGGTACGATCAACACAGGAAGATGCGCGACTTCCGCATGTCCCGGCGACGCTAGGCCCAGCAATAAAAGCATCCACCTCAAAACAAAAACTCCGCCGTTAAAGCCAGCGCATTTACTTCTGCCACCTGCGACGAGAAACCGCTATCAATATTACGCTGCACATTCATAAAAACGACAAAATCCCCTGCTCTTCCGCGCATTTTCACACCTAGTGCACCTGCCGGAGAGAGTTTTGCTTGCGTCTGGTTGTATGGCGCAGTGAGATGATAGGTATCGGCTCCGATCGTTGCCACCAACACGCCAAGACCAAGAGTTGCAAATAAACCGATGTAGGGACGAAGCCACCACTCAGCTTGCAGCACGGAACCAAAAAGCATGCGCTGCTGAAAGATGCCCTCATAAATCCAAGGCGCGTCTTTTCGCTGGTTCTGTCCCGTGATGAAATAATTGGCCCAAGAATTCCATGTGAAGTTCAATGGCCCGCCCGAAAAAGCCCACTTGTAACCAATCTCTGGCCCACTGCGCATCACCACCCGGCTGATATTGTTTGCATCCACACCATGCCGGCAACGGTGGCGATAACCGAGGTAACCGACGCCTGGCCCAAATAAAGCTTCAAACGCTGTATAAAATTCATAGTGATTCTGTACCAAGCGAAAGCCAATATCGTTTCCCGTGTCCGCCAACCCTTGAAGGCCAACACCCATACGCCACAGCGCAACCTCTCCGAAGGCGATCGGAACTAAATCTGCTGCGCTCTTAAATTGCCACGTCTGATAGCTATGGCCCATCAGGTAGCCACCGAACCCAGCACGAAGCGCACCGGCGGTCAAAAAGTCTACTTTGCCAACCTGGCTTCCACGAAAAAGCAAATTAGGCTCGCGCAAAATGACGTCGATGTCTTCTGGAGCCGCAAAAGTAAACGACGCAAATAATGCACCGAACAAAAGAAAAATAATATTTCTGATCATTCATTATTTCCTACAAAGACATTTCTTGCTGCCCTGCAACAGTTGCCTCCCATCGATGCATTGTGACTTGGGCAGAACTTAAACTGTCAGGTGCAAGATTAAGTACATAGTAATTATTCACTGGATAGTCAAATGGGCGCACATGCACCACGCTTTTTCCTGAAACTTCATGCACCTGCAACGCCCCACGAAAGTCTGAAGAGCGGGCAAAGTTGAAAGGAGCCCGGCAAATCAACAGTTTTACCGGTGTGTCGCGCAAGAACTCCGCCAGTGCAGGAGATTCTTCAGGGCTCAAATGGGTTAACAATACATCTACTCCGGTAAGCGCAAAGAGCCGCCTTCTATATTCTTCTTCATGCATCTCATACGGCGAAATCTCTACCAACCCACGAAAAGGATGGCATGTGTTTGGAATACCCCCAACACCGCCGATTTTATAGGATGAAATCTCTAATATTTCTTGATCCAGCTGCACTAAATTCGGGCGCCCAATAATGCATTTCTCGCTCTCACGCGGAAAATCCATGTTGCCGGGTATAAAAAGCACCCGAGCATTTTCAATGCGATCAAATAGTCGGCGATAACGTCGCTGCGCAATCTCCTTTGCTTGTTGATAATGGCTGCCTGTCGGTAGGAACATATTGCGCAAGAATGGGAGCAAAATCGAGTCCTTTACCGACTTGAAGCGGTCACGCACCAACGCATCCAGCCCGGAAACGATTACATCGCCATATAATTCGTGAAAAATGGACCCACAAAGGTCTTCTCCCGGCTCCGGGAACACATTCAGCAAGTCGCCCGAGATCACGCACCATGCACCTCGGTGACGCGCCCGCATGTCGCGCATGAAATCGGGAAAATGCTTGTGCTCCAAGACATTAGAAGCAAGAATTAGCTGCATCGCCAAAGCTCCAATCTGTGCCTCATCTCCATATATCTACCACCATCTTTTTCTTAGCTCAACGTAGGTTGGAATTCGTATGAAATGTTTCTACTTGGCGATTTTGCTGCACGCAATGACTCTCGCGCTCGGCCTCTACGCGGGCGAAAAAGATGAGCAGCTGGTCGCATCGTCGCCAAATTTGTCTCATCTTGCTTCAGCGCTTGTTGCAAGTGAGAACACGACCGTGGCAGCACTATTTGACGTCGGCAATCTCAATTTCCACGCAGCGCCCGATCCTACTCCGCTTCTTCTCAACATGCATAGGCGTAACCAGGGCCAACTTCAAGGCCCCTCAACATCGCTGTCTGTTCTATCGTTTAACGTCGCCCTGCTCGAAGCAAAAGCGTTTGGCCTTATTACACTGATTCAATCTCCCTATGTAGAAGAACGCCGACCGCATCTTCCGGCGCTCCTCCTAAGGCGCGGCTACGATGTGCTTTTGCTACAGGAGGTCTGGAGTGCAGATGTGGCCCGCTTTCAAGCAGCTGCGGAACGATTCGGCTATCATTCTTTTTTGGGGCCGCGCGGCAAGTACGATGATGGTCTCTTGGTACTCGTCAAAAAAACGACTTTTCCCGATGTCACAAATGCGAGGGTCACCGCCACCAACTATAGCAGTCAATTTCTGATCGAATATTTGCCAGGGTTCTGGGTGAAGCGTGGTTTCTTGCGCGTATCGCTGCGTCACAAAGACATCGGTGTGGTGCATCTCTACGATACCCACCTCCAGTCTTTTCGCGGTCATTGGCAAGAGCGTATGAATCAGGCGCGCGAGCTGGGAAACAACATCCGCGATGTGGCAAGTGATAACGACATCGTGATTGTCGGGGGCGACATGAACGCCGGTCCATATTATCGAGATGACACTTGGTTGACCCCGAACGGCAAAGCAGAGGGAGATTGGTGGAAGAACGCAGTTTCTTACCCGGTGCTTTTGCACTACGCAGACCTCACGGATCTTGTCATCATGGGCTTACCCAGCGAGCATGCAGATGCGGATGTGACTCTTGGTAACCGGGTGGTGAACAATCCGGCACTCGCAACCACGCATCCGGGGGCAGAGCCAGATTGGTGCAATAACACGCCTTCCATCATTTTCACAGCCACAGATTGTAACAGCATGAACTTCCAACAATACGCCGGTATCGAGTATCCCGCTCGGCAGGATCATCTCTTTGCGCGTGATCCCATGCGGCGCATACGCGTGACAGCGAGTGGCCTCGCGTTTACCGATAAGATTCTTTTTGGGCCAAAGGTGCGCATTGAACCGAGTGATCACTATGCTGCGTATGCGCGGCTAGAGATTCAGAACACCGAATCGCATTAACGCGCAATTATGTTTTGACGGGGACTACGTGCTGAATTTCCTCTTTGCGATGCTGCAATCTCACCTCTCGACGAGCACCCGCAGCTTTGCTACGGCGCTGATCTTCTTCGGAAAGCAAAACAAGTGGTGGCACAGGCTTAGGCTTTCCAGACTCATCTAGCGCCACAAAAGTACAATAGGCGCGCACAGCCTGCTTGCGCTCGCCAGTAAGCGGATTCTCGGCGATAACCATAATCCCCACTTCCATACTGCTATGAAACGCAGCATTCACCTGACTCTTCAAAACCACCACATAGCCTTGTTTGATGGGCAGAATAAAGTGGACCGAATCAATCGACGCCGTCACCACCGAGCTGCGACAATGCCGCTGCGCCGACACTGCTGCACAGATATCAATCCAGCCCATCACCTGGCCACCAAACACTGTGCCAACGGCATTGGTAAAGGCGGGCAGAACAACCTGGGTCATCTCGACCGCACTATGGGCAACTGTATGCTCGTTTGTTATTTTCATAAAAATCCGCTCGAAACGTTTATTTCACAATACAATTGGGCTAAGAATTACACAAGGAGAACAACATGAATATGCTGCTAAAAGTACTTGTCATAATGGGTATCCTTCTGGTGATTTTGATTGGCGTCGCATATCTGCTGCCTTCACGCTGGAGCGTCGAGCGGAGCATTGTCATCAACGCTCCCAGCACTGCCATACATCCCGAAGTCGAAAATCTCAAGAAGTGGGAAGAGTGGACGCCATGGGCAACAAAAGGGGATCCCAGTGTGGTCCAAACCTACGAGGGCCCAGAGGCTGGCAAGGGCGCCATTATGCGCTGGCATGGAGAAAAAATGGGAACAGGCATGATGATGATCACGGAAAGCGACCCGACCAAAGGCATCACCTTTGAAATGCAATTAGATAGTGCCGGCAATATGGGTGACGGCAGCATTCGCTATCAGCCCGAGGGCAATGGCACCAGAGTGACTTGGAGTAGCAACGGGAAATTGGGCAACAGTCCAGTCTCGCGATATTTTGGGCTTATGATCGATTCCCTGGTCGGAGCGAACTACGACAAGGGACTTGCCAATCTCAAGCAAAAAGTTGAACATCCGCCGCATGGCTGAACACCGGCACCACCACGATCATGACCACGACCATTCGCATGATCATCCTGCGATGAAAAATCTGACCTTGGCGTTTTTCATTAACCTCATCTTCACGCTCATCGAAATCGTTGGTGGTTTTCTCACCAATAGCGTTGCGGTCATCTCTGATGCGCTGCATGACCTTGGCGATACCATTTCGCTTGCGGTGTCATGGTACATGGAAAGAGTCGCTCAGAAAAAACGCGACCATACATTCTCCTTCGGCTATAAACGCTTCTCGCTACTTGCTGCGCTCATCAACGGCATGGTGATTTTGTTTGGCTCTCTATTCATCTTGATGCGCGCTATCCCCAGGCTTTTTCATCCGGAGGACGTGCATGTCCACGGCATGTTTGCTCTTGCCCTCGTCGGTATTGCGGCCAATGGCTTTGCTGCTTTTCGCCTGAGCCGTGGCAAGACGATGAACGAGAGCATGATCACGCTGCATTTTATCGAGGACGTTGCAGGCTGGGTGATTGTGCTGGTGGTGAGCATTGCCATGATGTTTGGCAACTGGCTTATTTTAGACCCGCTCCTTTCCATTTGTCTTACTTGCTATTTACTCTGGAGCGGCGGCAAACGTCTTAAAAAGACGCTGAAGATTTTCCTGCAATCGATCCCCGATGACGTCGATATGAAAGAGCTCGACAAACAGATTCGCACGATCGCACACGTGCTCGATGTGCATGATACGCACGTGTGGTCTCTCGATGGCGCGTACCATGTGCTTTCCACGCACATTGTAACAGCAAGTAGTTTAAGCGTGGAAGACGCGATGTGTGTAAAGAATAACATCCGCAAATGCATCAGTGCGTTTGATATTCAACATGTGACAATTGAACTTGAGCATGAAGGCGATGCCTGTGCTTTAATGGAATGCTAGCGATATGAATCTGAATCAGATTGAGAAGCTTTCGAAGACTGAGTCCAAAACTATTATGGAGAGGACGGTCAAGTTGCAGGAAGAAGTGGGGGAGCTTGCGCAGGAGGTGCTGATTGCTGCGAAGGCGTCGGGGTTGCAGTATAAAGTGGCGAGTCACGATGGGATTAAGGGGGAGTGTGCGGATATTTTGATTGTGGCGCTGTCGATCTTTTTTGCGGATGGGGGAACGGCCGAGGAGCTGGAGGCGTTGGTGGGGGCGAAGTGTCAGAAGTGGGCGAAGCATCAGGTTCCGAACTAAAATACTGCAAAGACGTTGTTCCGACACCCACACAGATTGACGTTCATTATCAGTTCCCGCCTAGCAAGTCGAGGATGTCTGACCTTGCGCGCCGGCATGCCAAATAGTTTGGTCCGAGAAAGTCTTCATCGTTTAAATCGTAGGCACGAAAATCTACGAAGTCAGGATAGATTTTGCCAACGATATAGCCGTTTTCTTCCAAGAATTTATAAAAGTCGTAGAGCAAAAAATGTGTCATAATATTGACCCTGCCATATTCGAATTGAATGACATCGATATTTTCTTTTTCAATAGCCGCTGAAAATCCTTTAAGTATATTGGGCTCGGCACCTTCCACATCCATTTTAAGAAAGTCGATTTTTTCAATTCTCTTTTCATGCATATATTGGTCGCCGGTGCGGACCTGGCAAATAATTTCCCGACCAGGGCCATGCGGATAAGGCATATGCGACGCAACCTTGTTGGATATATCGAAGATGTGCATCCTTAATTCACCCGAATGCTCGAATAGCCCAAAGTTATTTGCCACTATTTTCTCTCGTCCGGCCACCTTTTGGTTAAGTGTGAGAAAAGTTTCACCGATGATTTCGAAAGCATGGATCTGCGCTTCGGGCATTTCGGCAGCCACCATCAGCGACCAATCCCCTTCGTTGGCGCCAACATCGAAGATGGTCTTCGGGCCCAATTGAGCCAAGCGTTGAACGACCGTGCGCTCACCGTTGGTGTCCAGATTATAATCCAGATCGGTTGTGGCCATTTTTCCCTTCCTCCCGGAACCTAATCGGCAGCCATAAAAGCATCAGACGCATCGGGAACAATGGTCGGTCGCAACGCAAATTCGCTCTTTTGGAGCTCAATTAACTTCGCATAAATGCCATTCTGCAGAAGCAGAGCATGATGATCGCCCTGCTCCACCAGGCGGCCTTTATGAAAGACCAAAATGCGATCGCTATCCACAATCGTACTCAATCGATGCGCTACCGTCACCGATGTACGATTGGCTAAAAGATTCTTAGTCGCCACCTGCAAGCGTCTTTCTGTCTCGGTATCGATACTGGCGGTCGCCTCGTCTAAAATAAGAATCTGTGGATTCGCGATCAGTGCCCGCGCCAGCACCAAGAGTTGCCGTTCCCCCAGCGATAGGTTTGTTGCACGCACTTGAAGCGCACCATCCAATCCGCCAGCACGTGCCAACAATTCGTCCGCCTGGCAAAGATGCACCGCTTGCAATATGTCATCGTCAGATGCATCCATGCGCCCATAACGCAAATTGTCGCGCAAGGTGCCCTGAAACAAAAACACTTCTTGCGGCACCACATTAAATAGCCCGCGCAGCCTTCTCAAGTCAAAGTCGCGCACATCGACACCATCGATTCGAATGGCGCCATGGGTCGCATCATACATCCGCGTGAGCAACTTGGTGACAGTCGTCTTGCCAGCTCCGGTATGGCCAACTAACGCGATGCGTTGACCATGTTCGATTTTAAAATTCACCTCGTGCAATACCTGTGACCCATGGCCGTAGCTGAAGCTCACATTCTCAAATGCAATCTCACGCTTAAAAACAGGTACAAAGGGCAATATGGATTGCACATTTTCCTCGGGCTGGTCCAAAAATTCGACAATACGCTCGCCCGACACTAAAGCACTTTGCACAACAGCATAGTTATTCGCCAATTCGCGAATGGGCTGAAAGAAGCGGTTCAGCGCTTCCACAAACGTAACCATCACGCCTAAGCCTAAAGCGCCATGTTGTCGTAGCCCCATGCCCACCCACAACACCGCTGCCACCGTCACAAAGCTCGCTGCGTCGACAAAAGAATAGATGGCAGAATCGAGAAAAATCGCACGGCGGTTGGCCAGCATGTAGTTCGCATTATGTTCGCTGAATTCTTGCTCCGCCCGCTTTACCTGATTAAATAATTGTACCGTGGGCATGCCGGATAAGTACTCTTGCAAGAAACCATTGATGGAGGAGAGCATCACACGCACATGCATATAGGCAGTGCGGGTCCATCTGCGAAAAAAGACCAGGCCTACTGCCAATAGTGGCAACACCATCATCGTGCTAAGTGAGAGCTTGGCGTTGACCAAAAAAAGCATCAGCAATGTTGCCGTCAAGAACAGCAAATCCCCCAAGATCGCCACTGCTCCCGATGAGAATAGTTCGGCTACAGCTTCGACGTCGCTCGTGATGCGCGTCAGAATTTTACCGAGTGGCGTGTGGTCAAAAGTTGACATCGGCAGCCGCTGAACTTTGGCAAATAGATCTTTGCGCAAATGGTTCACCAATTTCTGACCAGAAAATTGCATCAAATAGGTCTGAGCCATTTCTGCAGCGGCGTAGAGTATCACCACGAGCAAATAAATGGCCGCCCAGAATTCTACCTGCGACAAATTTCGCGTTTGAAACCCATGTTCTACCGCAGCACCAATCACCAACGGCTGCGCCAAAGACAGCAGCGTGACTGGAATATAGAGTAACACGGCCGTCACAAAGGGCTTGAGAAAAGGGCGCAATCCCTCGTAGAGGCGAAGCATGATGCGAGAGTCGGGCATTATCCGAGTTCCTCCTCGAGCAATTGCAAGCCCCACAGCGCACGATAAAGAGCTCCTTTGGTGAGAAGCTCGAGATGTGTACCGCGCTCTACGATTTGACCCTTGTCGAGCACCACGATTTCGTTGGCCTCTTGCACCACCGATAGACGATGCGACACGATGATCATGGCTGGCGGCGTGTGCGTACCGTCGCCAACCGGCTGTTTGAGGCGCTCCACGATCGTACTTTGCGTTTGCGCATCCACTGCCGACAAGCAGTCATCTAAGATCAACATCTTTGGTCTTGCCAAGATTGCCCGCGCTAACGCGACTCGCTGCCTTTGCCCGCCTGATAACGTCACGCCCCGTTCGCCAATCATCGTTTCAAGACCATCCGCAAATCCATCGACGTCGCGTGTGAGATCGACCATGCGCACAACTTCCATCACCTCATCTTGCGAGGCGTCAGGTCGTGCGAAAGTAATATTGCTGCGCATTGATGCGCTAAATAGAAAAGCTTCTGATGGAGCAACGGCAACGAACTTTCGCAATGCGTGAAGTTGCCAATCACAAATATCTTGGCCATCAATCAATAGCTGCCCACGCGCCACATTGACCTCACGGCACAATGCCCTAGTCAGCGTCGATTTTCCCGCACCAGTGGGACCTACCACGCCAAGGACCTCGCCGGGTTTGACCGTGAAACTAACGCCATACAAAATGGGTTTTGCCGATTGCGGTAGTTGAACAGAAAGATTGTGGGCAACCACAAAGAATTGGTCTGCAGAGTCGCGCACCACTTGCTTCGGGGCAGGGAGCGCACCACCTACAATCTCAGGCCTAGCTTCCAAGAGCACGTTCATGCGCGCCAAACTTGCCTGGCCTCGGCTGTAAACCGACATCACAAAACCAAGCGAAATCGCCGGCCACGCGAGTTGCAAAAGCCGCGCATTGATCTCGACGTAATCGCCAAGATCAATATGGCCCAAAACCACCGCACGGCCACCCACAAAAAGGGTAACGGCGACACCCAATGCGCCCATCATGCGCATCAATGGGAACATGACCACACGCATTTTAGCGAGACGAATGGCAGCTCGAAAGGCGTGGTCGTTCACCGCCGCAAAGCGCGTGTTTTCTGCTTCCTCTTGATGAAAAACGCGCACCACTTGCGCTCCGCTCAAATTCTCTTGGATGCGGGCGGACAAATCACTCAGAGATGCCTGATATTCGCGCACGCGCTGAAACATGCGCCCTGACAGTGCCTGCGCGGTGATCATCACCAAGGGAAACGGCAGCAAAGCAGCAAAAGCAACCTGATGGTCAATGGAAAATAAAACTGGCGCGGTGCCAGCAAAGACAATAACAATATTCAAGATATTGAGAACGGCAAAGCCAGTGCACATGCGTATATTGTTGATATCGCTGGTCATGTGACTCATCAAATCGCCGACGCTGCGTTTTTCGTAGAAGCTTGGAGATAACGTTGAGAGATGGACGAACACATCTCTGCGCACATCGCGCTCGATTTCGCGGCCCACTCCAAACATCAAGATGCGGCTATATGTGCGGGCGATCGCTGCAAGCACCGCCAGCGCTAGAATGGCTAGCACAATCGATGTGATGCTGGTGAAATAGGGGACTTTCTTCCCTTCAATGACAGAGATGCCCATGTTGACAAGGCGCGGCAAAATCAGGGCAAATAAATTGGTCGTGATCAAGGCCAAAAGGCCAAGCATCAGCTGTCGCCAATAGGGGCGAAACAGCGCGCTAAATCGCATGGTCGTTCTCATTGCGAGTCCAGCGTAATACAGAGTGGGGATCGGGCACAAGTCAAGGTAGCGAGCGGATTGACAGTTTGGCCTAGCGCTTCAATATTGGAGCCGATGGCACCAGTTGAAACGGATATTTGCGTGATCGGCAGCGAGCTTTGCGGGCAGCTTGCAGCGGAGCTTTTGCGTAAGGCTGGGAAGCGGGTGGTGTGTATTCGGCAGGAAGAGCCTTATCATGTGAAGGGGCTGGTTGGCGTCGAGGTAACGACTTTTCCCGTTGTGGGGGGAGGCACCCTCACCCTTAATCCCTCTCCCGCTGAGCGGGAGAGGGAAAGATGGGCGTTTGTGGATGATCCTTCGGAGAGGGCGATTTTTGAGCCTAGTTTGCAGAAGCTTAAGGCTGAGTTGACGAGGGTGTATGGGGCGGAGGGAACAGAGCTGTTTCCAATTCTATCAAACTTTGACCCATCGCAGAAAGATGCGCTGTTTTCAGAAACAACAAAGTTATACGAGCGCGGTTTTTGGAACTACGTGCAGGCAAAGAAGCGAATCGCGAAATCCGGCGTAGCAGCAAAAACAAAGGGGCTCGATAAAACCAGTCGGGCACTATGTAAAAGCGCATTGGCCAGACCTTTGACCTGCCTCTCGCCATTCGTACAATATCTCGATGAACCATCACTCTTTAGCATCGCTGGGCACCTCGCTCTTCGCCATCTTCGCTTTGGCGTTCGCTCGGGCCTACCTTGGCCTGTTAACACAGAAATCTTGCAAGACGAAGTCGTCTCGATATCAGTCAAGGGTCAAACGATTGAACGGGTAGAAACCAAAAGCGGCCAATCTTTCACACCACGTTTTGTGATAGATGCCACGGCGTCGAGAAGTGTCAGCGCGGTTATCTCACATGATGTGTTTCGGGTGCTGCTCCAGCAAGACGACGCAACGCTTGTTAACGCTCAAAGCAACATTGTCTCGCGCTGGCTGGTACGCGGCCTCAACGCTCCCGATTTTTTACCACGCCTAATTGTTGTGCCTGGTGGCATCATGGAAATTCTGACACCAACCGACGATCCGACGGTCAACGCAGTAGTTGTCTGCACCGCAAATGAAGAATTAGCCAGCCAACGTTTTGCACAGCTCTTTCCTTTTGCCGCAGAAATTCTTGCCCATGACGTCATTGCACCTGCCGAAGTTGCTCTCGCTTGGCCACAATTTGAGAGCGGGCGCTCGCTTCACACCCCTCTGCGCAACCTCTTTCGTGCAGGCAGAGACGTTGCTCCTGCCCTGGGTATTGCCGGTGAGCTCGCTGTCGCACAAGCACTGGCAACACATTTAGGTGAAACATGAACATAGCTCCATTGATCGACCATACTTTACTCAAGCCAGATGCAACTGCCGCAGATATCAAGCGTCTTTGTGACGAAGCGAAGCAAAGACATCTGGCGGGCGTGTGCGTGAACTCCTGTCACATCGCCCAAGTCGCCAAGGCGCTGGAAGGCACCAGCACCAAACCCGTATCCGTGGTCGGCTTTCCGTTGGGCGCTATGGAAACCACTGCGAAAGCATTTGAAGCCAGGCGAGCGTGCGAACTGGGTGCCCAAGAGATCGACATGGTCATCAACATCGGCGCCCTCAAAGCAGGCGACACAGACTTGGTCACACGAGATATCGCTCAAGTGGTGGAAGCAAGCAGGCCTTGGGTCGTAAAAGTGATCATCGAAACCTGCCTACTCAACCACGCTGAAAAGATTTTAGCCTGCCAACTTGCACAAAAAGCAGGCGCCCATTTTGTGAAAACTTCCACAGGCTTTGGCGGCGGTGGAGCCACCATAGAAGACGTTGCTCTCATGCGACAAACTGTTGGCCCCCACATGGGAGTAAAAGCATCGGGAGGCATAAAGACATTGCAAGATGTGGAAAATATGATAAACGCTGGTGCGAATAGGATTGGTACTTCGACACTGTTTATACAATACGAAATCAGGACTATGTAATGCGTGTAACTGATATCATCCAGAAGAAGCGCGATAACGAATCTCTGCGCGAAGACGAAATCCGTTATTTAATTGCGCATTACACCAAAGCCGACATTCCTGATTATCAGATGTCGGCTTTTTTAATGGCCGTTTACCTCAATGGCATGCCAGGTGCTGAGCTGGCGGTTTTTACTGATGCAATGCTCAAGTCTGGTCTCACTATTGATCTTTCCGACGTGCCTGGGGTGATCGTTGATAAGCACTCGACAGGTGGTGTTGGTGATAAGATTACCATCCCACTCATCCCTGCGGTTGCCGCATGTGGCGTGCCCGTGCCAACCATTGCGGGGCGCGGTCTCGGTCATTCAGGTGGCACGATTGATAAGCTGGAGAGTATCCCTGGCTACCGGGTGAACCTCACGATCGAGCAATATCGAAATCAGGTAAAAAAAATCGGCGCGTGCATGATGGGTCAAACCGACCAGGTCGCACCGGCAGATAAAAAGATTTATGCACTGCGTGATGTGACTTCTACAGTAGAATCCATTCCCCTCATTGCCTCGTCTATTATGTCGAAAAAATTGGCTGAGGGAATCCATGGCCTCGTGCTTGACGTCAAGTTTGGTGCGGGCGCGTTCATGCAGAAGATGCAAGATGCCGAGTTGCTAGCCAAATACATGGTGGACATTGGCACGCGCATGGGCAAGCAAATCGTTGCGCGGATGACCAGCACCGATCAGCCAAACGGTATTATGGTGGGCAATGCACTAGAGATCATCGAGTCTCTCGATATACTCGCGGGTCATGGCCCCGCAGATGTCGTTACTCTGGTCGTCGAGCTCGGGGCAGAAATGCTGGTCATGGGCAAACACGCGCAAGATCTTGAAGAAGGTCGCAGCAAAATAACCAGAGTTTTGCAAAATGGCCGAGCGATGGAAAAGTTTGCGCAGATTATTGAAGCGCAGGGCGGGGATCCACGCGTCATTGAAAACCGTGTTCTGCTGCCAAAGGCAAAGGCGCAAAAGCCTGTTCTTGCATCTCGTGATGGTTATATTGCATCCATGCGCACCAAGCAGATTGGTTTTGCCGCGATGGCTCTCGGCGGCGGGCGACAACAAGCAACCGATGTGATCGACCATGCCGTGGGCATCGAGATGCGCGTCCGCATTGGCGATTTCGTGAAGAAAGGCGATCCACTTTGTATTTTGCATACGAATCAACGTGGTGAAGATCACGCGTTAGAAAAATTAGCTGATACGTTTCAATTTTCCGACAACCCTACAAACGCCCCTGCCCTATTTGGACCTCGAATTACACATGAAAAATAAATTTTTTGCCTTCGCTTTATTTTGTTCTATTTTTATGGGAACAGCTAGCTATGCAGAGCCTCCTACCTTCTCTGGAGTCATCCAAGAAGAGGTCGACGGTACACTGCAGGCGCCACAAACGGCAAAAGTGTTGGCTGAGCTCAAAAGCGGCCACATTGAGCAATCGCTGAGTGGGCGCCTGATGGGTCTGGCTGGCTGCGCGACGATGCTCTTGATTGCTTTCGCGCTTTCATCAAATCGCCGCAAGATTTCTTGGCGTCTCGTTGGCATCGGCCTTGGAATGCAGTTTTTATTTGCCTTCATCGTGCTTAAAACCTACGCTGGTCGGGCATTTTTTGACTTGGCCAACAGTGCCATCGTCAAAATCTTGTCGTTCTCGTCAGATGGTGCCAAGTTTTTGTTTGGCAATCTCATTGGGCAAACTGTTCCAGTCTCTAGCGGCGGTTTTGCCAACGTCGGTGCGATGTTTGCTTTTGGTATTTTACCAACAATTATATTTTTCTCCGCGCTCACTGCCGTGCTCTATCACTTGCGCGTGCTGGAGTGGTTTGTGCGCCTGATGGCTTTTGCCATGAATAAGACCATGGGCACTTCAGGTGCAGAGAGCTTTTCTGCCGCGGCAAACATCTTTGTCGGGCAGACTGAAGCACCTTTACTCGTGCGCCCATTTTTGGAGAAAATGACCAAGAGTGAGATTTTGGCGGTTATGAGCGGTGGTTTTGCGACTGTCGCTGGCGGCGTAATGGCTGCTTACGTTGCTGTGTTAATGCACCTCTTTCCAGATATCGCAGGTCACTTGCTAGCAGCGAGTGTGATGTCGGCCCCAGCGTCGCTGGTGATGGCCAAAATCATGATACCAGAAACAGAAATATCGGAGACTGCAAACGCCTCCGATATCCGCGTGGAACGTCAGGGAGAGAATCTTCTCGATGCAGCTGCCAGAGGAACAAGCGATGGTTTGATGCTCGCCCTGAACGTCGGCGCCATGTTGATAGCCTTCATTGCCCTCATCGCCATGCTCAACTGGATCATGGGGACCGTGGGCGTGTGGGTGGGCGTCGACGGACTATCACTGGAGAAACTATTCTCCTGGCTCGGCGCCCCCATCGCCTGGCTGCTTGGCGTGCCCTGGCAAGATGCACCAGCGATTGGCATGCTGCTTGGCACCAAAACGGCCGTCAATGAATTTGTTGCTTATCTGCAGCTCGGTGACCAGCTTCAAGCGAATACCATCACGCATGGCAAGAGCATTGTGATTGCAACTTATGCGCTTTGTGGCTTTTCCAATTTTGCCTCGATTGGCATCCAAATTGGCGGTCTGTCTGCGCTAGCGCCATCACGTCGCAGTGACTTCGCTAAACTTGCATTGCGCGGTATGATAGCCGGATCTTTGGCGTGTTTTCAAACCGCCGCCATTGCCGGAATTCTTCTTTGAGATAAGGGTTGCGCATGTACAATCAGATTCACGCGGCGGCGACGTTTATTCGAGAGAAGCTTAACCTCAAAGCAGATGAGCCGGCTGGGCGAATTGGTGTGATTCTGGGCTCTGGCCTCGGGCCATTTGCAGATAAAGTCAGCGTCAACACCAAAGAGAATGCGATTTCTTATCACGACATCCCGGGCTTTCCCACTTCATCTGTCGTTGGCCATCGTTCCCAATTTATGCGTGGGCTTGTCGAAGGCCATCAAGTTTTGATCATGCAAGGTCGTGTGCATCGTTATGAAGGCTACAACGCCGCTCAAGTCGCTTTTCCCGCGCAAGTGTTGATTGCACTCGGTGCGCGCGCAGTTATTTTGACCAATGCGTCAGGCGCCATTCACAATAATTTCAACGTGGGCGACCTCATGCTCATGTCCGATCACATTAATCTGACCGGCGACAATCCGCTTCTTGGAGCCAACGATCTACGCCTGGGACCGCGGTTTTTCGACATGTCGGAATGCTATACACCTGCGCTGCGCGATCTTGCCAAACACCTTGCAGCCACGTTGCATATTCCCTTGCAAGAAGGCGTTTACGCCGGTGTTTTGGGGCCAAGCTACGAGACACCTGCAGAAATTCGAGCATTTCGCACACTGGGTGCCGACGCCGTGGGGATGAGCACGATCTTTGAAGCGATTGCAGCCCACCATGGCGGTGCGGAAGTGTTAGGCATTTCCTGCCTCACCAACAAGGCGGCAGGCCTTTCGGCGCAAAAACTTTCACATGATGATGTGACTGTCATTGCCAATCAGGCCTCAGATCGGTTATCGTCGCTGCTGCTTCACTTGATACCAGAACTGGCGAAGCGATACGAGCAGCATGACTAACACCGTTGTTCAGATCTTACTTTCGATACTCGCGCTCAGCATCCTCATTGCTTGGCACGAGTTTGGCCATTACCTGTTCGCGCGCCTTTGTGGCATGCGAGTTTTGCAATACTCCATCGGCTTTGGCCCAAAGCTCTTTGGCTTTACGCGAAAAGAAATCGAATATCGAGTCGGTGTCATTCCCGTCGGTGGCTACGTCTATATTTTTGGCATGACGCCGCTTGAGGAAGGCGCCGAGCAAGATCCCAAGGCATTTATCAACCGTCCGCTGTGGGCGCGCATTGTCGTGATCGCCGCCGGGCCGGTGATGAACTATTTGCTGGCCTTTGTGCTCTTCGTGGGCGTGTTCTGGCTCTGGTCGCCGTCCAATGTGCCAAGCTTTTTGATTAGCCAGGTGGAACCAAATTCTGCAGCGGCAACAGTCGGTTTAAGGAGCGGCGATACCATTCTGCGCATCGACGGCGATGTGGTCTCCACCACTTCCGATTTTTTGCATCGCATCAGCAACAGCCACGGGCAGCCCTTGCACCTCACGGTGAAGCGTGGCGCCGAAACTTTTGCGGCGACAGTAAAAGCACACCCCGGTGCAGATGGCGTCTATCGCTTGGGCATTGGTTATGTACCAGAGTCGTTTAATTTTGTTGGCGCTGTCAGAGAGAGCTTATCGCAACTCTATTTGCAAAGTGCAGCCATTTTAAAGCAACTCGGCCAGTTACTTTATGGCAACGCCGATAAATCGCAATTTGGCGGTGTCGTTGAGATCACCCGCCAGCTTTCGAACGCGGCTTCGCAAGGTGTCAAAAACTTCTTATATCTCAGCGCAAGCCTCAGTGTTGTGCTTGGTCTTTTTAACATTCTTCCCATCCCCTCTCTGGATGGCAGCAAGATTTTCATTCTCCTGATCGAGGGAATCGTCAGACGCCCGCTTCCCCCCAAGGCGCATTTATGGATACATGGCGTCGGCATTTTGCTGATTTTGGCGTTGATGCTACTCCTAACTGTCGCTGACATTGCACGGATCTTCCAAAGATGATTATCACCAAACCTTTGTCGATGAGTTTGATACTAGCCTGTGCCACATCCACTACTATGAGTTGCAAAACAATGAACACACCTATGCCTACCAATACCCGTTCTGAGCTATTGCCCATACGTACTGTTGAGGGAATTACCGAATACCAGCTCAAGAACGGTTTACGCGTTTTGCTCTTTCCCGATGCATCGCAATCGACTGTCACCGTCAATATCACCTATTTGGTGGGTTCACGACATGAAGGGCGTGGCGAGTCTGGCATGGCGCACTTGCTCGAGCACATGCTGTTCAAGGGAACGCCTACGCACACCAACATCAAAGGTGTTTTGCAAGACCGCGGCGCCTTTTTCAACGCGACGACGTGGTTTGACCGAACCAACTACTTTGAGACGTTGCCAGCGACCGCAGATAACTTGAACTTCGCTTTAAAGCTTGAAGCGGATCGCATGATTCATAGCATGATTCGCAAGGAAGACCTGGATTCCGAAATGACCGTCGTGCGTAACGAATTTGAGATGGGCGAAAACGACCCCATTCATGTGTTACACGATCAAATGATGTCTGCGGCATACCGTTGGCACAACTATGGCAAATCAACGATTGGCAATAAGAGTGACATTGAGCGCGTTCCAGTGCCAGCGCTCAGAAAATTCTATGAGAACTACTACCAGCCTGACAACGCTGTGCTGATCGTCGCTGGTAAATTCGATGCAAACAAAGTGCTTCCAGAAGTCGATTCCATTTTTGGCAGCATTCCGCGGCCAACACGTAAGCTTGATCCCACGTACACGGAAGAGCCCGCGCAAGATGGTGCGCGTGAAGTAAAGCTTCTGCGTTCTGGTGATGTCGCTTCGACTGGAGCCGCTTATCATATCCCCGCTGGTTCAGACAAAGATTACGCCGCGGTTTATGTGTTGGCCAACGTGCTGGCCGATGAGCCAAGTGGCGTTCTTTACAAAAACTTAGTGGAAACTGGCCTCGCTTCCGATGTCTTTGGCATGACCTACGGTTTGGCGGAGCCCGGTGTCTTGATGGCCTTCGCCCGCCCCACAAAAATAGAAGACGTGCTCAAGGTGCGCGACTTGATGATCAAGTTGCTCGAAAAAGACCTCGACAAATCTATTACCAGTGAAAACGTCGATCGTGTGAAAGCACGCATCTTGAAGAAAATAAAACTCTCGCTCTCTAATAGCAAAGAGCTATCCATACGTCTGAGCGAAGCGATATCGCAGGGTGACTACCGACTCTATTTCTGGTTCCGTGACCGCGTCAAGGCTGTCACTTTGGCGGATGTGAAACGCGTCGCCAAACAGTATCTCATTGAGAGTAACCGAACCGCTGGTGTTTTCATCCCGACCAAAGATCCCGTACGCGCTACAGTGCCGGCTGCGCCTGCAGTTGAGGCGATGTTGCAGGGCTACGTTGGTTCTAATGACACAAAGTCTGGCGATGTGTTTGTGGCCAGCGTCGAAAACATCGAAAAGCATGTGCAACGTAAGACGCTGCCAAACAATATTAAAGCAGCATTGCTGTCAAAACAAACGCGTGGCAATTTGGTAAAAGCGCGTCTCATTTTTCGCTATGGCGATGAAAAAGCGTTGACGGGTCATGTGGAAGCGTTGGAACTGTTGCCGTCTGTCATGATGCGCGGCACCAAAACGATGAGCTTTCAGCAAATCCAAGATCGATTGGATGTGCTTGAGTCCCAGCTGGATCTTTCCGGAATTCCGGGTGCCACGGTTGCAACGATTACCAGCGATAAGGAGCATCTCGATGATGTTTTAGCGCTGCTCGCGGAGATAATGGAGAAGCCAGCATTATCGGCAACAGAGCTTGACATCGTGAAGAAGAAGCGTCTCGCTGACCTTGAAGAAGCGCGCCAGGATCCACAGTCGCTTGGTTTTAATCAGCTCAGCCGTTTGACCAACCCGTGGCCGAAGAGCAGCATCCACTATGTTCCTACTATTGCGGAAGAAGAAACACGCGTCAAAGCTGTGACGGCAAGTGCGTTAAAAGATCTTCATGCGCGCTTCTATGGTGCCAATCATCTTGAACTTTCGGTAGTGGGTACGTTTGACACCAAGGCCGTTGAGTGGAAGATTGGCAAGCTATTTGGCCATTGGCATGCAAAAGCGCCTTATACACGCGTCACAAAGCCGTTCGTCAACGCGACCGCCAAAGACGAGACGCTGATCGCCAAAGACAAGCAAATGGCGTTGGTGGCACTTGGCACAAACGTTGCGTTGCGCGATGACGATCCAGATTATCCGGCAGTGCGCTTGGCGAGCTACGTGTTGGGTGAAAGTATGAAGTCGCGACTCTTTACCCATCTACGCGAGGAGCAGGGTCTGTCCTACAGTACCCGTTCGATGCTTGATGCGAGCCGCTTTGAGAAGAATACCAATCTCAGCATGTTTGCGATTTCGGCAACACAAAATGCGATGAAAGCGCAGTCATCGCTGCATCACGAGTTTACCCACTGGGTGGCAAATGGTCTGACGCAAGAAGAGCTTAACGAGAGCAAGAAGAGCTTTCGCTCTACGCTTGATAACTTGTTGGCAGACGACAACTATGTGGGTCGCGCATTGAGCACGGATCTTGAAATTGGTCGTACGCTCTTCTTTTACGATGATTTGCTGAAGAAGATTGATGGCCTGAGTGTGGATGATGTGAAGCGAGTGCTGCAGAAGTATTTTGCTGACGCACCGGTTGCGCAGGTTAAAGCAGGAGATTTTCCGTCATGATGAAGAAAATTTTTGCCCTTGGCCTCAGCTTCAGCCTCATCTCAGCGCCGTTGCTGGCGGACAATGGAATTTCAGCAAATACCAATGCTATAGCCAGCGCTTCTGCAGAAGAGCCAACTCCCTTAGACAAGGCTGAAGATGTACCGGCTAACTCAACGGGCATGAATCCTTGCCCAGAGGGGAAAAGTTGCGCTGGTCTAGCCACTCTCACTTTTTTTGTCGGCTTTACAGTAGCGGCACTTATTGTAAGGACCGCGAAGTAGTAATAATGTAATATATATGTCGATGAAAAAATTATTTGCCTTTGTTCTCCTGCTCATGCTGTCCCAAACAGAAGCGCACGCCATCGCCGCTGCCAATCCCATCGTTCTCTTCGACGCCGGAAGTTCCGGAACACGCGTTTTCATCTACCAATGGACACCCCATCGCAATCTCCCTCACCATTGGGCTCTCAAAGCGAATGGCGGCATTGCAGATCTCATCGAGCATCTGGAGCAAATCCCTGCATATTTGCAACCCCTGATCGATTTTGTGAAGCAGAAGCTCGACAAACAAGAAACTGTACCCGTGTACTTCTACGCGACAGGCGGCGTGCGTAAACTCAGCGATGCACAGGAAGCTTCACTCCTCAAAGCAGTAAGAGAAGCATTGCAAAAAGAAACACGGTTTGTCGTCAAAGATGTCGCCGAGATCAATGGACAACAAGAGGGTGTCTATTCTTGGGTTACCGTCAACTCTCTACTCGGCAAACTCGGCAAAGGACCCAAAGTCCAAACAACCGGCATTTTCGAAATGGGCGGCGCGTCGCTGCAAATCGCCTTTTTGCCAAAGACTAAGCCCAAGAAAGATGCTGTAAACATCGTTCTAGGAAAAAAGACCTACACCCTCTATGTGCATAGCTACGATGGGCTTGGACTCAATGACGCGTTTCAAAAAGTAACCAACGGACGAGAAGACCACCCCTGCGTCCTCACCGAAGCAAAAACCGGGCACTATCAAATGTGTTTACAAGAAACT